>Ga0228710_1011540_pt1 | contig 11355 bp, 6 predicted proteins | sample MedpolnodulmetaG_FD_177995 | JGI IMG/M metagenome (GOLD analysis project Ga0228710, IMG submission 177995) | Root nodule microbial communities from Medicago polymorpha collected in Santa Monica, California, United States - pink nodules | ecosystem: Host-associated > Plants > Roots > Nodule... | reverse complement strand
TTTATTTACCACCAATCACGACCCACAAGCTACTCATGTACATAAACACAACAAAATAAGAGATAGAGTTTTAATAAATAAACATAATATAGAGAGTTAGTATGAATTTTCTTCACCACAACAACAACTATGGCATTTGGGGTGTACATTGCTTGGGTATTTAAATGTCTTTGAGTAAGTTTGAAATTTTTTCGTGAATAAAAAGTAGTTGAGAAGGTTTGTAATACATGCAAAAATTATAATTGAGAGGATTTGCAATTTTATCCTTGTAATTAATTGCAAGTTGAGAGCAATAAAATATTTTATTGTTTCGTAAATTGTTTTCTATGTTTCATTTTGCTTCTTGTGTGAAGAGAAGAGTAGTTTGCCACACTAGTCATTTGAAGAGATGTTAGCTATCATCTTATTTGTAATTTTCTTATATAGTGTTTTGGCTACTTTGTGAAGTTGAATAATTCATTGTTTGATGGGAAGATGGACTTTTTCTTATGGAAATGCACAATCAAAGATTATTTAGTCCGACAAAGTCTTGATTGTGCTTTGGAAAAAGAAAAATAGGTGAAATGAAAGATTTAGAGCGAACTACAATAAACAAAATACAGTGAGCACAATTTGATCAGCACTTGCTCCACGTATATTAAAATAACTTTGTTAAAGAAAACTTGTCCAAAGAAATTGTGGGATTTGTTGGAATGCATGTTCGTTTCAATCACATATCAACCAACCAATTGATGATAAAAATGAGCTTGTACTTGCTGAAGAGTGAAGATGTGAGGTGAAGATAATGTGTTTGATCTTATTGATAATGTTAAGAGTAATGATATATGTACAATCATTTGTGACAACTATAATGACAACTTTCATTTTCTCTCTTTTCATTGGTCCAAAACAATAGAGAGAGAAAAAGGAAGAGAGAGAGTAAGAATGTAATGTGAGTATGAGAGAGAAAGTTGTCAAAAAGTTGTCATAAAGTAGTTGTACAAATATCATTTCTCTAATGTTAATGAGTTGATATCTAAACTTAAGAATGGAGGGAAAAATATCAAAGATAAAGTGCAAGCATTACTTTCAATGGAATACTTGTGTTCAATGTTTACGGATTACTCTACATTTTAACAGGTTTGACGAGCCGACCCATATGGACTAACACAACTTGATAGATCTAGCCTAAACTCATTTAGTGCATATAATATTAATAAGCTAGGATGCTAAAACTTAATTACAATAAGTTACCTGATGTAAAAACTTGGCACTAGTTAATTAAAGTGACGACCTTTTTTGATGGTTTAAAAGCGGTGTATCTAGGATTCAAGATGCCATTCAGCTTTATCCAACTGGGAAATGATTTAAGAATTATGACACTACTAGTTGATATAACTTTTCCAATAGCATAAAAATGCCATCGTGGATAATATATTATATACAAATGTAGATTAATGAGAACAAACAATAAGTTGTTCCATTCCTCTAGCATCCACAGAAATATTACTTTGGTTTGAAGGAGCACGGTAGATGCATCCAATTAACAAGTAACAATAAAAACTCATAGCACTACTAGAAAAATTGGGAATAGAGACGGGCAAAATCCGTCTCTAAAATGAAAAAAATCTGTCTCTACCTGTCAGAGACGGAACAAGGTCTGTTGTTGTTTATGTCGTCTCTAAACTCTTTAGAGACGGGTTTTTGTTTTCCGTCTCTGATCAGAAACGGAATAAACCCGTCTCTAACAAATAGAATCTGTCGCCCACGCTTTTTTGAAAGTGTGGAGACGGAAAATACCGTCTCCAATATACAAAATTCGTGTCTAAAAATTTGTCACAAAGGATAAAATTTACGTCTCTATTAATTAATATTTCGTAATTCCGTCTCCAAAATGTAATTTTTTTATATATATATTTGCCTCAATATTCCCACTGTTTAGTGCTAAAACAATGTTTAAAATATTTGTTGTGTTTGCTACATTTAACTCTCTCTAAATATTCTTTTGTCAATTTTTGTCTTAATGTTTATTTTTATTTTTTTTTACTAATTTTTTTTTTCTTTTTTCCTTTACTCGCCAAAAAAATGTTTCTTTTTCCTTTCTCTACAAAAAAATGGTCGTTTTTTTTGTCCTTCTAACTAAATATTTTTTCTTAAAAAAAAAAATAATAATATTTTCTTAAATATACAATTAATCATTAGTTCCTACAAATTATTATATAATAAGAGTATAACCTTTATACTTTGTCATTGGACAAAAGTTTTACACATTTATTCAATAATGTGTTGTCATATCAATTATCAGGTATAGTATGATTAAGAAAACACTTTCTCACTCAATTGTGCAAGTGGTGGGTCCTATCTAATTGTCAGATTTAATTTATTTGATACCGTTAGTCAGTTGAATCTGATTTAGTTGATGTATAAGTGTATTTTTATATTGAATATGATTTTAAAGGGATAGTTTGTTAAGACCATTTGATTTGATGCTGTTAGTCGGTTGAGTCTGTTTCAATCCACTGAGTAATGTCTTTTTATGTTGACTATATTGTTAAAGGGATAATTTGTCAGGTTAACTTATTCAAAAGACTCTGATCGTAGAAATTCGATCATATTTATCATCGATCATATTTGTAAAAATTCTGATCGTATAAATTTTGATCATGGTAAAGTATAGAAAAATACTAACGTAATAATTAACATACTCATATTTATTATCGATTGTTAGTCAGTTGAGGTCAATTAACATACTTACAATTAATATTTAGATAAATTAAACTAATAAAATTAAAAACGTTATGAATATTAATTCGATCATTATGGAAAGGAGAAGGAAAATATTTTCATGTTAATATTTTATAAGACTATAAGATATCAATTTACCTAATAATGACTAGAGTTACTTATCCGTCATGGATCATGTGTCAGCCGTCCATGTTAGTATTTGTTGGTAGAGATTACTTATGTGTATATAAACATAATTAATAAAAAATAAATAATAAGATACAGTTTATTTCAATTTTTAAGTTTTTATGAATTAAAATAATAATAATAATAATAATAATAATAATAATAATAATAATAATAATAATAATAATAATAATAATAATAATAATAATAATAATAATAATAATAATAATAATAATAATAATAATAATAAAGCAATCATTAGAGACGGATATGTCTAGAGACAATATTGGAGACGGAATTTGGAAACGGATGTAGGAACCGATGATGTCAGAGACGGAATTTGAGACGGACAACATCATTTCGGTCTCTAAATTTCGTCTCTGACCAACTTTAGTATGCGCTTAACTGGCAAAGTAGCTCATTAGAGACAGATTTAGAGACGGGTACTGATCAGCGACAGAATGTTCCGTCTCCACACACATCATAATAATCCGTCTCCAAATTACAAATTTCCGTCTCTGCTAGAGACGAAGCAATTCCGTCTCTAAATTCCGTCGGTATATCAACTTTTTCTAGTAGTGTAGCTAGCCTTAAAGGACAAGAATAAATATGTTAAATATGGCCAGTAATCCATTAACTTTTTATAATCATGTAAATTATCAGTTTTATATAAATGGTGAAGAATCAGAAACACTTAGAAGTTACTTCATCGAGGAATGCCAAAACTTTGGTTTTAGCCTTAAATATTCCACATAAAATTGTTTGGATACCGCAAAAAATCAATTAATATGCTCATCTAGTTTAATGATGAAACCCAAATTGGTTACAAAAATGCTTAGTCCTGATCTTCCACTCTATGTATGTCTCTTTGTTTGCATGCACCCATATGAAATATAAGAGATATAGATTTATTATAAATATGAAAAGTTAGTTTAAATTTTCTTCACCACAACAACTTTAGTCGTTTGGGTGTATTAAGTGCTTGGATAAATGTGTGTCTTTGATAGGATTTTGTTGTAATTTTTCATTGCAAATATTGTAGTTGAGTTTTATGTGCAAAAATTGTAATTGAGAGTGTTAAAATATTTATCCTTGTATTCCTTAAAAAAAATTATCCTTGTAAACATTGTCAGTTCATCTTATATGGAGAAAATAGCAAGGTTCATTTGAATGTTTAGAAAATATAATATTTGCTTTTATTTACAGGTTTTATGGAGAAAAAAAATTAAATTGAATGTTTAGAAAATATTATATTTCCTTTTATTTACAGGTTTTATGGAGGGAAAAAAAAACAAATTGTGTGGTGCTATTAAAAAATTTGATTGTGTCGTGCTGAGAAATGTTTAACCTAAAAATTATTTCTGTTGTCAAGTGTTATTGTGGCTAGAAATTCACTTTTTCAAATCCGACTTTAGCATATTACGATGCATTGTCACAACCACTTGAGCTAAGCTCACATGAACGATTTAAAAATTGATGCTTTTAAATAATTCGAAAATCCAGTAGCAAGGGAAGGGATGCATGTAGTTTTAAGTAAACAAATAATTACTAATTTCATGTTTAAGACGTCGCATATATTTTTTATGGTTTACTTGACAAATGTTTATAGTGTATATATAAGTAGATTATAGATCGAGATTGAAGAAAGAAAAAAAAATAGGAAATGTATTATAAGTGTAGAAATATTTCTCCCACAAGGTATAAACAAAAAAGTATTCAACTCATATTAATGACCTGATATCTCTAAAAAAAAAGTATTGACCTGATATTTTACCATATTTATATTCTTTGTATAGTAATATTTAAATTTGTCATGATACATCTATTTATAAATAGGCAATATACTCGACTAATTAAGATTTGTTCGTTTGGGGAGTGGACCTGCTTTCAGATCTCCTTTCGGTAGTCACTGAGCCCAAGACGGTTTAGAAGGATGATGTGTGGTCTTGGACCCATAGCTTTAATGGTAGGTGCTCGGTGAAGTCTGCGTACACGACCCTTTTTAAGGGGCTGCCGGATACGGGTGCCCCTGAGGGGGAGGTGTTGCAGGCGATTTCTAGAGTTTGGAAATCCTGGGCTCCGTCTAAGGTTATTATTTTTTCGTGGCAGCTCCTTCTTGATAGGATCCCTTCGCGGAGTAATCTGTTTAGGCGTGGTGTTCCGCTTCCGGTGGGTGGGGTGGGTTGTGTCTTTTGTGATGCCCTGTCTGAGTCGTCGGTGCACCTGTTCTTTTCCTGTCCCCAATTCTTTCTGATGTGGTATCAAGTGTCTAAGTGGTTAGGTTGGGAGTTTTCCATGCCTCAGGGGTTAGCCCGGCAGTTTCAGGCCTTTACGGGTTTAGGAGTGGGGAAGAGATTTAGGTTAGGGTTGCTTTTGGTTTGGCATGATGTTATTTGGACCATTTAGGCATCCCGGAACGACCTTATCTTTGTTGGTGGCTCACTCCAGGATGAGCCTGCGGTGGACAGAGTGAAACTCTTAGCTTGGAAGTGGTTTCGGGCTAAGTGCCCTGCTAGTTCATGTTCTCTTTTTGAGTGGGAGATGCAGCACGTCCTGTGTTGGAACCAGTAGGGTGTTGTGGTGGTTTGTTTTCCTGGGGTTGCTTGAGGGGCTGGGTGGGGTGTATCTCTTCCCCTCCTGGGGTGCCTTTCAAGCTCCCTCTGTTGCTTTCTTTTTGCCTGCAGGCGTTTGCTGTGCTTGTAGCCCGGCTTTTGGTGTTGTTTCTTCTTTTCTGATGTTTGTTTTGCTTTAGGGTAGGTGTGGGTGTGCCCTTGGCCTCGTGTGTGTGGCTTCGTGTGATCCTTTTTGTGGTGGTTTCCTTGGGCATCGCTTGACGGCTCTATTGGTGTATTTGTACCTTTATTTCTATCGTTATCTATTTATATATATTTTGCCATTCAAAAAAAAACTCGACTAATTAAGATTTATCCTCGAGTCATTTGGTTTAACGAGAAAATTGTGAAAATGATATATTTATCGTTCTTTATCTTGTGTTTGGTGACTAGTAGAACTTATCACAAAGTTGATATACTTATCGTTCTCTTCTCTATTTTCTCTCCCTGATCCATTCTTTTCTCTTTTTTCTATTATTAGTTTTTTCTAAACCCAGAAATTCATAAATTCAACACTAATTTTTTTTTGAAACTGATAAATTGATCAACATAAATGTTCTTCCCAAACCCAAAAAATCTTCAACACAACAACAAAACTCAAATTAAAATCCAAATTCAACAACAAAACTCAAACATCAATTCTAAATCCGATCCTGAAATTCATATTCAATCTCAACCTAATAGCACATATGTGAATGCAAATTCCAGCAAGAACAACAAAAACATAAATCCAACAATTTTTTTAGATTATTCTCTCTTCTCTCACGATATTTTTTTTTAGAATCTTCTATCTTCTCTCTCTCAAATGCTCTTTTAAGTTTCTTTACTTCATTCACTTTATATATACATGTTATGCACCGCATTCCAAAATAGCTTCCTTGATTTCCAAAGCTGAATCTCCGTACGGAAGTTTATCTGACAAATCCAAGGTGGTTTCATGTTGATTATTGATGGCATTAACACTGTCCTTTTACAATCATATAAAGTGTTGTTTGTCCCTTTTTATCTTTGATGCAAACAATCCCATGCAATTTTTTCAGAAATGCAGCATAGAATTACTATCCTACAAAGAGAAAATAAATAAACATTCAAGAAGACATATCCATACTAATTTATGATTCACGTGGAATAACTGATCCCATGGTTTGATTCAAGGGATTTAAGAGCACTTCAAATGGTGTAAATACATCATGGATTGTTTCGATCACTTCAAGAAAAATAGGGTTTTACTGTCAGCAGAAAACATGACGCTATAAGAAAAAAATGGACGCTAACACCTTTTAGCGTCAACATAGCATCCAAAAAATTGACGAGTAAAAGCCTTGAAGCTAAACACTAGTTTTCTACTGCGCTAAAATAGCATCTACAAAAGTGGACGCTAAAGTTGAAGATAAAAGCCTATTTAAAGTGCATTTAAAAGCAGGCGCTACTTTGCACGCTAAAATCTTACCGTTGACGGTTGATACAAATTTAATTGACTTAAAATATCTATTTCTTTTTTTAAAAAATAGTTTTTTGCCCCACAAATATACATAACGAAAAAAATTTACATAGCAGTAATTTTATACAAAACACAACACCATGGAACAAAAATTTAATATACATATATATATATATATATATATGTATATATATATGCAATATTCTGGAGTTTTATAATCAACTTAGTATACATATGCAACATTCTAGAGTTTTTATGTTCAACAAAATGACAAGAGGTCAAACCTATACCAACAAAAAGTACGTGAAGTAGAAAATAAGTTCCCATCTCCAGTGCTATATCTCTAGAAAAGTAAAATCACAACATCTCTTCAAGAACAAATGCAGTCAATCATAATGCACTATTTACCACAATTCAAGGAGGTGTGGCTGGAAAAATAGAGAGTGAATAAATAAATCATGCAATTAAAACTTGCAGTTGTATCTAGAAAAATTCTTGATGCATTTCTGTCGCTGAAAATAGCATTTTCCTAACTGTAAATATCTTTTATTACTCTAATAAATCTTAAATTAAAAAGATACATACTGATGTGGGAAAATAATTATCAGAATAATTATCAGGCTCTAATCGTGTTGATAGACATGTAAAATGATATATATTCTTTATGAATTGTACAAATGTTAAAGCAGTGGAGTAGAGTGAAACAACCATTAAAACCACTATGAATCTCTTCTCAAAGAAAAGAACGAAGCTTTTGTACACCACACGTTCTTCCGAAACCTAGCCGGAAACTGAAAAAAGAACACATAAATAATGTTTTTTTTTTTTAGGGAAACTTGCTTATAGCATCTCATTAATGATAATAGTTTCAATACAAGTGGGTATATCATAATAAATGGCGGGACTAGTTAAAGACGTGGCCTCTCGTGCAAGAGCATGAGCAACCGCGTTGGCTCGTCGCCTAACAAACTCCACCCTAGAGTTAGAAAATAAATTGCGAAACAAAGAACGACAGGAAAAAATAATGCAACCAAATTCAGACAAGTCGTTCCTGGTAGAAAGGAAGGCATCAACTGTTAATTTAGAATCTGTTGCAAAGTCGACGTTGTCAAGCTGCATATCACTCAACCATTGCAAAACAGAGTGCAACCCTAAAGCTTCTCCCACATCCACCAAAACAGTACAAGGATATGTAATAGTCTTACCCAAAACAAAAATATCTTCCGAGTCGCGTACACAAATGCCAATGCCTGTACGGTTATGATGAGAAGAAAAAGCCGCATCGATGTTACATTTATATCTACCTGACATACGAGGCTGCCACAAATAATGTTAAATGTCTCACAATAACCTGAAGTGTATTATTAGAAATAGAGGGAGGGAAAAAGGCATTGAGTGGGCAATTCAAATTTAAATATGCGAGCTAATGTTCTCATAACAACCTGAAGTGTATTATTTACTCAATTGAATAAATAATTGTCTTTTCTTCATCTAGACAAGTATATTAACAATTTTTGTAATCACCAACAAGAGAGAGAGAGATAATTACAAAATCACACACATGTATTGAAACCATAACACATGAAATGAACAAAATATATATATATATATATATATACATTGATGTCTTAAGTTCCCTCAATATGAACATAACTAGCTATTTTTGCATAATTTGATGTCTTAATTGATATCTAGCCAATATTAAATTTTCAGGTCCTGTTATGAGTCACACAACTTACCTAACATATCAAATTTTATTTACATTTATTATTAAATTCAATTTAAAAAATTAATTCAAGTTTTTAAAATTAATATGTATAGTAAATATAAAAATAAAAAATAGTGTGTTGGAGTTGGTTGGTGGTAACATATATTGAGGATCTTAAAAATTATGATGTTGATAATTTTTCATAAAATATAACAAAGTCAACTGAAAAATTTTATTTACTTTTTTTATGGAAGAAAATTTTATTAATTGGGAATCCATTCGACACAAAAAAAAAAATAATAAGTAAGAAGAAAAAATTTGAGTAAACATAGTTGCCAATTGAAGCTAAAAAAGATGAAATTATGAGATGAAAACGGTGAGAAAAATGCGTTTGGTGTAGGGTGGTCATTGGTTCGATGATAATATTGAGCGGGAGGTAGGTGATGGTGTCCACACTTTATTCTGGTGGGATCCTTGGATTGATGGCATGGCTTTGAAGAATATCTTTAGTCGCCTTTTTGATTTTGCTATTAATAAAATGGCAACGGTGGCTGAAATGTATCGTTTGGGCGGGGGGAGGATGGTGAGGCTTGGAAGTGGAGGGGCCGTTTATTAGCTTGGGAGGAGGAGAAGGTGCGGGAGTGATGTGATTTTTTTTAACTAATATTGTGTTGCAGCCCCATATTTCTGACATGTGGATTTGACACTTACATGGGACTAACAAATATAATGTAACAAGTGCTTATAACCATTAGCAGTCAACAGTCATCGACAATTTGGACGGTGCTCATGTAACCGAAATTTTAAACAAAGAGGTGCCCCTCAAAGTCAGCCTCTTTACTTGGCGTCTGCTTCGGAACCGGTTACCAACAATGGATAATTTAATTAAAAGACAAGTCCTTCAACCAAATGCTCAGCTTTGCACAGGTGGTTGCAGCATAACGGAGGACACAGAACACTTATTCCTCTCTTGTGATTTTTTTTAGAAACTTTGGTACGATATCTCTAACTGACTTTGTTTTCACATAGTGGATCCAGAACATGTGTCAGACCATTTAAATCAATTTGGCACATTAGGCGGGTTTTCTAAAAGTATTCGCTCAGCTTTTAACCTCCTACGGTTATCTTGTGTGTGGGTGATTTGGATTGAAAGAAACGCTCGGGTCTTTCACCAAAAGGAGACATTGCTTGATCAAATACTCGACAAAGTTAAGCTTCAATCATTCTAGTGGCGGAAAGCGAATCGACCTAACTTTGTTTACTCTTATCATTTTTTGTGGTTGAATCCCTTACCTTGTTTGCACTACTACAAAAATGGGCTTATATAGCGCTTTTTTTGGCTTTAGATAGAGCTTTTGAAGCGCTATTGTAAATGACGCTGGTAAAGGTAATATAGCGCTTTTTTTCTGTATAAAGCGCTATCTAAAGCAGGGTTTATATAGCGTTTTATATCAAAAAGCGCTAGCAAAGGTTCTCCTTAGATAGCGCTTTATAAAGAAAAAAAGCGCTAGGAAAAGCATTTATTTATTATTTTTTTTGTCAGATTTCTTTTTCCTTTCTAGATAGCATTTTTTATTAATTTAAAGTAATATATATATATATATATATATAAAGTCAGAAATTTTGTCAAAAAATAATTATAAAGTCAGAAATTTAAAGCGAAATATATATAATTTTGGCACATTATAATTGAAACTATTATTTATCAAATAAAACTTAACCATATTATAAAAAATGTATGTATATATAACATACAAGTCATAAATGTATAGCCTCTAATATGGTAACATGGATATCTCTAAGAGTTACAACTAATTAGTTAACATAAAGATCAAAATCTTCTATGGTATCATGCAGTCTTCATCTATCTTTCTGGTCGTCTCAACATTTTTATCCAAAATAAGCGGGCAAATCATCATTCATTTCCAAATTTCGTTCACTCTCCTCCACCTGAATATATACCAGAAAACACCATTAAGAAATAACACTATATTATATTAGAGATAAATTTAAAGTACTACTGATCATGAGTACAAATTAAAGCAAGATTATAAATTAAAACCACTACCATTTCTAGCAAATATATTTAGAAACATTAAACTCACCTTATTGTAAAAAAATCATATAGCTTTTAGGCTGATCATGAACTGACACCATTCTTCTTAGATTTCTATTAGTTTATCTTTTGAGTATGTTACACACTTGAAACCATCAATGTACTGCATATATTATAACATAAAAAATAACCATGTTACTTAATAAACTTAATTATATACAAATATTATACTTTAATATAAAATAAAAAAAATACTAGTTGTCGCGCCATTTTTCGGAGATCAAGGCTATTTGATTAGCGTTTGACTCACTATTTTATTTCACGACTGAACATTTAATTTTAAAAAGAAAAGGGGAAAAAAGTTCGAAATACCCCTTTGAAAAGATTTTGGGTTCAGGGGTTAGTTACATAAAGGGAAGGTGTTAGCACCCTTTATGTCCGTAGTATTCTACGGGAACCTCTTGGTTTTATTCAACGTTTTGTGCTATAAAACTTGCTTGCTTTTTTTGAAAAAAATGACTCAAAGTGATAAAGAAAAGAGACCTACTTATCTACAATTTTATTGATTTGGAAGGACTAGGTCCTTTGCCTACGTACCCGTGAGGGATCAAAACCTCGTAGTTCGGGGTAAAAATCGACGTTTGATTTG
>Ga0228710_1011539_pt1 | contig 11357 bp, 4 predicted proteins | sample MedpolnodulmetaG_FD_177995 | JGI IMG/M metagenome (GOLD analysis project Ga0228710, IMG submission 177995) | Root nodule microbial communities from Medicago polymorpha collected in Santa Monica, California, United States - pink nodules | ecosystem: Host-associated > Plants > Roots > Nodule... | reverse complement strand
GATGTTGCAAGCATTACTAGATGAATTACTATTGATCATTAATCAGTAATCAACAATTTAAAAATGAATCAAACCTTAAAATCAAAATTAACTTTTTCAAAAAAGTCAGTTTTCTGACTGCACCATAAAAACTCCCTTCTTAATAATCTATTATCCCCTCTCCAAACAAATTGGGAGCAATGGAATCGAAATAACATGAAGGGGCATGTAGGTTTCAACGTTTTTTGTATCATCGTATATTGCAAAGAAAATATTCAAAGTTAAAAAAAGTTATTGATAGGAGAAATTATTTGAGGAAAATCTAAATGTCACGTGGAATTAATAGAGTTAATACTTGATTAAAGTTTATAAAGAACAACACTAAGTTTTTTGAGGAAAAAGAACTACTATAAGTTATAAACAAATTTTGTAAAGATGAGTTTTTTTTTTTAGAATGTATAAAGATAAACCGAGGAAATTAAATGGAGCAAAACCAAACTCGAATTGAGTTGTACTTTGCTCTATTTATTGTCTATTTATTAGAGATGAATGTAAATGGATTTCATCATCAATATAATTATAAATTATCTAATATAAAAACCTAATTAATTAATTAATTGGAAGGAAATAATTCACCGTGTTCTTTTGTTGAAGTGGCTTCCAAAATGAAATAAGTTGCTGACACGAATTAATAGAGCTTCATTGAAAATGGTTTAGCAACAATTTAAATTAATGGAACGAAAGCAACGTATAAATATCAACATTATATGATAAAGTCAGTGAATAGGGTTGGCATCTTATAAATAGTTATTTGTATTTTCGCATTTTGTTTTATTTGTAATGAAATGCAATAGCCACCTTTCAATAAAAATATTGGTGTATACTGTCAAATGTTTTATATACTTTGTATTGTTATTAAATTTGTTAAATGTAACTTTTCCCTTTCATGAGTGTGTCATGTCTGATACTATGATCCAATGAGATATTGTTTCGTGGAACATACAAATTCTGTAGAATAAAAAATCGGCTAAAAGGTTTGCATCTATCCCAATCACTTTTATTTTTTTGGTAAATTTTCATTATTTAACCTTTTCTGATGATTTTTTTTTTGTATACCCAACACAGATTTGAAAATTTTAAATATATATCCAATCCATAAAATAAAAATGTTATAATCACGTTCCTAATCTAATATTTTCCTTAAAAAATAAAATTCCTAATCTAATATATTTTTGAGTTGTAACACCAGTTAATACCCAGCGTATAAGCCAGTTATTACATTGATTTTACAACCCTAATGTAAAAACTACGTACCCTAACACTATAAAATCTGCTAGCTTTACACTATTGATCAACTTTTTACGCCAGTTTTACTACTATAAAATTGGTGGGAAAAAAGCATATTCAACACTTACCTACCATGCCTAAATTCGACGTAAAAAATTGACATTAAACATCCATTTTACGCATAACTTGTGGTTATATGTTTGACAATTAGCAGTACTGTTTTAATTTTAAATACAACTAATATATAATCTCTAACTATTTTCTACTTTTTTTTTTAATAGAACTATTTTCTACTTGTTACGCTACTGGTGGTTTGAAATAGCCGACTTGTTACAAACTTGAGAAAAACAAACACTTATAGAAAATAAAGATCATGTGAATATGAATGATTACTAAAAATATGGGTTAATTAAGTTTGTGGTCCCTATAAATATCTGCAGTTTTGTTTTTAGTCCCTATAAAAACAAATCACACTTTTTAGTTCCTACAAAATTCTATGTTAGTCTTTTTAGTCCTTGTTAAATTAAAATTTGTTTAATTATGCTTAAACTTCTACATTTTTGAAAGATTTTTTACAGACATGTTCATAACATCGTAAGACACTCTTATATAAAATCTTTTAGTTTTTTAACATGTAATGAATTAAATATGAATTTTTCTAAAAGGCAAATTTTCAAAATTATATTAATCAAAATTTGGACCTAATAATAAAATTTTGAGCTACTTTTTTGCGGAGAAACTTTGTATAATGTTCTAAATAAGTATGTAAAAAATATATTAAAAATTTAAAATTTTAAGCACAATTAAGCAAAAATTAACTAAAAGTATGTGTTGGTCCCTATTAAATTAAAATTTGTTTAATTATACTTAAACTTTTATATTTTTAAATGATTTTTAACAGATATGTTAAGAACATTATAATAATCTCTTTTATAAAAAAAATAGAATTTTTTAACGTGTAATGAATTAAATATAATTTTTTTAAAATGCAAAAAATTCAAGATAAAGCTAACGAAATTTGGACCTAAAAATAAAATTTTGAGCTAACTTATTGCAGAGGAACATTTTATAATGTTTTAAACAAGTATTTAAAAAATCATTAAAAAATTTAAAATTTTAAGCATAATTAAACAAATTTTAATTTAATAGGAACTAAAACTACGTGCTGAAAATTTTTATAGGGACCAAAATCTGTCAAATTTTTTTATGAGGACTAAAAACAATATTCTGTATATTCATAGGGATTTAAAACTTAATTAACCCTAAATATATTGATGTAATTTTGTATAAAATATTATGTATTTATTGCTTGGATTTCTAAGATAAGTTTTCCTTTTTTTTTTAGATTTCTTAAACAATACTCCATCCATCCGTCCTGAAATGTAAGCTAAAATGGGTCAATAAAAGTTGATGTATCTAATATAAATTTTGAATCAAATACATTAATTTTTGTTGACCATTTTTTACTTACATTTTGAAACGGAGAGAATATCTTTTAACATTCTTGTTAGCACGACACATAAACAATTATGATCAAGATTAAGTTACAAAAATTCAATTTGAAAGCTAATATTAGTTTGTTTTTTTTACGAAATTAGTCCAAATACTTTATTAGAATTTGGATGGAATTAAACTTTTTAACTATACACTATATCAAAAAACAAGATAATAAATTTTGAGTAGAACAATCATTAGTCATAATTTATTTATTTTCAACTGAATTCCGATTTACCAGACCTCTTTTAATGACAAAATTTCTATAATGTGTATGATGAATTGTGGTGGTTAGTGGAGGGCGTGGGCTAGTTGGAACAAATGGGGTCAATGAGCAAGATGATTGTTGAATCCATTCATGGATCTAAATTGGAACAATAATTACCATAAAAAGTTTTTCCTGGTGCCAGTGGAAACAGACAATATTTTGTGCTTGATGATGATTAGACATTGATGGATCAAGCAATTATAGAACGGGGATGAATGTTGGCACAATAATGTTGATCATCGACACTAGATAATGTATTATAAGTGGTTTTATTGCTTTAGCAATTGGCTACCAGGGTGACAGTAAGATCGATTTGTGACTTAGATGGTTGTGTATGGTTGAAAAGCATATAGTTTACTCATTAGTTTAACTTAGATGGTTACTTAGAGATGGTCTTTTTTCCCTTTATTTTTTAATGAGTTTAACGGAAAAGTTCACACACTTTAAATGGTAAAAAGTTAAAAATTGTGGGTTCAATCCCACAATATATCAATTGTTTATGCAACATTGTTTTATCTAGTTTTTTTTAACAAGTTAAAAGAAAATATATTACTAAAATCAAAGGCGATTCATCCCACACAAGACGTGCCGAGAGTGAACCCCATAAAAATTACAAAGTTACAATGGAGTGGGTATCTACAACAAATGACACCGGCATAGCACAATAGAAGAAATTACATAGTAACACCCATACAATGAAGTGGGTGACGCCATCATTTATGGTAGCTAAAAACAAACAAAACATTCTTTGATTTCAACCATAGAAACGAATTCAGCTTAACTCTATCAATGAGAGCAAAGGGATTGGAAACCACATTGTTGAAAACACGGTTATTCTTTTCTTTCCAAATTATCCACACAAAAGCAAGTCAAATTACCTTGAAGAATGAATGTGAATTTGTCTAGTTTGTACTTGCACGACATAGTGTTATAGTTTTTAATCTAGAGATTTTGGTTTGATTTCTGCAAAAAATATTTTCGACAAGGGGCGTAGAGTTTTGACTATACAATCTAATGTGTCATGTTTTTTTAGTCAAGTAACCTATTAGTTAAAAATTCTTATTTTAAAGATGAATAAGTGAAAAGTTTAGGGTTCGAATATATATATAATGCAATGTCCATGTCAATTGAGTTAAACTCACAAGGCTAATGCGTCATGTTTTAATCGTATGAAAGATCGAACCAATAAGACCTTAAAAACATGAATAATTGTTGTTTGAGATTTTTTTTCTTCTTTTGCCTGGTGTGCTACTGTGGATTGTTTGAGGTTATATAGCCTTTCCTTCTTAAATTTTCTAGATTATATGTTTCACAAAATAGAATGCTTGATTAGGAAAAAGTAAGTAAAAGAAAAACTTTGAATTGTCTATGATTATAATTTTCCCGAATTAGGGAATAACTAATGATGGGAGATGGGACCATGAATATTTTTCATGATGACCCCGTGCAATTATTCTGATACAACTAAAGAATGATTTATTCTTTCATTCCGTAAAAAAAAATGATTTATTCTTTCATTGTTACTAAGATTTAAATTATTATTATTTTTTCCCCTCATATATTTTTTTTTCAGGTAAGATTACAAGTTCATCTCTTAAAGAAAAATAAATAAATGAGATATTTAGTTTCGAACTCGACTCTCGTATATATTATACAATATCCTACCAATCTATATTCAAATAATGAAATAATCATGAATTTGGTGCCGTGAATGCTTTCAGACAGGGAACAAAACTAGTTTATTCAGTTGCAAATGGGTTGTTGGGAGGGTCTTTATCAATGCCAACTTTTCATTTTTTTCACAGATTCCATTCACTTCACATAAGATAATCTCATTCTAGTATTACTCAACATTAACCGTGGGTTTGCTAGTTGGTTTTTAAAGAATTTTGAAGCGTTGAGTTTATATTTTGATATATTAAAAAAAATTAAAAGAATAACACGTTACTACATGTTCATGTATATGTTTTTTTCCTTTGAAATATTAAAATATATAGTTTAAACTTCTAAAATATTTCTTTGCAAACATTTAATTTACAAACACACCTTAAATTTATACTCTTTCCATCCCAAAATGTAAGCAAAAATGGGTCCACATATGTTAATGTATTTGATACAAATTTTAAACGAAAACATTAACTTTGGTTAACCATTTTTTGTTTATATTTTAGAACGAAGGAAGTACGTCAGAATTCACTCAATCTATCTCTATTATTAGTGACAACTAATTTATTTTTTTAGTTGACTTTTGTGTTAACTTGTTGGCAATGCCATGCTTTCAAGTGGAGCTGTAGTGTCAATGAGTTTTGTGTTCCTTTTAAAAAGGTGATTCATATTTGATATCTATATATAAAAAAAGATCTTTTTCTGACAATATATAATACAAAATATTTGACTCTGAATATATGGGACATTTTTTTTTTTTTTTTTTTGTGGTGTCCGAGGTTCGAATCCTAGACCTTTCATATATTATACATTGATCTTATCAACTGAGCTAAACTCACGGGGACATGAGACATGTTTTAATACTACAACATAATATTTGTACTTCGTCCAATTGGAATTTTATTGTTATGGTTACAACTATTATTTAAGTATCTTTCGGAAAAGTAATCAGAATTTAAAATAATAGGGTACTTAAGTAATACGTCTTCAGTCCTAAATTATAAGTTGTTTTGGAGAAAAAACTTGTCCTAAATTATGAGTCGTCGTTTTACAATACTAATGAAATATTAAAAACTATTTTTCCTACTATACCCTCAACTGTTTATAACTTTCACTTCTTTAATTCATTAATGAAGGATAATTTTGTAAAACTACTTATAATTTCTCTTTCTCATACAACATTAATTATATTTCTTAATTTATGTGAAATGATCAAAGTCGTATAATTTATGACGAAGGGAGTATTATCCTTCAAAAAGAAAATGAATAATGAACAAACTTGAGTTGTGTGCCAAAATCTAGGTTCGCAAGACATCATAGAAGAATAGACCTTCAAACCCTAAAGAAGCTTGTTATCCCATTCAACCACTGATTGAAGGAAAACATTGAAGCACGACTATTTAGAGGAATACTTAATATCATTCGTTTATACTTTATCATTTTTCATATTCTTGTAAGAAGATTCAACAATGTATCTATTAAAAAAAGATTCAACAACAACAACCAACTAGCAATACGAGATTCGTTCATATTTTCATACAACATAGTACACTACATATGTATCTATAATATAAAATTACTTGTGACTTGATGATTTAATAATTTTTCGACAGTGAGAGTTTTGCATTCATAAAAATCGCCTCTAATACTTCATTATATATATTTTTATTCCAAAGGATAGTGTCGTCAATACTTGTAATCTGCTAGCTGTATTATTTGTTAATCGTGTAAAATTGTCCATATGCTGTCATATAAAAAACAAAGGATAGTGTCGTGCTCTTTTTTAATGACAATTTTTTTTAGAGGCTTAATGACAAATATATTACTATTAAAAAACCTAAGGAGAATGCTAAGCAGTGTCCCGAAGACATTGTTAAGCATCAATAATAAGTAAGTTTTTATAAGAAAAAGTGGTGTAATCATTACTTAATTAAAAGTAACATCTTATATTTTCAAAACAAAATTTCTATTTATGAATTCCTTAACTAATGCCCGCAGTACAAAACCTAAATACAAGAGTAAGAAGCTAAAACAACAACCAAAGTCAGAAAAATCAGGAACATCCCTTTGATGAGGAGTAACAGTAAAACTTACAACCACCATCTATGCCAACCACGCAGACTGCTACTGCTACCTGCATAGGATGAGTTCCAATATCCACTTATAATGGGTAAGCTTACAAGATTTCATACAAAAAAAAATCACTTCCAAGAGCATAATGATAAATATCGAATGACTTTAACATATGTCATAAACAAAAGGTTTAATTGCAGTTTTAGCCCCCTAACTTTTTCAAAGTTGCGATTTTGGCCCCCTAAGAAAAAAACTACAAAACAGCCCCCTAAATTTTGCAACTGTAGCAGTTTTGGCCCCCAAGGCAAAAAAAAAAAAAAAAAAACACGTGGCACCTCACTTAGGGTGCCACGTCAGCGTAGACCGAGTCAATATCAGCCTTGGGGGCCAAAACTGCCACAGGTGCAAATCTTAGGGGGCTGTTTTGTAGTTTTTTTTCTTAGGGGGTCAAAATCGCAACTTTGAAAAAGTTAGGGGGCTAAAACTGCAATTAAGCCTAAACAAAAAGACAGAGAAAAAAAAATGTTAAAAGTAACAGTAATAAGAACAAAATAGAGATTTGTGAACATAACTCAGTTGACAAAGATGATATATATAGTTATATGTAGGAGTCGGGTTTGAACTCCGAATACCTCACTTATTCAAATTAAAATAAGTGAATTCTAACCCCGAGCTATTTGACAAAAAAAAGTAAAAATAATGATGACTCAATCATTGAATTAAAAAAGTGAAATGTAAAAAGGTTTGGTACTTTTGTTTGCTAGCTACGTTTATTTCGTGTAAATATTAAATGACAAGGTATTTGTCAATGGTTTAGTTTTCTACGTTTTCCTTTGCATTATTTATTCATTCAGTAATTTTAAATGGCAAGTTGATGCCAACATTGACTTTAGAAACAAACTCTATAAATAAACCAAACAATTCACATTCCAGTTCACATTCTTTTCTCCAATTGGTTAAAAAGCCTATCTTTTAGCCATTATATACTCTAAACAATTGAGACTAAACCATCATATTCAATATGGCATACCAAAACCCTCCTTCAATTCAAACATCAGATCCAGAAGCTCATGAAATCACTCCAACACCTACAACAAACCATTCAGCCACAAGTTTCAAACCCAAAGATGCAGTTCAGACACTGAAAAAGAACTTAGTTTTCCGTTCAAAATGGGCTGAAATTAATGGTGCCATGGGTGATCTTGGTACATATATACCTATAGTCTTGGCTCTCACTCTAGCTAAGGACCTCAACCTTGGCACCACATTGATTTTCAACGGTATATTCTAACATACTACATGTGTAGCAAAATGTCTGGTTCAAAGTTTATATTATATACATGTACTTTTTTATTTATATTTTGTTACCGAGGATATTTACTATGAGTTTTTTCAAGATTTTAAATTGCAGTCGTTGTTGAGTGATTATAATTGATATTACGACAGCAAAAAAAGTTTAAATACTATTGATATTACCGTAAGTATGATTGTAGAGACATAAAAAATCTTGATGTTACGGTCACATCAAAATTTGAGATATATTAGAAATCTATTATAACATCAAATGTGACTGATGTGACCGTAAATACAATAGCAAAGATATTAGAAACAAAGTCATAACATATATCCTCCGAGAAGAACCTCGTTTGAGTTAAGAGTTAAAAAGTTGAAGGTCGCAGGTTTAAATGAGTAAATATTAATCTGACTACTAACATTTACTATTAAAAAATAACTCAAGTTTGGATTTCATTTAAGTATAAAGTCACATATTTGTCTTCTAAACACTATTAATCTTCTGATAACATATCCTTATTTTTATTTCCGAACCCAAAACTTTAGAAACAAATCTACGTCAATAGTGCTACATACATATACAGTGTCTGTAATGTATATGTATTTATGTATGTATGCATGTACACATAATCTCTTTTTCTTATGTAATTCCTGTCTGGAATCTTACAGGTGTCTACAACATCATCACTGGTGTCATATATGGAGTGCCTATGCCTGTCCAGCCCATGAAGTCAATCGCTGCCGCAGCCTTATCAGACAAAGATTTCGGCGTGCCAGAGATAATGACAGCCGGAATCTTGACTGGTGGCGTGCTGTTCGTTCTCGGGATCACAGGATTGATGCAGCTGGTGTACAAGTTAGTTCCTTTATCTGTTGTGAGGGGAATTCAGCTAGCACAAGGTCTGTCATTTGCTTTAACAGCTGTTAAATATGTGAGAAAAGTGCAAGATCTTCCAAAGTCTAAATCTTTAGGCCAAAGACCTTGGTTTGGTTTAGATGGTTTGGTTCTAGCTATTGTTTGTGCTTGTTTTATTGTGATTGTTAATGGAGCTGGCCAGAAAAATAGCGGTTGTTGCGGTGCGCCGGAAGATGGTAATTTGGATGGCCAAATTCAAAGGAGTGATGAAGGTGGAAGAAAGACTAAGATGAATAAACTAAGAAAGATTATTTTTTCACTTCCTTCTGCTTTTTTAGTCTTTGTGTTGGGAATAGTTTTGGTTTTTATAAGAAGAAGCGAAGTTGTACATGAAATTAAATTTGGACCCTCTTCAATAGAAGTAATGAAATTTACTAAACAAAATTGGAAGAAAGGTTTTATTAAAGGTGCAATTCCACAACTTCCATTGTCAATGTTGAACTCTGTGATAGCTGTTTGTAAATTGTCAACAGATCTTTTCCCTGAAAGGGAATTTTCAGTTACATCAATTTCAGTGACAGTTGGACTAATGAATTTAGTTGGTTCTTGGTTTGGTGCTGTGCCAACTTGTCATGGTGCTGGTGGACTAGCAGGACAGTATAAATTTGGTGGAAGAAGTGGAGGGTGTGTGGCACTTCTTGGTTTTGTGAAATTGGTATTGGGATTGGTTTTAGGAACATCTTTGGCACACATTTTGCAACAATTTCCAGTTGGGATTTTAGGTGTGTTACTTTTGTTTGCTGGTATTGAACTTGCTATGTGTGCTAGGGATATGAATAGCAAAGAAGATTCATTTGTGGCACTTATTTGTACTGCTGTTTCATTGGTTGGATCAAGTGCTGCTCTTGGATTTTTGGTTGGAATGATTGTTTATGTGTTACTTAAGCTAAGGAATTGGAGTAATGATAAACCACTTTCTACCATATGGAACCAGAAAAGTCCAAACTAAATTTGAAGAAAGAGAGTTTATTTATGTGTAAAGAGTTTTAGTGCAAATGAGTTAGTGTGTATGTATAATATGTTGATTTTCTGTGAGGTTTGAGTTTTTTTTCTTCAATTTGGTTATCTTTGTTGTCATGTGAGGACTTGCTAGGGTTCTACTTCTAGGACTCTATATATATTGTAACTGTAAAAAATGTAGACCATAGTTAGCAGTAGTAACTACTATTTCTGGCTTTTGCTCCATGTAACTTATGTATGCTATCGCGTACCTAATGTTTATACTCTCTATAATAGTACAAAGAATTTGATTCAGTTGGAGGAAGTTTTTACAGTTAATCTTTTTGTTGTCGAAAGTTTCTTTGGCCCAATAACTTAATTTCACAAGGAAGATATCTATTATTGAGGTAAAAATCTTCTTTGATAAACCTAGTCAAGAATTCCGTCAAAAATTCATGAATAGTAGTTCCATTAAAGGTAAGTTTATCCACACAACCAACATAGTATGACACAAATGACAAATAACTTGTGTCAACTCCTTAAATGAATCTATGTACCTCGAAGAATTTGTCTCTAGCTTTAGGGGGGTCAAAAAAAGTTTATTCATAGGGTTTTTGTTTTCATAACTCTACAAATCAAATGGAGTGCGGTGGGTGAATTAGAGTACATCAATCCATTGAATCGAGAAAAGTTGGAGCTGACCAACCTCACGAGCTCATGTTCGTTTAGTATGGTTGTATGGCCTCTTATTTCATAATCTTTATATCTTTTAAACCGCTTATGGAAAGTTCACCCTTAAATATATTGGGTCGAAAATTCTGCCTCATGTTTCTTGGCAAGCCAGCCCGCCTTATTTAAGACATGCTTGTTGTCAGGAAGGTGGGTCGACTCGCGTTTCCATCCATAAAAATGTCACTTAGTTAACATTTCGGTTGTGAGTTATGAAGAAATAGAAAACCATGCAAATATTATAATCTGTCTCTAAACTTTGAACCAAAGTTCAATTATGTATTTAAAATTTGGGCTAAAGATCTATTAATCTCAGGAGAAAAAAATGTGAAAGCCAATTTAATCCTTAAAACATTTCACAAAAAATCTATCAAAAATTACAACATTTAATATCTATTTCAGAAACTATTATGAATATTTACATTTTATCTTCTTCAAAACAATATTTACATTTTTGTTAAGGATTAATGTGTATGAAGTTGAAACTTTGAACAACTATTTATAAGGTGGATTCTAGGGTGAGGGTCCAATTAGGTCCCTCACCGGTGAACCACGAGAAAAACACCAATAGATTAAATAAGTGGTTTAGATTTATTTAAATTAAAAAAGGGAACATGTAAAACTGCTCACATTCAATCATATCCTGCAATGGTTTCACCCGCTGTTAACCGTAATTAATTGTTACGAACCGAACCGAACCATTACAAATCAATT
>Ga0228710_1011531_pt1 | contig 11365 bp, 7 predicted proteins | sample MedpolnodulmetaG_FD_177995 | JGI IMG/M metagenome (GOLD analysis project Ga0228710, IMG submission 177995) | Root nodule microbial communities from Medicago polymorpha collected in Santa Monica, California, United States - pink nodules | ecosystem: Host-associated > Plants > Roots > Nodule... | reverse complement strand
CCTTCTTGTGGTTTTTCTCACCTTCATTTATAGCACCTTAAAATGTATATTTTCACCCATTTATGTTTCGAATTGGATTTCAGTGTCTTCAGGAAAGTTGTAGGTATCAAAGTTAACTTTCATTTGGCTTTGGTTTGATCTTATTTGGACATCTACAACTCGAGATATTGCAAGTTGCGCTTTCAAGAAATTTCATCACTGCACTAAACCAAATAAAGAAAACAAAATTACGCAAAATGTTTGGTTAATGAAGATAATCAGAGAATAAATAGCTTATTGAATTCAAGAACAATTTATTAAAAATAAATAAATAAATCAACATCAAATTGAAAGAAATAAACTAAACAATTGACTTAAATGACTCTAAAAAAATTACATATTATGAGAAGTCGTCACTAGCCCTTCCAAGCTTTGTTTAGGTATTCGAAGTCAATTGTGACATTTCCAATTCTAGAATTGGCATAGTCTAAGTTAAGAAAGTAATTTTATACTCCATCTGTCTCTTTTCATAGGAGTAGTTTACAAAAAAGTTTTGTCCCTAAATATAAGATTATATACAAATTCCTAGATGTATTGATTACTCTTTTTCCAAATATATTCCTTATTACCAATTTGTCTTATATATGAAAAGTTAACATTAAATATATATTTAATTAAGAGTAATCTAGTAATAGTCATGCACGTTTCTTATTACTCCAACAACTTTTCTTAATACCTGTAATTTTTGTAAACTACTCCTATAAAAAGGAACGAATGGAGTAAACTTCTTTATTGAAAATATCAACAATCGTAACGGTAGATACTCGATTTATGATAAAGAATGTTATGCTTTTTTTTGACAAAAAAGAATGTTATGTTATTACTTGTTAAATAAAGAAAGTTATAATATATATATTTTTTTAATTATTTTAGATATAATAGTACTGATATTTTAAATTTTGAAAATTTGATAAATATTTATGGTTTGGCCATATCCCTCCAATTTTCATGGGGGACTCATTGATAACTTGAAATTTAGTTAGAAGGTAAGTAAAATCTATAAATTATTGAAATCAACAATCAAATTTGGATATTTCAGATAGTTAATTTAATTTTAAACTTAATTTAAAATTGAGAACTTTACTTTTAACTTAGAATTTTAAGTGATTTCGAGTTTCGATTAAAAGAAAGATAAAAACTTGATATATATATCATTAAGTTTAATTAAATAAAAGATCAATTTTGAATATTACATAAATCATACACAATTAATTTTCACTCGTTTTCATGTATTAAATATGATTTTTATAGTCATGCATGTAAATCACTAAGAACACCTTCACCTACATTCATAAAATCATTTTAATATCATGTAAAACCATTTATTCTCCTTCATTTCATGTATTAACTATAATTCTTAAGTCATGCATGTCATGTGAGAATGAATATTATATATGTTAGAAGTCTTCAAAAAAAATTATATATAGTGGAAATATAAAGTGATTACAAATTCTTTATTTATTAAGTATTTACTATCTCCTTAGTCTTGGCCCTATTATAGGAGACTTTTTTTTGTTCATATTTATAAGAAAAATTCGCGATTAATTTTAAGTTGTGTTTATTGTTTAAATGTAAAAAATAAGGGGTTGTGTTTATCGTTTAATCCTTTTAGTTTTTAATATTAATGAATGCATTTAGTGACTCACAATTTTCAGTTAGGGCATATTTGAAAGGAAAAAAAATACAAATATCAATAACTTCATTAGTTTTGATTGTTTTTTATTCTTTGGATCTTAGGAAATATTATATATCAAATACTTTAATGACACAAGAAAATAAACTAGAGAGAGAGAGAGAGAGAGAACACCGTACAAAATCATGTTCTCCTAGAGTCTGTAGTGAGGAGGTCCAAGAGGCCGAGAGGAGGAGGCTGGTGGACCGTGCGATCAATACTAGAAGAAGCACCTAGCTTAGCTAGAAAATTTTCACAATCATTTTCTTCTGAGACGATGTGTGAGCAATGTGAATGTTTACTTCTTCAAGCACAATATGAAGTGTGCATTTGATACTACTAAATTTTTTTATTTTTTTACCATCATAAAACAGTAATAAACTCTAATATTTTTCAAGAAATCATTTTTTATGTTTACGAGCGTCAACACAACCAGTAATACGTCCGTATTTTTGCTTTTATAGACAAGGAACAATAAAATGGGAAGAAAAAAATTATCATTTAAATGAAAGGTAAAATTAAAAATAAGGACAAAGTTATTACACCAAAACACAATGTTTTTTTCATAAAGGTCAAAAAGTTTTTTTTTTATAGTGTCAGTTAGAGACAAGGTGTTTTTAAACTCATTTTGGTCTGGATATTTAAACTTTGAAATATAGAGGTGCGTCCACAAATTGATGGGTAGATAGAAATAGTGAGTAGGTGCAAATATCTCTGATGAAATCACTTTCGGTAGCGTTTCAACACTTGTCTTTGAGAACTCTTACGAGTTGGTAGATAAGATTATGGTTGCACAAAACCGGAACGGTCCAACTCGGTCAAAAATAACAAGGGTTAAGCTTTGGTAACCCGTTCTGTCTCACTTTCTCTTTCTATCGCACACGAGTAGGATGTCAATGTCGACTTCAGCGTTGATGTGTGATGAGCAAGATACAACAGTCATGTCAATCACTGGTGCTTGCAACATATCTTTGCAATTAGGATTGACATAGGTCTATGCCGGAAGAGAAAAAAAAGAAAGAAAAAAAAAAAGATCGTATGGGCAATGATTGACAGAGATCTATGCCGAATAAAAAAGACTGTATTAGCACAGTTTCAGTTTAAAATCAATTGAGTTATCGTTAGGGGAGAAATAAATGGTAATATTTTTCTCTAGTTTAGTCGTAGATTTACCTTTGTAAATATTCATAAAATCGTTATATATCATATTTGGGGCGTTGGTAGAGACTGTCGAGTTTTCATTCCGATCTATTATGTTTCGTTGATTAATTTGTGTGAAAGTTTTATATACATCAAAACTCATTGCCCATAGATAAAGACCATGGCAAACATAAATCATTATCAAGCACCGTCCATCGGTTCTATTCCAAATTTATAAGAAGCAAGTTTTTCTACCACTTCTCTAATTGGAGCTAAAATTTCATAAACCAGAATGGCAATAACGATCGATATTATAAGAAATGTCCAACAAACATCATATTCATAAAGAAAAACATAAATGTATTCATATGCTTATGAAAAATATAGTGGATTAATTCTTAATCGATTTGAATTGAAATTTTCAAATAGTTATATTAATGAAGAAAAAAATCTAATCAAAATAGAAATGCTTTGTATTTTATTAAGTTTACATCATCTATATTTATATTTATATCTATACTATGATGGTGAAGCATTGAGTAAACGATACTTTAATTTGTAACGGCTATATTATATTGTAACTCAAATGGCACATGAATAGTAGTAAATAATATTAGATGCAAAAATGTGTTTTCTTAGAGGTACCACATCACAATATTTACGACGTGGCACGTAGAAAACTGATGTATCATCAACACAATTTGGCGATTGTATTAATAAAATATAATAGAAGCATCTTGAAAGCCATTACAGTGGCATTAATTGCACTCCTACATCTAGCATAACAATGGTTGTTAAGATTCTAAGAAAGGAAAAAAATAAATCAAATCATGGGTGTTAAAATACTAAGCTGGCAAACACCTATGCAATTTTGTTGTAAGAACCAATAGGTGAAGGAGAGTCAAATGATGTCGTGGATGACGAGAAGTTTAACTTTTGTTTTGTTGTTATGGATTTAGTGTTGAATCTCTCTAATTGAAGATATGTAGAATACCTTATAAGTATAGAGAATATTAACCATTGCCTTTGGGACATTGGATAAGAGGATAAAAATAGAAATATAGTATTGAAAAATAGTGAATAGTGATAAATTTAATTTTTTAAAAGTCAAAATGTTGTTGAAACCAATACAACATGCTACTTTTGGCCTCCTTAACCATTACCCTGAGGGTAATGGTTAGCAAGGTATTGGTGTCGGACACTCACCTAAGACTAACACATGTTATTATATTTAATTAATCTTTGTTTTTTAATTATTACTTGGTATTGATGTTGTGTCCAATCTCAATATTTCTTAATCTCAATATACGATGTTTTTACTGGATCAATCTCAATATACTTATATGATTGTTTCAAGGTTATCACGAATAACTTTGGGAAAGTGTACTATATACTCTCATGTTCTAACTTTTATATTTGTAAGCTATAGAGAGTGAGGAAATTTTATTCCCACTTCTCTATATTTGTTGTTGTACTATTTGTTGGTGTATATTTTTTCTCGCTCCGTCCTCTATAATTTCACGTATATTAAGAAAAGTTGATGGTATAGTTAATGTGTCAGGTTTATGTGTGAATTTTACTAAATTGTCTTTATGTGTATTTAATTTGAGTTTTCATATTCCAATGCAAGTTATTGATATTGATTAATGGTATGTTTTGAAAAAAATAATAATAAACGCACCTAGTAATTTAAAAACAAAAAGTAATCCCTCCTAACCACTCCATCCAAACACACCCTTAGTTTGTCTCTCTTGCCAAAATTTGATTATGTTTTTGAAAAGGTCCTTGCATGGTTTTATTAATATTTTTTCTTCTTATAATACCAAAAGAGACCTAATATTTTGTTAAAATTTACCTTTTATAGAGAAGAAATTATCTTTTGACATCAAAATTGTGATGTCAAGAAAGTAAGACAGAGATAAATGCATACGATGTCATATACGGTGTATGGATCTCGATGTCAAAATAACACAATTGTTTCTAAAAGATTTAACTTTGTTGCAGTCACAAATTCCACAAATTCACATTGTGAACACATCAATGACTATTGAATCAAAGGGTCCAAATTTCAAACTCAGTATTTTTGAGTTTAAAAGGATCAATTCATTAGCTTTCTACACCTGCTGATCTCAATGTAATGATCATCGATGTATTGAACGATAAATGTTTAAAAAAATTGCTCAAGAAAAATCAAACTCTTTAGGCAACATTAGTTTGGTAGAGCAAGAATAAGTTCTTCATATTACTTATTTATCATAAAAACTTCATTTTCACCCCAATTTTTAAGGGCGTGCCGGATAGAGTATAAGAATTATAAATGTGAGAGACATTTTTCAGAATCAATTTTCCACACTAAAAAATTGGAGCTAAATAACCCTTCGGATAATCATGTAAACTGCCAAGAACTGAATTGACAATGAGTGAAAATCTAACTTGGACTAAAGATCAGGTAACAAGAGGAACTTTACAATGTGACATGGTTATCAAGGAACAGTCATCTCTTCGCTCATCGATAACTGCAGAGCATGTTCTGCTTCTTTCAAGAATAATCGAGTTAGCTGCTTTTGACCTCGTCTATATACAATAGCAGACCATTTGTTTCTAGTCATCAATGCTGTTTCCTCTGAGTCATTTGCCATTCTGCTCAAAGGAAATTAAGAAAAAGGTATTACAAAGACATCAATATATTGTAGGAAAATTAGTGAGAAATGCAAGTTTTACTTGGGGTGAAAAATGATAATTATAGAAATTGTGCAATTGCAGAGCTTATGAAAATTTATAATTGCATACTGTTTGCTATCTTCCTGGCTATCAATGATAAGGGCCTTCTTGAGCAATTCAAAGTCATTTTCCTCTGTTCCAGAATGCTCTTCAAGGTCCATTAACCTTAAATGCAGTGAAAATATGAAAGCAATTAGGCATTGCACACAAGATACATCAACGTTGATACTCTAGTTTGTCCTTATTTCTTCAATAAGTGAAATGGCGCATCGGATATAAAAAAGAACATTCAACTTCATTTGCATAATCAAGTTGCAATTAGAAGCATGTAGAGTAGGATCTGGACACTAAATATATTTTAGGTTATAGTTAATGATTAATATATATATACAATCAACTGTTATGGTTGTTATCTAACTCCTGGCACTCACTTGACATGAAGAAGATCAACTAGCACTTGTAAAGCTCCAGAATCACCGCAAACCTCCCATATTGCTGACTGGACATCTATATCTGATAATTGTCTCTCCCCTTCGGGTCCAACAAGCTTCATGTGACAGAATAAAAATTATATTAATGTTGAATTCTGATGAAATTGAAACTAAATAGTCCAAATGAAAACATAATTGTCAGGTCTATTTTGTCTTTGAAAGATAAATGCATCATAAAATTTTCAGATGCTGTCCTGATGGCAAAAAGCAGAGTGTTACATATCAATGGTTTGCTTGGGTTAGCTCATTTTAGCTTTCCATCTACTGGCATAATCAATTATATGATAAGCACTTATGTTACAAGTGTTTAATTAAGTTGCTTATCCAAATAGCAGAAAAAATCACATCACTTGCAATAGACAAGTGATGAAAAAGGGTATCATGTATGTGGTATATCTTGAGATAGAAATGCAGTTTCAGTGACTAAGGCTGGAGCTAAGTAATGGAACCATTAAAAAATATATTGCATAGAAACTGCACCTCTTCAAGCATTGACGAAACCTTGAAAAGCTCATCCTCTTGCATGGCTATGGTCCTCAAGGTAGCCATAAATTTCTCAGGAAAAACAAGCTTGTCTACATAAGATGGAGTCTTGCGCTGACCACTCCAACTATAGTTGCAGACTTTGTTGCACTTGTTATTTTCTCCACTGTTTTCGGTGCCTGATGGAAAAAATCCATTATCCAGCAGAGTTTTGGGTAAAAGACATCTCATTTCAGCCTTCTGTAAACAAAACCATAATAACAGAAAGTTAATTTAAAAAAGGGGGAAGCTATAAAACAATAGATAATGTCAAATAGGTAAAAAAAAATCATATTCTACTTCTTAAAAGAATCGCATAACGTTGAAGATAAATTATTGGCATACCTGCACTTCAAGAAGCTGGCTTTTAGACTCTGAAAAAGAAATAGTATTTATTGCTTCTGATGGATAATGGACCTGAGGGACAACAGAAACTGAATCATGCCAACAGAAACAACTAAGGAATGGAAGTAATGTAGAAATTTGTCTTGGTTCACAGGATACAAGTGTAAGCAATTACCATGAGGTAGTCATCTGTGTTACCATCAATGACAAAACCATACAGATATAGAAGTTCCTGCATCAAGTGGAAAAATATGGAAACCATGTTAACCCTTGAAATATCTTCAAAGTAACTTACACATCAACCTTCAACAGAACAGAAATTCCACTTGGGCTCGTACATTTAGTAAAATAGTATATGCAAGTATATATTCAAAATTTTATATATTGAGTCAAATAAGCTAAAAGGCCCAGTGATGATGCAATGCCTTGATGGGATTTTATTGACCAGTAAATTATGGATCCAGTTCTATTAAACCTTTTGTTCAGTCAATTTGAATAAACAGCCAACTAGGCATTCAACCAGAACTGAGCACATGGAAAACTCATATGGTAAGCCTTATGTTTCCCTTGCATGCCTCTTTGATAGCATCACATCATATTGTACAGGCATATTGCGTCATATCATATCATGTAAATAGGAATAATATCTCGTATATGTATTTTGTATTTATTGGTGTAAGCCTATATAAAATCGACTTCGCTGTATAGTTGAAACGATTCACAATATTATGCATATGCTCTCACTCATTCAACAATGCTCAATCAAAAGAAGAGAAGAAAAGAAAAAAGTAAACCATAGAATAAAAATTGTTTTTTTTTTCAATCATGGGACCATATAAAGTACCTCATTTCCCTTGTTGCCATAACTAATGGAAATTTCTCGATCAATCTGCAAGGGACTTTGAGCAGCTTTACAGCCAAGAAAAACAATGAATTAAAGGGGAATAATTTCATGAAATGTGATTTTATAAAACTGTCTAAATGGAAGGAGAGAAACCAAAATGAAATTAAGTTAGAAATTTAATGTTAACTAGTAGAACATCAAATACATGTGCAAGACTAAAAACGCACAAAAAGAATGTTACCGGAGAGAAGATACATGGAGACAGGAACTCCTGTTGTTAAGCCAGTTCCATCAACTTCCCATGTTGCTATTGGCTTCAGATCTGATTGGCCATGTAACCAAGGTAAATCACATATTCTCATGAGGCATTTGATATATCTACCATTCTACCGTACATGGCAAGAAAAGTAATTTAGCCAGCCACAAATCCAGAGATGCATGTATATGTATGTAAAGAAATATCAGCTGTTTGATCATAGGGACTTTGATGCTGTGCAAGAAATTAATGACCAATATTTAAAAGGTGTTTAGTGAAGGTCTAAAAATACGTATCATATAAAAAGTATATAAAGGGGCAAAAAATCAGATCCCAGTCAATGAAAAAACAACGAAAGTATTTTAAAAGCACATAGTAAAGTGAAATATCAGAGCTTCAAACAACAATTTACCATGGTTGCAAAAGTCAATGCCAGGGACAAGACCCTCAACCCAAACAGTGTCTCCTTGCACTGTGCTATGTGTAGTTTCCTTGGTTAGATCGTCAGATTTTGTGACTTGGCTTCCTGCAATACAACTTCCTTACTTTAATATCAATTTTAACTAAAAAAATCAGAGAAATACTAAACGGAGACCCGTCCATTGGACACATCACAGGAGACAATCTTTACAGGAAATCAGTTAAACACGAAAATGAGAGAGAGAGAGATGGACTAACCGTTTTCATCAGCTTTTGGAGTGGAACTCTGATGAACATCTTGCATCTCAGGAAATACATAAGAACGAGGCAATGGAGTGTTCAAAGCACGGCTCCAAAATACTGAATTTGCCCTAGCATGAATGCAAGTCGGATATCAACCTCCAAGGAGTTAGTTGAAGTCATACTCATATACAAGTTCACTAGAAGTACATACCAAAGGAAATCTTCAAAGCACACCTGTCTGGAAAAACAGGTCATACACAAGAGAACCATCGTAAATGTATGTTTGAAACTTAAAAATTGCAGTTAGAAAGCAATATCTACAAAGCACGTTTCAATTTATAATCCTGAAGGTAATTGAGAAGGTATATAGCCTTGAACGTATAAACTTAAAAAATGAGTAATAATTTGTTATTTAGTATATTTAGTGCAATAATGGTTTTCATATAAAGTGAAGCAGTGAACTAGTACTGGTAAATTATACTTTCAAAACCGTAGTTCCCAATTTCAAAACCAAATCAACATGATTGACATAAGATGTCAAACTTTAAGATGTCAAAATTTCAATAGGTGTTAAACGATGTCAAATACGAATAAACCACTTAAAAACATAAACTAGAAAACAAAAACAAAAAAACAATTTTACCCAACACATACATCTCAGAATCTCCGTCAAGAGTCAAAAGTTTCTTCACTCTATCCTTCACTTTAGTTTCATACAAATTCAACAGGCTTTTCTTCTGCAAGACAAGACAGTCATCAAATACTGCTAAATACAATGGAAACAAGTTAATGCCAGAAATGACATTCGTTCTATCCCAATTCCCGTAAAAAAAGCCTAAATTTGTTCGCCTGAAAGGTTCAAAAAAGTCATAAATAAAAGCTACATACCCATTACACCATGGAGATTATATTAGAAAAGCTAGGTTTGGCTTTTATGTAATGTTGACTCTATATAACATTCTGATGCATACTCCTCGTATAACATTCTAGTGTGGTCAATCGCGGAAAATAGCGGTTTCTTTAATTCTGCTATGCCACAGCGATATAGAGCCGCAATTGACTCTATATAACAACACTTTGTAGTAAATAACGTATCGTGGAACAATAGCAATTTGTTTAAATATCTCTATGCTATAGCGCAGCTACAGCTGCTATTTGACAATGCTGTATCATTTAGTGATTGCTAAAAAGTATACTGCAGACGACCGCCTCAAATTAACTATTTTTACTCAAGGACATAGAATAGAGCTCAGAAGAGAGCAATCATAACTTCACACAGAATGTTTTTTAAAATTTTGGGAAACACGTAAAGCACAGAAACCAAGACATGGATGACCACTGGCCAACCAGCATCTTTAAATTAGCTAGTAAAACACAGGTTTACTCAGATTGGTTAGTGCTATCAAAAGATGAACTTCATGTATATTACCTGTAATTCAGTTGCACGATATAATGTTGTTCCTCTTAGCTCTTGAAGTTCCTCTTCACTAAACCAAAGTGTATTTCCAAAAGCGGTTGGAAGCATATCAAGGTACCTGTTAAAATTTCAGCATCTCCACAAGTGAGTGAAACTCCCAACACAATATGAAGTTCTGAACCATAAAGTAAAATAAAATAAACCATACATACGGTTTCCATAGAGAATCCTTGCGCAAACGCTCTACCGTCAATAACAACATCATTAAGAGCCTGTCATCTACATCTCCTTCTTCAAACAATGCTCTACACTCTGGTCCTAGAAAAGGATCTTGCAACACCCTCATTGGAGTAATTGCTAACTCTAGTGGAACAACCAACAGAATCCCTTTTTTCAAAGAAAAACAAAATTACTTTCTCTGTTTTCAAAAAGTAAGGCACATAGCAATAAACACTATTCAGAGTTAAAATTGTTTCACATAAGAACATTTAGCAATTAGTGTCTCAAACTTTTGCTGTTTTCTTAAAAATAATTTTTTTTTTTTTTTTGCTTCATAGGCAAGATGTGTATGAAGCTATTTGAATTTTGAATTGACTTATTTGAGCTTATTTATTGGCATAAGCACCTGTGACACTGTTTGGGAGAGCTTTTGAAAACAACTAATGACATGTCCATCAGTTGCTGTTTTCAGGGCCCATTTGGATTGGCTTATTTTTGAGCTTATGAAAAATAGCTTATGCAAATAAATAAGTTTTTATGTTAATTTATAAGTTGTCACTGACGAAAATTGTATCTTCATGAAAAAAAGAAATTCATAAACTACATTTACAAACTTATAAATAATACAAAAAAGCTCATTAATTTGCATAAGTTGTTTTGCATAAGCTCAAAATAAGCCTTGCATAATTCAAAACAACAACAATAACAATATTATATGCTAACAAGTAACAATTCCAACTACAATAAAATCCATTCATATTGATATTAGTACATGATTACCATCAGAAACATCTTTATCACAAAATATGCCAAACCCTTTTCTGGAATCACAGTACTTGATATTGCAGCCTCGTAGCTCCACCCCATTTGCCTGAATTCAAAACCAAATCAAAATTCAAAACTATGCAAAACAACCATTTTGAAAATTCACCGTAGAAGGGTATAAAGGTTTAACATGTTTTACCATTAGGCCTTAAATTACAAACCAAGTTAACAAACCTGTAGCCAGTGCAAGAAAGTTTCGAGCTTTGCTTCT
>Ga0228710_1011529_pt1 | contig 11367 bp, 6 predicted proteins | sample MedpolnodulmetaG_FD_177995 | JGI IMG/M metagenome (GOLD analysis project Ga0228710, IMG submission 177995) | Root nodule microbial communities from Medicago polymorpha collected in Santa Monica, California, United States - pink nodules | ecosystem: Host-associated > Plants > Roots > Nodule... | reverse complement strand
ATAAGGGAGCTTTAGTCTATTTAAATGGTGTGAATATATTTTAAACTTTTATCTCCTCATCCTATGCTGCTCTATGATACAATCTGAGTTTCAAGAGTAAAGATAACTATAAATTAAAAATAGTGCATGTTAAAAGTGAATGAGAACCTCAACAATCTGAGATGGTTGCACCAACAAAGGCTATCATTATCGTTGTTGTCAAAATCATGACTTAAATCTTAAAATTCAAGATTTTGCGACTTTACTCACCTTCAACAATTCAAATTCATAACAAAACTCCAAAACATGAAAAATCATAGTAAAATCACATTAAAATTGTAAAACTCATGCAAAATATCTTGATTTTAAAAGATTATGTCCATTTTTTATACGGGTCAAATTTGACCCGGATCGTAAATTGACATGGTTTGTACCCGTGACCCAATTCTATAAATACATAAAAGACCAAGTTTTTTTATTCTTTCACACCGCACTGCCTCTTCACCGTAAGCGATTGATGAAGATGAACATGTTGACTGATAATCTATATAATTGGCGATTGCATCTAGGCTTTGCCTTTAAGTGTTTTGTGAGGCATCTAGATTTGTTTTAAGTATTTTGTCTAGATTGTTTAGCATTATTATGACTACTAAATTATATTTGGTATCTAGGTTTTGTGTCATTTATGTATAAGTATTTTGTGGAAAATTTGAGTCATTTATGACTATATGCAATTTATAACAACATATGTTTAACAGGAGAAACTCCTACTTGGTTACAGACCCAACACCTCATGTTTAGGCACACTCACATAAACTAAAAAAATTGAAGAAAAACTAATTTAGTCATATCAGTTAATATCATTGAATTTCATTCTCTTTCAATTTCTTCTATTTTATGTAAGTGTGCCCAAATCTTTTTGATTTAGGCTCGTGACCATAGAAGACTTTCTCATTTAGTATTTTTGTTTTGGTAGAATCCATCGATTTTGAGTGCAATTTTACGATTTTCGATTTTGTTATCCTATTTCGATTCTACAATAGTAGTTGAATAAAATCCTTCGATTTTGATTACGATTTTACGATTTTTGATTTTATTATTCTATTTCGACGTGAAGCAAAATTTTGATTTTGACATCCTTGATCATCATCGCGGCAGTCTTCAATATATTCTGCTCAAGTTCATTGAAATTGCTGCTGTTTTTAGACTTTTACTATACTGCATTAGAATCTTGTTTGTTAGATAATTTATAGCCATAATACCTTAATAAGTGCATTAGATAATATCACATCTCTAATTTATTGAGAGATCATGTTAGCGAGAAAAAGTTTTGGCTCATATAGAACTAGGGACAGGGATTCTCTCCCGTAAATACTACACAAGAGGAGGTCCAATATCAATCATGACCATTTAATTGATTTTTCATGCTTTTTAATGAACCTAGGTCAACCAAATCAATGGTTAGGATTCCACTGGGCCCTCCAGTGACTGGAGATGATCGATCATATAGAACTAGTTCATTAAAAAAAAAGGAAAAAATCGGGCAGAAGATTCTAACTCACGGATCCTTATAATTTGTACCGCTTAAAATATTGGTGCAAGTTTACCATTTTTTCTATCATTAGATTAGATCAACCTTCAAAATTTTATCATGGTTTGACAATACTAAATCTATTTCGTTCTCTTTAAAACAATGAGAACTTAGAGGGGTCAAAGTGAGAAAAGTGTTTCTCTCTATTCTTCCTCTTTTCTTCATACATATGTCTCTATTAACTAAATAAATCTCACACGAAATTGGTGATGTTAACTTTTATGTCCCTGTTGACATTAGTACATTTTAGATGAAAGAGAATTGTGGATGGATGAATAAAATAAATTATTTAGATGAGAGATGATATGATTGATTAAGAAAAAGATAAGAACAATGTCACCAAAAACTAAGGTCACACAAATGCAATCGGTATAATGAAGTTCTTTTTTTATATAGAGCCTCGATTTAAGTGTATTTTTTTAAAAAGATGAATTTTTAAATGAGAAAGTGGTACCGATAGATAATGCTCAGGAAGATCTTGGTAGGGCCATAGTGGCGACAGACTCTAACTTGTCAAATCATGACATGCAAGTTTTAGGGCTTGTTCGCACTGTGGCCCAACAAACTATGGATTTTCTGAGCGATTCATGGGCTAACATGGGTCAGAAGGAAGATTTTGTTAATTCAGACTCAAATCAACAATTTCAGTTGGTGGTTCCAAAGAAAAAGAAAAACAAGTTAAAGAAGCATTCTGAGACTAGCAAAGGGTTTAAGGTTGGGGCTTTCGGTCGTTCACCTCGCTAGTAATTTGTTTTAATGTTGCTCCTCTAACTTCTGGTTGTTTTATCTGTTTTGGTTTGTCTTTTTCTTCTTTTATCCAAGAGGGTTTTGGTTTATGTCCCCAGATCCCTCTGCACCCTTTCTTTTGCTTAAAAAAAAAAAGAATTTTTAAATTAAAATAAAAGTTGAGTTACTATAAAAATATAAATTATCGGAATTTTATAGATTGATTTTTTTGTTTTTTTTATTCTTCAATTTTTTTATATATATATACTAGCTACAGATCAAATTAATTTTTTATATCTTTTAGTCGTCTAGTTTATATGAAGCTCATTGTTTTATGTTTATGCATTCAACTTTTTTTGCTATAAATAAAAACTATTTTAGCTTACTGCATAACTTGGTTAAATTTTTTCATTATTCATTCACAAATAATATTCACTATGATGGAAACCATTTCATAATTGAATATTTATACGAATGTTTAATTTGCAACAGAATTGTCCTCTTTTTTCTCTTTTAACATTTCTCTATCTTGTCATAGATATTTTTTTTTACTCTAATATCTACCACTGATCTGTATAACACTAAATGACAAAAACATAATTATTTAATAGTCGTACTATATTGACTATCATTCTTTCTTTAGACGTAATCAAAAGAAAAGAAAGAGAATCCTTAAAAAAAATACAATAATATTATGCAGGGAGACATGTTAATGGGACATCCACTAATAAGGAATCATAGGTGGTCCTTGCCCCTTGGAGTAATTTGTCTCCAAGGGTCTTTAACAATCAAACACTTTATTTTATTTTCTTACAAAATTAATCTAACAAGTCTTCCATATACTCTTCCATATGCATGTTAATATGTCAGTTCAAATTCATTCACAATTTAATTTTTTTATTTAATATGAAATTAAATATCTCTCTAATAAATCTTAAAATGAAATGTAAATTTTTTTCATTTTCTTATATTAGTATATTTAATTTTGTATAAATATTATTTTTAATCACATTAAATGTTAAATTACCTTATTGCAAAATTACAAAATGTTTTTTAAAAATTATTTAAAAATTCCCTTTAAAAAAATATTTTAAACCTATGGTATTTTTATTAAACTTCAGTACTATTTGTAATTTTTTTCATTTCTATCAAATAAAGTTTGTCTTTGATGTTAAAAGAAAAAGTTATATTCTTGGCTTTTGCTAAAAACAAAGGTGTTAACTCAACAAACTCTATACTAAAAATTTTCTACACTTTTGTTTAGAAATAGGTCGATCATAATTTGTAGGAGAATGTTAAGGAGTACCCTGGAGGCATTGGTTAGAGTATTAAAATAAGTAACTTTGCAATAAAAAGTTGTGTAATCATTGTTAAGACAAAAGTAAAGCTTGCATTTCCAAGACAAAATTTCTACTAATGGATTCCTTAATCATTGCCCTTAGGGCTCTGGTTAGCAAACCCTGATTTTTATTAGGGCTATTGTCCTATCCATTATAGCTTTTGATTCTCTTTCTCATGCCTCGCACATGTCTTGACAATTTATTAGTTTCTATAGTCTCACAAGGGACTCAAGTTACCCTAATATACTCCATTTGATTACTATTATAAGGAAAACTTCATTTTTTAGATACATTAAATAGTTAATGCATCTAGTCTTTATTATAGACTACATACATTAATTATTCAATGTATTTAAAAAGTAAAGTTTTGTTTATAATAATGACCGGAAAGAGTAGATCGACAAAAAGTAAAGTTTTACTATTATATTATATGTTAAAACTATATAAATGAAGATGTCTCCATTTACTTTAAAGAAAAATGTAGGTAACCTTAAATGCTCTATAAAAAATTGGTAATGGTGAGTCCATGTAAAGAGGAGGGAATCGTTGTCAAAGATTAAAATAAATTTATTAAGGGCATTTAAATTTTTTTTACTAAGATACCCACCAACGCCATCTCGATTCTTTACACCTTGTACGAATGGGAAGAAGGGGATAGCAAAAAAAAAAACAACAAAAGGCACAAAAGCACAAAAACACCATGTGCAAAGTGCAAACATATATGCAACGGTCAAAACGCCCTACCACTCCCTACAAGACCTAAAAAATACCAACAAAAAAAAAAATCAATAGCTGAAACCACAAAACATGCATCATACTTTCAACACACAAGCACTCCAGTAGCAGCCACAAAAAAGCTAGACTGACGAGGAAATATACATTGCAGGTAATAGAATTAAAAAAGTATGGACACGACCATCGTTGAAGGGAAATCCATTTCAAAGCCACCATACTTCGATGGTACAACAAATTGTACTGAGTGGAAGGAGCATATAAAGATATTCGTACAATCCATTGACTTCGATCTTTGGCTTGTGATTAAGAATGGACCGAAAATTCCAAAAAAAATGATAGATGGTGAAGAGTTGGAGAAATCTGAAGATGAATTCAGTGATGAAGATAAGAAGATCATGGAACGAGAAGCAAAAGCTAAAAACATTTTATATTGTGCCTTAAACTCGGATGATCTTAGAAGAATTTCAAGTTTCCATACAGCCAAGGAAATGTGGGAGGAGCTCGACAAGTTAAGTTCTAAAAACTTATTTTTATTTTCTTAGATGTGCATTGACTTATCCAGAGTTGCTAACATATACTAATGTATAATACTTCATTGCAATATTTTCTTGTATTAAACATTGCAAAATATACATTGTCTTTGACAGGGAAGTGATAACAACCGATATCAATTCTACGGAAATGGATAGCCTCCAGTTTTTTTCTAGCAATTCTAGCCCTCAAGTATCACCGTCACGAGTGCAAATACCTGTTAGCCCTCTAGTATCACCGTCACGGGTGCAAATACCTGCATCAGTACTATTCAACAGACCTAACCTTGAGTTTTTAGAGGACCAAAGTATGATTCTCTCTCTCTCTCGGATTATTTTGTACTTATGAATTATGATACCAAGAAAGTAGCGATCTCCTAAGAAAGAGACACAATTTTATCCATTCGTTACTCATAATATTTTACTTTAGAAATATTAATATTATTGAACATATTAAAATAGAATTCTTAAATCCATAATAGCAGAGTTAATGAAAATAAATTTTGGTTGAAATCTGCATTTCATTCCTGCAAATATAGCCAGTTTAAATTTTGTCTGCAGTAAATTTTCAATTTTGAAGCAAACATCTACTCCTTGAGAGGCTTGATGCTTGGTAGACTGTGGATTGATACAAGTTGACCTTATGAAGAACAAACCTCTACTCCTTGACATCCTTAACGTTTGGTAGACTGTGGACGGGTACATATCGACCCTATGAGGAATAAATGTCTACTCCTTGACATGCTTGATGTTTGGTGGACTATGGATTGGTACAGGTCGACCTTATGAAGAAGAAACGTCTACTCCTTGTTAGGCTTGACGTTTGATGGACTGTGGACTAGTACAGGTGGACCCTATGAAGAACAAATGTCTGCGCCTTGACAGCCTTGACGCTTGGTGGACTGGTATGGAGGATCATACCACGTGGACTCTATCCATTGATTATTCAACATATACAATTCAGCTTGATCGTTCAGCTCATGTGAGCTCCACCTGCTTAGCTCAACTTGATCGTTCAGGTCACGTGATCTCTAACTGCTTAGCTTAGTTTGATCATTCAGGTCCCGTGAGCTCCACTTTCACCATCACTAGCTCTCTCTCAAGTTGTTTGTCCAAGACCTCATAAAAGTGACATCTATAAACGGAGACACTTAGAGAGCAAGAGGAAGATCAAATTCATTTTATCTTGAGAAATGTATTTTCATCTTAGTCATTTTAGAGTATTCTTGGAGCTCCTCATAAGCAACTCCACTTAATAGATCATCTATTGTAATAATCTTATGTTTACATACTTGAACATTGGCGCCCACCATAGGGCTACGGTAAAACTTTACATAGACCTAGCTCCATTTTCAACAAACCTACCACCACAGTTGGATGGAGACCAAACAGAACCTCATTTGTATCCCAGCTGGAAGATGTTTTTAACACACAACTTGCTCGGCTGCTTGAGGCATTGCGTGAGCTCAAGAACGATACGTTGAGGAAAAAAAACAAAGAACATCAACGTCAACAAGCTGAGGCCCAAGCTAAGACCACAATTGGAGGATCGATAACGTGAAATCAAACATCAAATGGAGGCAAGGGAGAAAGATCTGAGGGAGTAACTCAAGATCTTGAGAAACAATGTCACTAGAACTGAAACATACCAGACAAATGCCTAAGGTTTTCCAACAATTCTCAGCACAAAGTCAAGAGGTGGTTATCCCTCGTCACTTTCAGCAGCCCACCATTGATTCCTACGATGGGCACCCATTCAAAATTCAACCTTCCAAACTCAGATGTTCAAAAGCGAAGCAGATGATGAATTGAGCTACAAATTTTTGATGGGACCTTAAAGGGTGTAGTGCATAAGTGGATGGCAAGGCTGCCTGCAAGATTTGTTTGATTTTCATCAACGTTCGTCGGAATCTCTGCAGAGCTATCTAGTTGGAGGTGACAGAGCCTAACAAAGATATTTTCGTCTAGGCTTTTGAGAAGAGTCTAGGCTCTGGAACTTTTATCGAAGCTTTAACTCTGCGTAAGGCAAACTCTAGAGAGATACGAAGTAATGATCGAACAAATGAAGATCCCCTAGAAGGGGTGATGAAAAAGCTAGGGGGAGAAGGGTTGCGGAGGAATGTCCGAGCAGAAGAAATCCATGGATATATTCAAATCTACGTTATATGGATTGATCCGTAAGAGACTTTCCTTGATGTCCTAATAAGGGTAGCCGAGTAGAGCTACGCCTTCAAGACCTAAGCGAGTATCGGTATAAACCCGACCGTTAGGCAAATTTACGTTATAGGGATTTATTTTTCAGAGACTTTCCTTTACATCTTAATAAGGGTAACCGAGTACAGCTACACCTTCAAGACCTAAGCAAGTATTGGTACAGACCCGACCCTTAGGAAAATTTACATTATAGGGATTGATCAGATAGAGATTTTCGTTGACATTAATAATAAGGGAAGCCAAGTAGAGCTACGCCTTCAAGATTTAAGTGAGTATTTGTACAAACTCGACCCTGAGGAAAATTTATGTTATAGGGATTGATTTGTTAGAGACTTTCTTTGACGTCTTAATAAGGGTAGTCGAGCAGATCTATGCCTTCAAGATCTAAACAAGTATTGCTACAAACTACCCCTTAGGCAAATTTATGCTATAAGGATTGATCTGTTAAATACTTTTCTTGACGCCAAAATAAGGGTAGTCGAGCAGAGCTACCCCATCAAGACCTAAGCAAGTAACTATACAGACCCGACCCTTATGCAAATTTACGTTATATGATTGATCTGTTAGAGTATTTGCTTGACGTATTAATAGGGGTATCCAAGCAGAGCTACACTTTCAAGACCTAAGTGTGTATTGATACATACTGATGTCAGGTCATCTTATGTTATTCTTAGCATGTTTTTCAGTTATTTTCAGTAGGTTTTAGCAGCAAAAATGAGGAGTATTAGAACGATTCCCTATGATTTCGGGACTTTTGTAATATTTTTTATATTTGAGTCTGTAATTTTAGTTTTACCGAAACATAGCAATTTTATGGGGTTTTTGAAGTAATTCACGAAGAAATCACACAAACCGGCAAATCAAGAACATTTGAAGATTTGTGAAGACTTGGGAAAACCAAGAATGAAGATTCAAGAGGCCTCAGGAGACTTACAAGAGGGAGGAGTTCTGTTCCCAAGTTTCGAGGCAAGTTATTTGAAGACGAAGACCTAAAACGACGGGAAATCGGAGAAATTGAGCATCGGAAGAGATGCCATGCGCCTAGCATATTCACAATGTGCCTAGGGTATGGTTTTCACAAACCATGTGCCTAGCACATGGCCATGCGCCTATGGCTTGGTATGTGATACACTCGCATGCGCTAGGCACATATGTCAAGTGCCTCGTGCATCCAAAATGTGCGGGGCACAAATGTCTTTTCTTGCTTTTTTGTGGGTAAAACCCGCACTTTTAGCCAAAACCCAGGTATAAAGTCCCACTATAAATACAAGTCTTTCTCATTCAGAATTTCTCGTTCAGAACTGTGGCGGCAGTTCAAGAGGAAGACAATTCTAGATCTTCAGAGGAGTTTCTATCTTCTCCTTGATTTTCTAGGGTATGTTTTTATCTTTAGTAATTTGTTTTTAGTTACCACAAGTAACTATAATTCTTTTTAGGTTAGAGTTGTAAGATGAACCTCTGTTTTTTTTTGTTGGATATTTGTTTAATATAATGTTGTTTTTATTTTATTTATCTTTTGTTCGCTATTAAGTTTTATTAGCAAATTCCCTAGTTTATTTATGTAGTAGGCGGAACCATAGATTAGATACTTAGGTTGTGGCAGAGGTTAACATTGATATTACTATCTTGATGCTTATATCTTGATATTTATATCTTGCTACTAATATCGAGTTGTTTAGGAAGTAATTAGTTATAACTAGTGAAAGATATCGAAAAGTATAGACCCCACACATAAGGATCACACTGTGATCAATATGTTTAGCTTCCAACCTATCAGGGTAGTAACGTCCCAACAACCTCATTACTTTTATAGTCTATCTAGGATAAATAAACGTGACATTACTGTTATTTAATATTCAACAATATAAATAAGGGGGATTTAAAGAATCCTAACCGCTGCTTACTTTTCTGCAACCAAAAACAGGTAAACTTGCTCTATTGCAAACAAATAAAAATTGGAAATCTCTAACTCTTGCTCTTTTATAATATCGTCAACTAAAAATAAATAACGCAAATTATTTGGAAGAAACAACAATCCTTGTAGATACGATACTCTACTTATTACTTTATTACTTGGTAAACGATTTGGTACACTAAAATCATCCCATTATGAAAAATAATGTATGAAGAAGAAGAGTTAGAGGAAGTATTCCAACTTGACACATTTACCTTTGTCCCAAACAATGATGTTGATAAGGGTCAAGAGGAGGGTGGCCGAGCTTCATAGAGGCATATGCCGAGCTGCAGAGAGGAAGATGTTGAGATTTATGTCCAAGCTTGCGTGAAGCTAGAGACCGAGTAGATATGTGGCCAAGCTGCTGAGAAGCCGAGTTGAACGTGAAGATAAAATGTATCCAGCTTTAAAAGGGGAATTGTATTTGGCGAGTTGCACCGGTCGTGCAATATTGGCCGAGATTTTGTGGTCTTATAGCTGTAAAGGACGCTCTGATTTCTTTGCAGGGGTTTTGGAAAGAAATCATGATAAAGAAATTGAGGAATCTTTAAACCAGCTCTAGATATACAAATTGTGAAGAAAGAACAAGTGTTGGAAGAATTTCGTCAAGCAACTCACATACATCAAAGATAACACAGTTCGAAGTTATGGAAAGCAAGTGACAACCGTACTAATTTATGCGAACAAGAGGAGAGTTTAAGGAGATGAGGCCGAGGAGGTGAAGCCAAGGAGATGGAGGCCGAGCAGATTAATGACTCCTAGTAGATGGAGGCCGAGAAGGTTCCCAGTGCCGAGGAGATAGGGGCCGAGCAAGTGTGTGGCGTCGAGGAGGTGAGGTTAAGGAAATGAGGCCAAGCACGTTCACAACGCCATGGATATGGAGGCTGAGAAGGTATGTGGTGCCTAGGAGATAGGGGTTGAGCTTGTGTGTTGTGCCGAGGAAGTGAGGCCGAGCAGGTGTACACCACCGAGGAGATGACGCCGAGCAACTTAGAGGCTGAGTAGATCTAAAGGCCAATGAGCCAAGGAGATGGATAGGGAAGAGAATACGCCGAGGAGAGGAGGATATGTGGGATCCAGTTCAGAAAGGTTGTAAAGCTAAGGAGATTAAGGGGAGAAAGAGCAGTCACACGCTATGTAAAGTTGAGGAGTTAAGGAGAGAGATGGTATGAGCAACAAGAGACCGAGCAAGTTAATAAATAGAGGTGTCGAGTTGCTGAGATGTGTCGAGCAACATTTCAAAGTGAAATAGACAAGCTATGGTGTTGTATCTTGGTACAATGTTGATAAAAGTGGGTGATGAGAGTAAATTATTCTGCTTTGGATTTTGTGCTCTATAGATTGACTTATGGTCAAAAACTAGGTCAACCTGCTTACGAAGCAAACATCTACTCCTTAAGAGGCTTGACGCTTAGTGGAATGTCGTCCGGTACATGTTGACCTTAAGAAGAACAAACCTCTACTCCTTAACGGGCTTGACACTTGGTAGACCGTGGACGGGTACAGGTCGTATCTATGAAGAACAAACGTCTACTCCTTGACAGACATGATATGTGATGGACTGTGGACTGGTATGGAAGACCATGCCATGTGGACTCCCGTATATGTTAACTATTTAATATGTACTACTTAACTTGTTCGTTCAGGTCACGTGAGCTCCATCTGCTTAGCTCAGCTTGATTGTTCAGGTCACGTGGTCTCCACCTAGTTAGCTCTGCTTGATCATTCAGGTCACGTGAGCTCCACTTTCAACATCACTAGCTCTCTCTCAAATTATTGTCCAAGCAACATTGTGGTCCTCCTCTTGAAGGTATCTTATAACTGAAGGGATTTATAGAGGGGTTTTTCAAAATTTTATAATCCTCTTAGCGGAACAAATCCCGTTGAAACGGATCTTGATTAAATCATTAATCACAAATCAAATAGAAACTTAAACACTTTAAGATTCATGTGTTTACCTCTTGAAGAGCAGAACCTTTGTGGGAGAAATATTTCTGATCACGAGCAAAGCAAAGTAGCGATGCCTCTACTCAGTCCACAAGAATAGAACTTCTCCGATGACCGTTGCTAGCCAATTCCAACGGAGATTCAGAGAGAACAAGGTTTAGAGAGCGGCGGCTAGGGTTTCACAACTTTTGTGAATTAGGTTAAGCACTCACCAAAAGTCTGTGATGCTTCAGCACAAGGGTTCTATTTATAGAATCACTTGTGTGGTCAGCAAGACAACACTTTAGTACACCGTACCTTACGGTGGACCGCGTTTCTCTATTTCTCGTAGATTAAATAATAAAGTCATAT
>Ga0228710_1011528_pt1 | contig 11369 bp, 6 predicted proteins | sample MedpolnodulmetaG_FD_177995 | JGI IMG/M metagenome (GOLD analysis project Ga0228710, IMG submission 177995) | Root nodule microbial communities from Medicago polymorpha collected in Santa Monica, California, United States - pink nodules | ecosystem: Host-associated > Plants > Roots > Nodule... | reverse complement strand
CCCCAAAAAAAAAAAAGCCCTCCCCTCTCAACGTCTTCTATTTCTTCTACTCTCTCCTTCCTTTTTTGCAAAACCCTCCCCTCCAAATTCGCAAACAAAGCCTAAAAAGAGGGAACTTTCTGTTAATTGGAGCCAATTTTTTTTGGAAGGTTTTATTGTAATGAAATCTATGCATTGTCTAATAATACTTCATTACACACATCATATATTATACTCATCTAGCTAATAAATATTGGAGAATGTTAACCAGTGCCCCTGGGGCATTGGTTAAGCACCAAATGAAGTAACTTTTTATTAAAAAGTAATGTAATTATTACTCAATAAAAAGAGACAGTTTATATTTCCAAGACAGAAAATTCTATTTATAGATTCCTTAACCAGTGCCCCAGGAGCACCAGTTAACAAGACCCATAAATATTTACATGGCCGCTCATACAAGTAGTTTTCGCATTCATCTCAACTTTTGATGTTTAGGCATACTGATTAGGATTTGGATCCCATCATATCACTGGATCAACATGTAGGAGAGAGGCCGACACAAACATTGTTTTGTAGAAAAGGATCAAGCCATGACGAAGGTCCTCTAGCTATGTTTGAAATTGTCTCTATCTTTATAACAGGACCTTCTCATATATTTAACAAGATAAAATTTCCAGATCCATGTGCAAATGTCCCTTTCAGGCCATGGCTTTATAAGATTTGCTTGGGTTTGGTATTTAGATTTCATAGTTTGTCTTTCAAACATTGTACTTCAGTAATTTTCCTTTTGATTACTCATAAAATATTAAAGCAGATTAGCATAAGTTGAGTGATTGTGACAATTAGACCAACAGAGGGTGTAATTGTGATAATTTTTCTTTTGGTTAAATTGGGATACTGCAGAGGGTCCGAGTCCAGTTGGATACTTAAATTAGAATATACTTTATTTTTATGCTGAATGATTATGTAGACAATCTTCGTTGTTTTCTGATGAACAAAATCACCTGTATATATGATTTATGTTTCAGTTTTAAATCAGGAATCAGACGAAACCATTTAAACTTCTCAACTATTTTTAAAAAACCATGTTTCTGAATATTAAGCACTTTTTTAAACATCATTTGCACTCATTGTTTTGAAGGTGTTGGATCGTGGGGAGAAGATTGAACTTTTGGTGGATAAAACGGAAAACTTGCAGTTCCAGGTATTAACTATTATCCAAATCCAAACATTTCTGAACTCTGAAACAATCTACTGATGTAATTGTATTTATTTGCGTTAAAATTTAGGCTGACAGCTTCCAGAGGCAGGGCAGGCAGCTAAGAAGGAAGATGTGGCTGCAAAATCTCCAAATGAAGCTGATGGTGGGAGGAGGAATCCTTATCTTAGTTATAATATTATGGGTTATTGCTTGTGGGGGTTTCAAATGTTGATTGAGGTATAAGAAATTGAATTCTGTATTTGGGCACATAAGGGATGTGTAGAAAATGATATATTCCACTTGTACATTGAATTTGGTGCATGGAATTTATGGTTACTCTTATTGACTGTAATTAAGCTTGTGGTATTCTGCTGATTACTTTGAATCAAGCTTATTTTAGCTGACATAGTAACTGGGGTCGTTGTGTATATAATCATTATGCTTTTACCATTTAGACTTTTGACAAGCTTTCCCCTTGCCTTGTTGAAGTGTATTTATGCTTACAAGAGCTAGCATCGGGTACAAGTTTAGCTGAAAACCAAACTATTACATTACTCTAAATATTTTTGGTTATAAAATACTCATAATCTAACATTAGCTCTTAAAAAAATAATCCTTAATGTTGGTCCTTCACTTATTTCACATTTTGAGAATTGGTCTCTCCCATTAGGAACCCTAGTTTCTTTGATTACTGTGTAAATATAATGCTTAATTATTAAGAATTTCATTTTGCTTTTTTTCTTCTTCTCATAGAGTGTCTAGCACCACCAGAGAGTGAAAGAGTGCTCCAAGAACTCTAGTGCGGACCTTCTCAGAGCAATCTGCATCATTTAGATTGGGAAGTATTTCTAATACTCTTGTATAGCAAAGCCATATCATACGATCAAGATGAATAACTGGATTGTGTTTAGATAGGTAGCGAACCTAATGGTGGCAAGCTTTGAAAATTATTTAATATAAATTCTCAAAAATACTGTCTTTCAAATATTTGATCACATTTTAAATCTTGAGAAAAATTATAATTTGGTGAATCACGATTTTAATCTCCATTAGAAATGGTAACAACTTCAAGTATTTTACTGTCTCTCGAAAGTCAGAAAATTAAAAAAAGTAAACTAAATTCACTTTACTAATCCTTCTTACTTTACATTGTAAGACATTGTAAGACACTCTTATGGCATCTTGATCACAAACAAATTTTTACTTCATCTCAAAAAGTTAGCAAACATACATATTTTAATCAAGCATACATATTAGAATATAATCGAAGCACCTACCAAAATAACCCACTTAATAACATCACATAAATATCTAAATAAACTTATATTATTATTAAATCTTCCGGTCAAAGAGTATTATAGTTAATCTTTCAAACCCAATTTGTTTCAGGGATATATACGAAAGTTCCGAAAGTTGTTGTATTCTGAGTTTGACAATGTTGCATTATATTTATGACAGAGCAATTGTGTTAACAAAATTACAAAGGCATTTCCTTCAAAAAAAATTAGAGGCATTTGTGTATATGGTAAAACTATGAAATTTAACATGATACAACTATATACCCTCATTCATAAAAAGAAACTAACATGTAAGGGTAAGGCTTCCTCTACTCAAGTATTCAACCATACATATTACAACCATATCCATTAAAGAGGAACTCACTTGCAAGGTTGGTGGCATTTAGTATGGGAAAGGGAAGCATTTTCCCATCATGGGAAAGTTTTAATTTTTACCATTAGATTAAAGAGGTGTATTGATCTTATAATGGTCTACCCACACTTTATTTTTTTTTCTTTCTCTTTCACCTTTCTTCATCCTCTAGATTTGGAGTTTTACAATTAAATCAGATGCAATGGATGCTGCAACGATCCAAAAATTCTACAATCAAATCAGATGCAATCTGCAGCGATCTAAAATTGATCTGTCAACATATGCTTTACGATTCTCTACAAATTTAGCTACATGGTTCCAACACTCATTTAGTTTCATTGTTCATCTTCCCAAAGACCTATGTTAAAACAAAAAATAAAATAAAAAATCCATTAGTTTCATCAAACAACATATATAATTTTTGATTCAAAAACCTTCTCTTCCACCAATCTTTCTTCAATTTCAGATTTGAAACAAAAACTACATATCTGATCAACAAAATATTATTTTAATTGATTTAGACTCATTAATTTTTCCTTTGAAATAAAGTTTAGATTTTATGGGTTTTAGTTTAGGAGTTGTTGTTGTTATGGATGCACCGGTGTGGTTTCTATTCTCTTCTTTTTGCTGAATATTGTTTCACGTTTTTCTTTTCTTTCCAGAAGAACAATGGATCCAATATTTCATTGAAAATGTTTGATTTTTTTTTCTTTTCATTGACAAGTGAAATTAAGTGAAGATTGTTTAATGGCAAAGGTTGAAGGATGAAATTAAACATGGTGGTGGTTAGAATGGTTCTGTTCTTGAGAGTGGAGAGAGGAGGTAGAAAAAGAAATTGAAGTGGATTTGATACCGACAGACCATGGTAAATCTGTATTCTTGATTAGATCTAATGGTTTAATCTATTTTTCCCATGGTGGGAAAATACTTTCCTTTCCCACCCTAAACGCCCCCCTTATAATAATGTGAACTCAATTTTGTTGAAATGAATTACCATACAAATCCAACTCAAACATAATATGCAACTAGATGGCTATGATGCAGAACTTTCAACAGTTGTCTATAAACTTTGACGATATTATTAACATATCAAATGACGTCTAATTTTAAAAATGACCACACTATCAGTACAATTTACTAAAAGAAGACTACGACAAATGGGACCACTACTTTTCCTCAACTTTAATTGAGTTTCTTTCAGTTTCCAATTCTCAATTAAATACAGCAAATTGGTTTATTGTTCTTAAAATCAACGAAGCAATAAATTGTTTCTAAAAATTTGACTCATTGTTTCTAGAAACTTGAGGTATGTTTCTTATCAGATAGCAGATACTCGTGTTTTCCTCAAATTTTTAAAGATATATAAGACTCATCACAAGAAAAAGCGAAAAACGTTGAAATGGGAAATGCACCCTTTTCCACATGAGACGCTTGCCATCATAGTTAATACAAGTATCATAGTTTTCTCGAATGTCTTGACAAGTAGAACCAAAAGTATAAATTCATTAGTAGCAAACACTGCAACTAGAAGTAAATCCTATTGATGAAGAGACACAGCTGTAAAAGCAAAACTGTCAGAGAAGCTAAAAGCCAAGATGAAAAAATGAATCACACAACTTGGTAGTTTTCTGTTATCAACTGTGTTCTCTGAGCATATTTGGGAGGATTACCACCCTTAAGTGGTATGATGTTTGTAACCTGCAAAGAGAAGCAAAAAAGAAGTATTGGTTAAGATCCCATACATCAATATTCAAGCAATAGTATGTCATAAGTTATCCGTAACTGTGGTTGACGGACGGTATAGGGAGTTTAATGAAAGTAACTTTTATTTAGACATGAAAAAATACCTTCAATCATACAAACATCTTCAGGTCAATAAATGTGTCGGTTTTAAATATTAAACAGACCATTTTAACATTGTTTCAAACTACACTATACATCCACTGTTCCAAATAAATTTGAATGCAAAAACAAAAAAACAAAAAAAAAAACATACGAACCTTCAGATCACTAAATGTATCAGTTGCCGTAAAACGAACTGAAATGGGAAAGAATGCTGATGAATCGGCTTGTGGAACAACAAACTCCATCGACCCACTGCCAAATATATTATAATCAGACAAAAGTCACAAAACACATCCAATAAAAATAAAGATAATAACAGGACAAGTTAGCTCTTAAAAAACCATTCAAAATTTAGCATACCTGCGATTTGAATTATCAATCAGAAGGACAGTCCACTCCAAAATGGAATTCCTAGAGTCATACCTGCAAAGCCAATTTTATTGCAGAATTAGAGAGCACGAATGCAAGGTGACATTAAATGATTTAGAACTATAAATAAAAGTAAAAAATGATGAAAGTCATCAATTGATGATTTTGGGGGGAGGGGAGGAGCGATGTGGGAAAGAAAAATTAGTTCTGCCGAACATTCTAATTCAAACAAATCTAGTTGGTGGTTCAAAGCTTGAAAACATTTACATTGTGTAACATATTCTACAAACCGTCAGCTCATTTATACCAAACTTCAACCCAAAACACAAAAACCATGGCTGTCCCTAACAATTGTTCAGAGAAAGAAAAACAACAAATTACACACCTCCATTCTCCATCAATCTGACTAACAGATGGTGCTTCTCGGAGAGCAGGAAGAGGAACCGAAATCACAACATTCCTCAGATCAAACATCGATGAAGCCTCATATTCAATGCTGACATAAGTCTCGTTTCCAGAAGAAGAGGGCCAACAGTTGACTGCATTAGAAATATACAGAAGACTGTAAGTTATTAATGCATGAACATAAGTAGTTGACCACATCAATGATCGATGTTAACTCACTAGTCAGCGGCACCATTGACTCATCGGTGCTCTGCATTCTCCACTTTAAAAGGCCAACACCGGCAGCATCACTGGCTTGACCAGTGGGGAAAGGTCTGTTGGGATCCTTTAGACCTAGTATATATTCGTTGGCAAATAACTCTTTATTCATGTTAGGGTGTGTCTTGAAAGAGATGGCTTGATTATCACCAGTTTGGACCTGCAAAAACAAGGCATGATATGCAAGTGCCGATACTTTAGTTGTCTTCCACAGTGATATATGCATACAAAAAGGGTCTTGAGAAGAGGGGGAGAATCGGAGCACTTCAGACTGAATAAGAGAAATTTTAGGTGATGTACAAGAAAAAACTGGAAAATGTAGAGAAAGAAAACCAATAAATTGATCAGACAGAAAAATATATCATTTTGTATATTGAATATTGTATTTCCATGCACAAACTCTTCATTTTTTCCTTCTTCATGGGCGAAAACTAATACCAAATAGGTAACCAAAATGATTGTTTCAGTAAAACCCTAAAATACACCACATATCAAAAGCAACATAATGCTTTAAGAACCGTCCCTGTAATACCTTACAGGTATTTTAGGCCTAATTGAACAGCCACACCCATATCAACATATTTCCTTTACTTCTCTCTTTCAGGATCTCACCTAGTCCAAGAAGAATAAGGCTTGGTTGTTGTAGTTGTTCTCTCTGTCCAAAATATAGGAGAATGCACAACTATATGACAAAACAGTTGTGCTACCATACCACCTATTGAATGGGTGTACAGTAGGAGAAATGGTAAGGATTGTAGGGAACCACGATCAGTAACTAACAAAATTAATGATACTTTAATTGCCTTGGCTATAGTTAGGCTAGGTTAGTTGGGGAAGTTAATAAAAGGAGGGAACAGTGGATTGATAGAAGGAGGAAAAGTTCTTGGCTGCTCCAGTAATTGAATACTGTTACTCTTTCATTCTTTAATTAAAGATAAGCATTTCAATTCTGAAAATAGGTACCAATCCCATCATGTCTGTGAGAAGATTGAGCAACTGGCTAGCACGCATAAAACAGCTCATCTTAAGCATAACATTGATGCCTAAAAAAATCTAGCTAAAAAAACTTTATAATTGACTTATTTGAACCAAGGAACTTGCATACCGACTGATTTTCAAACATTATTGATAGGAAACATAGATGATTGTTTATCCAACATATCACTGCAAACTAAACCTCATGTAAACCATGAGAATTTGCATGTCAATAGATAACATCTAAGCCAGGAAAAAGAATTTGTTTCACATGAACTTTTACCCCAAATGATGATGTGATTAAAAGAAACAGCTATAAATTTTGCATGTCATTAGTTAATTATTCAAAATGAATTCCTGGTTATGCAAACTAGCAGTCAAACAGCACACAGAGCTTGGGAGATAGTGACTACACAATACCTGAACTTGAATATGTCCATCTTCTTGGTTAAGAATTTGGAGAGACAATTGGCCTTGAACATCAAAATTACTAACTCCGCCATCTCGTTTTAGTGAGACATTTAATTTCTCCTCAACAGTTAAAGTGACCGGATCTGTAAGTGGTGGGGCAGCTGTCCGAGACGACTGGCCAAGTTTTGGCTGAACAACTTCAAGAATGACCTCACCTTCTGCTTTCAACGATTCCAAAAACTGATTTGTCTTTTGAGATTTACCAAGCTTCATACCAAGACCCTTTGGCGGAGCAGTGGCAGATGCAGTTGGACGGCCTAAGGAAGAGAATAGTAGAGTACATAAATGAAAAGATTACTCTTCATTCAGAAACATGATAATATGGGCACAGATTAAGGCACAGTTTGGACATTGGATGCTTCATTACCATTCACAGTCGTTACATTTAAAAGCATTATAGAAGAATGTGAGAATTTATGACAACCAACCTTTAGGCTTGGTAGAAAAGGAATCAACATCAGTGGTGGTCAATCCAAAACCAGAGCCACTTCCAAAACCAGTTCCAGTGCTAGATATGCTCATATCACTGAAGCTATTTTCAATTCTTCCAGATCCCATTGACGTTAACGGACCAAAGCCTCCTTTATCACCTCTATTCTTTTCAATCTGAACAACAAAATGTATTATGTTCAATTAAATTATGAGCAATCAGACTTAAAAGTGAATCTAAAAAAAAATTAATAAATAGCAGTCCCTCCAATCATACCTTGCTCTTATCAATCTCACTTGCTTTCCGCTTCATAAGATCCTTAGTTTCATTGACCTTGCTCTGCTGAACCAGCTTGTAAAGCTTTTCTTCGTGACTTTCCATCTCACAGTATTGCTTAACTTGTGCAACAGTCACATTTTCCTTGTGCCCAAGAGAGATGACTTCATCAAACGCAAAAATCAGCTCAAATGCATGTTTGCAGATACCCTCTTCGTCAAGGGAATAAGAATATTCAGGGACCTAAAAATATTAAGTAATGAACTGAATATAAGAGCAAGGTAAGAGAGCAGTTTGACAAAAGTTATAATTTAAGGGCATTAAAACTGATTTGAAATGGTAAAATACCTTCCACTAAAAACAATTTCATCAATCCTAAACCTTATAAAATTCAATATACTAAACACCTATAAAATTCAATGTACTAAATACCACATTTAAATGAAGAAATGAAACTTAGGCATATCATAATTGTACCGTCAAAACACCATGAAAGCACCAATATGACAGGAAATTGAGAAGACATGGCACAAAAATTCTAGACTCAGGCCAGCAAGTCATACTAAGTTAACAACAAAACCAATAATGCTCCTAACAAGACGAAAAAACCAATCAATTGAAAATAAATGGATTTCAGAAAGAATACAAGTTTCGAGAGAAGTCTCAGAGTATCCAAATCTTCCAGTATGTTGCTCTGTTTGTTTGTTACAAGAAGCAGGTACAGAGCTTCTATCGGCTGATAAACATAGCGCACGTTCTCAGTCTCAATATATGTGTGTTGTTTCCCAGTGCCTATCAACTTGGGAAATGCTGCTAGAAGTCCCTCAATTCTTATCCGAGACATATCCACAAACTGTCTAGAGACTAGCACTGTAACAAAAAGCAAAAGGTTTATTGGCATAAGGCGGTATGGGTGTTGAATCCATTATTATTTAAGCACCATTAAATAAAACATCAATTCAGAACTAAACTGAGGTTTATAAACTAAAATAATATTCTAATGTCAACAACAACAACAACCATGCCTTATCCCACTAAGCGGGGTGATATCCTAACGTCGGAGGAAAAAAATAACTTCCAAATAAATATGATATATTATTAAGAATCAGACACACAAAAAGATGGAATAATTGAAATAGGAAATGGATTTCATAACTCAGTGGTCTATGTTGTTGACAAAAAGTGATGAGCAGATAGATTGTATAGATAAAAGAAGTCATATAGCAAAAGATACAAATTATGTGTCACAATTGAGGCTTGTAACAATACATTGGTTATCTCAACATCAGCGACTATGTTTTTCAACCAAATATTTATTACGAGTCTGTTTGGTAAAACATAAATTTGAGCTTATAGCTTATGTCTTACAGGGTCATTTGACTAAAAATTATACCTTATTTGTACTAGCTTATAGCGTTTTTTGATAAGCTAATCTAAGTAGCTTATAGGTTATCATAAGTTATCAAAATTTTACCCATGTAGTATTAATTGAAAAAAATTATATATTCATTAAATATATCACTTTTATGTCATTTCATATTTATAAGCTAGTTCAACCACTAATTTTACCAAACACTACAAATTTAATTTGCTAGCTTATCCACAATCAGCTATAAGCTAGATTATCAACTATTTGCTATAAGCTTGTTTATCAGCTATTTGCTATTTTTTACCAAACAAAGTCATATGTTTCTGTTATCTTAGTGAAATTGTTATTTACTGAGGTCGTACAATACAATGACAACAAATGGAAAGTGAGCTACACAGAAACTGTTTTGAGATGATTTTTGTTAACTTAGAGATAAAAAACCACGGGTGAGTGGGGGTTGCTTCAAGGAACTCACCTTTACCAGATTTGCCCACAATGGATGCAGCAAGGACAACCTGTACAACAAATAAAAACCAAAATTTGAAGTAAAAACTAATGGTACAATGAGAAAATCAGGAACATATAGGGAACTTTTATTTTTCTTAAGTCAAGAGATTTTGTTTTTCTAGATTACTAAAGGGAATGAGCCTATTGCTTTTGAACAAACAATGATCCACTCTCACCAATGGCGCCTACAGAAAACTGACAAGCAAATTGCTCATACAATAAAGCTTATCACAATCTCTGTAGCACCGACACTTCTGATCAAAGACATGTCCCGGTGTCGGACACGTGTCATTGTCCGACACTGACATCAACACATCTGAATTTTCTCAAATTATAAAACAATTTAAATTTTTTAAAACAAGTCAAGAAACATTAAGAATGCCCACGGATTTTATTTCCAAATTACGAATTAAAACCTATGAAGCACGCATAAAGACACTGACACGTCGACACCGATAATAAATTGAGAAGATGACATGTGTCACACATCGGACACGTCTTCGATCAAGATTAAAATCGTATACATACATATAACAAAATTGGAGTAGCTATAATACCAAGATTATTCCATAAACATGAATAAACAATTAAATGCTGAAATCAAGAGGAAAAACATGAACTAGTAAGTGTGAGCCTATTGCTTTTCGTAAGTCTAGAGATTTTGTTTTTCTTGAATACTGATGGGAATGAACCTATTGCTTTTGTACAAACCATAATCCACTCCCTCCCAATCGAGCCAACACAAAACTGACAAGCAAATTGCTCATCAATAAAACTCATCACAATCTATGTAGCACCGACACTTCTGATCGAAGGCATGTCCAGGTGACTGACACGTGTCATTGTCGACACAGCACCAATACACCTGAAGTCTCTCAAATTATTATCGGTGACAATTTGGGGCCTCTGCTTCATACATCACCATAAATTTTAAAAGCAAATCAAACAGCAACATAAGCTTGCACTAGAAGATCGCCAGTCATTTGGACAAATCAAGCTAAAAACTAACGTAGAAGATCAAATTTATATAAAACGATTTCAATTTTAAAACACATCAATGTATATTACGAAATTTTCAGATCACGAATTAAAACTATATAATTGGAGTAGCTACAGTACCAATATTATTCTATAAACATGAATAAACAATTAAATAGTGAAATTAAGAGGAAAATCATGAAGTAATAAGTGTGAAATGGTTGAGCAATGTAAAACACGATGAAGTAGTGAAATATGAAAGTAGCGGTGAGTTACCATGTTTTGGAAGAAGAATTGAAACGAGGAAAATGGTTATTGTTCTAGTGTTGAATTGAATCTGCAAAAAAATAAAAAAAAGAATTCGATCGCGTTGTTAGGAACCATTAGATCTGGAATCGAGGTATGCAATGTAGTGATTGAATTGCTTAGTAACAAAGAGATTACCAAAGCAGGATGGATCTGAGATTCGGATATGATCTGAATCGCAGAGAGAGAGAGAGAGAGGTTAGCGTCACCGAGAAGTGAAGAGAAAGAGGATCAGAATCGAATCGAATCGAAGCAAGGCAGGACGGGGTTAATCTAAGGAGGGTCCGGTGGTGGATTTTAATTTTAATTAATTAACTTTTTTAAAGGTCTATTTATTTAGGATTTAAAGG
>Ga0228710_1011527_pt1 | contig 11372 bp, 8 predicted proteins | sample MedpolnodulmetaG_FD_177995 | JGI IMG/M metagenome (GOLD analysis project Ga0228710, IMG submission 177995) | Root nodule microbial communities from Medicago polymorpha collected in Santa Monica, California, United States - pink nodules | ecosystem: Host-associated > Plants > Roots > Nodule... | reverse complement strand
GCCATGGTTATCTGCGATCACCTGCGCTTCGATATGGCGCGGCTTGTCGAGGAACTGCTCGGCATAGCAATCACCTCGGCCGAAGGCTTCGGTCGCCTCGCGCACGGCAGAGTCGAACAGTTCCCCGACCTCCTCGAGCTTCCAGGCGACCTTCATTCCACGACCGCCGCCGCCGAAGGCTGCCTTGATGGCGAGGGGCATTCCAACTTGCTTTGCAAAGGCGATGGCTTCGGCAGCCGAGTTGAGCGGCCCGTCCGATCCTTTCACGAGCGGTGCGCCCACCTTGGCGGCAATCCGGCGGGCCTCGACCTTGTCACCAAGGGCTGTGATGACATCAGGGGCCGGGCCGACCCAGATGAGGCCGGCATCGATCACAGCCTGTGCAAACTCCGAGCGCTCGGACAGAAAGCCATAGCCCGGATGCACGGCATCAGCGCCGGCCTGGCGGGCGATATCGAGGATCTTCTCGATGTTCAGATAGGTATCGGCGGGACGACCTGGCCCAAGCCCGTAGGCTTCATCGGCGAGTTCGACATGCAGCGAGTTGGCATCCGCATCGGAGTAGATGGCAACCGAGGCAATGCCATAATCGCGGGCAGCGCGAGCGATGCGGATGGCGATTTCGCCGCGATTGGCGATCAGGAGTTTCTTCATCGGGCTGTGTCCCTGAGGAGCGGATCGAAGGGGGCAATGGCATTGAAGCGGATCTTCGCGCCGATCGGAATCTGGCCGGCGAGGTCGAAATGATGAGCGGCCACGACACCGATCACCGGATAGCCACCGGTCAGCGGATGATCTGCGAGGAAGAGGACGGGCTGGCCGCTATGGGGAACCTGAATGGCGCCCAGTGGCGTACCTTCAGATGGCAGCTCGGTTGAATCGGCTCTTTCCAGAGGCTCTCCGCCGGCAAGGCGCATGCCGACACGGCTCGATTCTGGCGTCACCTGCCATTCCTGAGTCAGCAGTGTGGTTAGCCCCTTATCGGTGAACCAGTCCGTACGGGGGCCGAGAACGACATCGAGCGTGACCGTGTCGCCTGCCTTCGGTAGCGCTACCCTGCCATGCCGCGAAGGATCTACGGCCGAAACCGCGTCATTCGACGGTACCAGAATATCTCCTGCCACGATCGGCGCGGGCCCCACCTTGGCCAGAGTATCCGTTGCGGTCGATCCGAGAAATGGCTCGACGTCGAACCCGCCACGAAGCGCGAGATAGCAGCGGGTGCCTTCCGTTGGGAAGTCAAGTCTCAGTTCGTCTCCCGTATCAAGAGCGAAAGGCTGGCCGAACGGCGCTTTGATGCTGCGGCCGTCGGCTATACGGATTGTCATGGGCGCCAGCGCACCAGCCACTGCCAGCGTTACCGGTTGATCAGCCTTCACCGCGAACCCGCCGTAGGTAATCTCAATTGCCGTGGCGTTCCTTGGATTGCCAACACAAAGATTGGCTTCCATGAGGCTCGTTCGGTCGAGCGCGCCCGATTGAGACACGCCTTGGCTCGCTTGGCCTGAACGACCTAGGTCCTGATAAAGGACCGGGCGGTCGGCGCGTGTCACCCGAAGACCTTCAGCATTGCCGTCGACCTTTGTCGGACTGTCCTCTAGTGCGGCCGCTGGTACACTATCGCCTTTGGCCATCATTTCCCGAAAGCGGACTTGATCGCCGGGTGCAAATAGGGCCGGCCGGGCGCGTCGGATGTTCCACATTTTCAGCGGTGTCCGCCCAAGAAGCTGCCAGCCACCGGGGCTGTCAGAGGGGTAAATTCCGCCGAACTTGCCGCCCAGCGCTACCGAACCCGCCGGAATCCGCACACGAGGACTCTTGCGCCGCGGTATGTCGAAGTTAGGATCGTCACAGCTCATGTATGCAAAGCCGGGAGCGAAGCCTGTAAATGCAACCGTGTAAGTCGCTCCGGTATGGCGTTGAATAAGCTCTTCTATCGACCAGCCGAGAAAGCTTGCTATGTCCTTCAAGTCCTCGCCATCGTAAATGACTGGGATCTCGAAGGTATCGCCCTGCCGTATTGTGGGAAACGAGAGATCGATGCTGGAGATCGCGTCAACCAACTTAGCGCGATCCGTGATCAGGCCGTCAAAGTATACCAAGAGCGTACGGGCTGCCGGAACCAGTTCGATAATCCCCTCCGGCGGATCGGCCCGCAGGACGTCGAGTAGAGTCAGCGTCGTCTCCAGGTCTACAAGTTCCACCATCAGCGCGTCGCTTCCGGCAGCAATGAAGCGAATATACTCAGCCATCAACAAAGCTCTTAAGTTGGACCCCGCCACGGTTAAGCGCATCGCGAACTGCCCGGGCGATTTGGACGGCTGCAGGCGTATCTCCATGCACGCAGATTGATTGCGCTTCGAGCTCAATTTCCGTGCCCTCCATGGCGGCGATGCGCCCGTAATTGATGAGGTGCAACATCCGGCTCGCGACCAAATCGGGGTCCTGTATAACAGCGCCGGGTAGGTGACGGCTGACTAGTCTGCCATTGGCATTGTAAGCGCGGTCAGCAAAAGCCTCACATACAACCGTTAGGCCAGCCGTGCGCGCCTGCTCCACGATCGGAGCACCAGATAGAGCCATCAGAATAAGGGTCGGATCAACGTCCTTAATAGCGGCGATGACATCCGCCGCCTGTCGATTGTTGTGCGAAATCGTGTTGTACAGGGCACCGTGGGGCTTTACATAACGCACGGCAGTACCAGCGGCCTTGGCAAGACCCTGTAAGGCGCATATCTGATAGATCGTGTCACTCTTCAACTCCTCGCTGGTCGGATTCATCTCGCGTCTACCGAAACCGACAAGGTCGCGATATCCAACATGCGCGCCAACGTGGACGCCGCGCCGCGCCGCCTCTTTCAAGACCGACAGAATGCCAGCGGGATCGCCGGCATGAAAGCCGCAGGCGACGTTAGCGCTAGTGACGATTGAGAGCATCGACACATCGTCGCTCATCCGCCAAGGTCCGAAACTTTCGCCGAGATCGCTGTTGAGATCAATACAGGCCATGATGTCGTTTGTCCGCCTGAATAATCGAATGTGTTTGATTGAACGAAGGATTGTAGAAATAGTGCCGAAGTTGAGAATTTGGTCGGCACGTGATCGCTAGCTAGTGAGAAAACGGCAGAACTCGATGATCCAACTCTCACCGCGTCAACGCGTATGCGCAAAACTGCTGGTAACTTGCAAGTTCCGCATGCTGCCTCGCTACAAACGGCGAAGGGTGGATTGAAACGGAAGCGTAGTTCACTTCGTTCGAAAAAATTCACTGTCTTCCAGATACCGTTCCTGTTTCGCTCACTCGCTGTCCCTATTCGACAGTTGAATAGAGCACGCGCGGCGTTTTCGTTAGCCGTTGTGGCCCGTTGTCCGTCACCACGACGGTCTCGCTGAAAGCGAGACCGTGCGCGGAAACGCACATGTGGAAGACCATATTCGGCTGAACAAGCCATTCGGCTGTCGGGTTGAAGGTTCGGGTAAAATCACTCGAGCGTTGGCTGCTCGGCGGCCAGAGCCCCAATGTATAGCCGGTAATGTTGTTGAAGCTTTTGCGAAGGCCATGCGCAACTACGGCCTTTCTTAAAATAGCATCTACGTCACGCGCTGTTGCGCCGGGAAGCATCGCCGCAATTTGACGATCTTGGAGTTCCACCAAGGTGGCAGCAACGCGCTTCTGATCCTCTGTGGGCTCACCCACGACCCCCGACCGCATGAGCCGGGCTGTGTGCCAACGGACGCGAGGGATTAGCTCGATGTGCACGATCGCGCCTTGCTCAAGTGCATGCGAGTGAAGGTGGCCGTGCAGGAAGTCCCAGCCCGTTCCTGAAGTAATCGGCCCGACATACCCATCATCGGCACCGTATTTCAGATAAGCCGCCGCCGCCGCTGCAGAAACATCACGCTCGGTACCGCCAAGTTGAACGGCTTTAACCGCTCGTGCCATCGCTTTGTCGGCAATCTCGGCCGCTTGCTGCAGGTAGTCGACCTCAGCGGGCGACTTGACTAGGCGCACCTCCCAGGTCGTCTTTCCGAAATCCACAAACGCTGTATCGGATAAAGCCTCGCGCAATTTGGCAAAACGGGCGAGCGTCATCGAATGGGAATCGAAAGCAAGCCGGCCGCCGGTCAATCCGCGTCTCGAGATCTCCCGTGCCAAAACGTCTACCGGTTCTTCCCAGTCGACGAATCCGAAGATATCAGGGAACCAGCTTCGCTCACGCGCCGGTGCAACATCGAGCTCACGCACGAGAAGGAAAGGCTCCCCATTCTTCGGAACGCAACAGCACCTCCATAGCGTCTCGGAAACGCCATAGCCCGAAAGCCACGTCATCGCTTCAACCTCATCCAGGACAAGCACATCGACGTTTTTGTTCTCCATGTGCTTTCGGATGTTAGCCAGCCGCGATCGGTATTCTTCAATCGAAAAAGAAAAGTCTGCACTTGTCATTAGACTGAAGCTCCTTCGGCACTGCGGTTAGAGATGAAATTGATTTGACCATAATTAGAAAGGGCGAACAGCGAGCCAGATGCCGGCAGTGTTCGCGGCTGCACGGGCCGACACCCTGAGGAATGGGCGAGTACCACTTTGGCAAAACGTTCCATTGCTGGCCTTCTCTTCTTATGCTCACGGGCACGATCGACACAGTAAATGCTATTCGTCGATATTTTGCAAACGTTTTATCCGCAAAATGCGGAAGACATTAGGAACGCACGCGATTCGCGGCGCCGGCCCTATCATCAACCAGGCTGCAGAGCGGCGCAGCCATCCTCGTCGAAGGGACGTTGCTTAGTCGAGGCGCAGGTTAGTCCATGGCAAACCCGGCAGCTCCGCCTTTCTACTGGCACTGCGGGAAACTTTGCTCGAAATCGTTTCGGGTATCCTGCTTGGCGCAGACCTTTTCCCCGGCGGGCTCGAAACCCGTTTCCGTAAGTGACTCTCATTTAAATAACAATTTGTTGACGTATCGTCTCATTTTTGTCATCATTATGTCACCGCGGCGCTCCGAAACAACCGGGCCTTTTCGATTGAGGGGTTAATGACTGGAATAGGTGTCGACATCCGAGGATTCACGAAAGATTACGGCAATATGACCGTGGTCGACGGCGTGTCACTGAGCGTGGCGGCTGGCAGTTTCGTGACCCTGCTGGGCCCAAGCGGATCTGGCAAGAGCACCTTGCTGATGGGAGTTGCCGGATTCACGCGCCCCACTCGGGGAAATATTTTCTTTGGTGATCGTGACGTCACTGTGTTGCCGCCTCGGCAACGCAACATTGGCATGGTTTTCCAGAATTATGCGCTTTTCCCGCACATGACTGTGGCCCAGAACATCGCATTTCCGCTTATTCAGCGTGGGGTTCCTAAGGCTGATATCGCACCGGAAATCTCAAAGATGATGCAGCTGGTAGGGTTGCGTGGCATGGATGACCGCCCGGTCACAAGATTGTCCGGAGGTCAACAGCAACGTGTGGCGTTGGCTCGCGCGCTGGTGTTCCGACCCCCCATCTTGTTGATGGATGAGCCGCTTGGCGCGCTTGACAAGAAAATGCGAGAGCACCTTCAGTCAGAGATCAAGGAAATCCAGCAAGTTACCGGCACGACAGCGCTATTTGTGACCCATGACCAGGATGAGGCCATGAGCATGTCGGACCAGATTGTGGTGCTCAACCACGGTCGGATCGAGCAGCAAGGGACGTCCGCGGAGATTTACGATACGCCGGCAAGCGCCTTTGTGGCCGATTTCGTAGGTGAGGCGAATCTGTTGCAGGGGACCATCGCACAGTTGGGGTCCCAAGGATGTTTGGTCGAAATTGGGCATAACTTGCTGGTCTGCGGCACGCCAGCATCTGGCGCCGTTCTGGAAATTGGTGACACAGTTGACGTGATCGTCCGCCCCAACAAGATCGGCCTTGGTCGCGAATGCGAGCCAATGCCCGGCTTCCTCCCGGGTGAGATGGTCTCGTCGGCGTACCTAGGTGAAGCGATCCTGATCCGAGTTCGTCTGCCAAGCAATAGAATCATCACAGCTAAACTTAAGCCTGAAGCGGGGCGGCCCGATTGTCAGCGGGTAAGCGTAACGTGGGACTACAACTCAAGCATCGTCTTTCCCCGCCGGAACGGTGTCAACTCCAGAGGGAACCAAAATGACCCAACTAATTCTCAATAGGCGTAAAGTACTCGTTGGTTTGGCCGGCGCGGTTGCCACACCATACCTGAATATCCGCAGTGCCGCGGCGCAGGGAAGCGGCGAAGTGGTTGTAACTGATGGCGGCGGAGCTTGGGGGAAGGCTCAGAAGGCGGCCTACTTCGATCCATTTGAAGCCGAGACCGGAATTCGGGTGGTTGCTGCGGCTTCGATACCTAACGGTGCATACCGAGCGTCGATCACGGCAGGCGCCCCGGCATCCGACGTTACTGACCTCTCGGGTGCAGACCTTGGCGGCTTCATCAAGGAAGGTTTACTGCAATCGATAGATTACGACCTTTTCGCGAAGGAAGATCGGGACAGCATTTCCCCGGTGCCTGCCCATGAAAAATACTTCCCTTCATTGTTTTATTCGCTTGTGATGGGATTCGATACGCAAGCGTACGGCGACGAAAAGCCCCAGACATGGGCTGACATGTGGAACATCGAAAAGTTTCCGGGCATGCGGACGGTGTACAACGCAAGTGAAGGCCCCGCGACCGGCGCAGTTTTCGAGACAGCGCTCATGGCGGACGGCGTCGCACCCGCCGACCTCTATCCGCTGGACATAAAGCGGGCCTTCGCCGCTCTCGACAAAATCAAACCAAACATCCTGCGATATTGGGCTGCCGGAGCCGAGCCGGCTCAATTGTTAGTCGACGGTGCGGTTTCGATCGCATCGGCCTGGAATGGTCGCATCTCAGCACTCAAGTCGCAGGGGCAACCGGTCGACCTGAGCTGGCAGCAGGCTGTCCTGCAGTGGGATGGTTGGGCTGTGCCAGTGGGAGCCAAAAATACAGAAAACGCTATGAAATTCCTGGCCTATGTCGCCAAACCTGAGGCTCAGGCTCGATTCTCCGAGGCGATCGAGTACGGTCCGACCAATGCGAGGACGTTCGAATTGCTCAGCAAAGAGCGTGCGGCCCTCCTGCCGGGTAACCCCGAAACTGTCAAAACCCAGGTCGTTCAGAACTATGAATGGTGGAATCAGGACAGCGGCAATGGAAAGTCGAATCTGCAGTTAGTTAACGAGCAGTGGCAGACTTGGATCGCCAAGTAAAAAACAGGCCAACATTCGCGACAGCCGTTGCGAATGCTGGCTGTGGCAACGGGCGGCGTCTTTGCGCGCGCCCCCGGGAACCAGTGCCTTTCGACATCTCTCGTTACTAAGCGAATAGTAGCCATGCCTCATTTTATAAACCGTGCAGTCGACTGGATGGAGGAGCGGCCCTCCCGAGGGATCATCTTTCCCCTTGCATTTCTCGGCCTCCTTTATGTCATTCCTTTGGTTGGAGTGGTTGGCCTTTCTTTGTTTCCCAAAGGCGCATTTTCCTTCAATGCCTACAAAGAAATCTTTGAGACGGGGCTTTTCGGCCCGGCCATACTGCGCACCATACGTCTTAGCCTGATCGTTACCCTCTCCACATTGCTGCTTGGATATCCTTTCGCGTATGTAATGAACAAGGCCGGTCCAACGTTGCGGTCCCTGATGATCCTCATCGTTATCGTGCCATTCTTCACGTCGATTCTAATCCGCTCCTACGCTTGGGTAGCAATCCTCGGTGCACGAGGTCCAATAAACACGCTTCTGCGCGAACTAGATTTGATTTCCGCGCCAATACCCATGGTTTTCAATGAATTGGGCGCACTCATCGGTATGATCCAGATCCAGCTCCCGCTGATGATCATGACGCTTTATGCTACCATGAGACGCATTGACCAAAACCTGACGCGCGCAGGCGAGAGCCTTGGCGCTCACAGGCTTACGATATTTGCCCAAATATTCTTTCCGCTTTCGATGCCCGGCGTAGTGTCGGGACTCGGCTTAGTTTTCACCAGCACGTTAGGCTTCTACGTGACGCCTCAGCTTCTCGGTAGCCCGCGCGAGAATGTGGCGACGCAATCTATCTACATCACTATCAATATGCTTGGTGACAACAGCGGCGCAGCTGCTCAAGCAGTCGTTCTCCTGGTGATTGTGATCGGGCTCCTCGTCGGGTTGAGGAAATCTCTCGGCACTAGGACGGGAGACAGCGAGAACGTGCGCCCCGGCCGTATTTCGAAATCGTTGGTTCGCTTCCCAGCCGCCCTTGTAGTTCTAATGGGCCGTTTCGCGGATGTCGTCTTTTGGATCCCTAAGACCGCAGGGATTCTAGTCACCATTGCCGTCATCGTGATCCTTACCATCACCATGGTTGCGGTAATCCCCCTCGGTCTGAGTGCTGACAATTTTCTCCGCTTGCCCCCGTCCGGGTATTCGACCCGTTGGATCGAGAGCTACCTCACAGATAGCGAATGGATAGAGTCTACATGGTTCAGCATCTGGATATCCTTGGCAGGCGCGTTTCTTGCCACTATCCTAGGTGCGACGGCCGCCTATGCGATGTCCCGATGGGAGGAGCGTCGGGGCAAGGCATGGATGGAGCTATTCCTGATTTCACCTATGATTGTGCCACAATTCGTCATTGCACTCGCGCTGTATTTCATCTTCATCAAGATTGGTCTCATTGGAAATGCAATAACCTATGTGTTGGCATATGGCTTGTTCGGCTTCCCATATGTCTTCCTCATTATGCTGGCAGCTTTTCAGAGGTTCGATATCGCTCTCGTCCAAGCCGCGGCGATCCTGGGCGCCCATGTAGGCGCAATTTGGCGGCGGGTGGTGGTCCCCGTTCTTGCGCCGGCCTTCCTGAGCGCAGGTCTATTCGCATTCTTGGTTGCTTTCGACGACCTAGTAGTGGGCCTGTTCATGTCAACGGCCGGTCGCTATACGTTGCCGATGCGGATGTGGGCTGACATCCGCAACGAAATCAGCCCCCAGATAGCCGCCGTCGCACTAGTTTTCCTAGTCCTGGCGGTCTTCTTTGCCCTTCTCCGAAGCCTAATCGCCGCGCTCAGAAGGCGCCGCCTGGGGCGGGACATCCGCATCACCCCCTGACCTACTGAGATGGAGAGAAAAATGCCTTTCACCGCCGAAGAAATCGCGGGCCGCATCGCGCGCCTGCGGGATGAGATGCGAGTCCGCAATCTTGATGCAATGTTACTCGATGACTGCGAGGCGACGGCCTACTTCTTTAACTATGATGTTTCGCTGTCGTCCTATCGCTGCGGTATAGTGCCACTTGATGGCGAACCGTTCTTCATCCTCAGAGCTCTGGACGTAGCGCCAATACGCGAGATGACGTGGTTAAAACCTGAAAAGATAACAGGCTATCCCGATTGGGTTCAGGCCTCCGATGCCGTTACCGATACGATTAAGGCTGAAGGATTAGGAAAGGCAAGAATCGGTATCGACCTCCGCAGTCATGCGCTCACCGTCTCAATGTATAAAGACATCAAAGCCGCGTTGCCGGAAGCCGAACTAATCGATATCGACAATTTGCCGTGGACCATGCGGAAAAACAAGTCCCCCGCCGAGATCGGACTCATTAAGCGGGCTTGCGAAATTGCTGACCAGAGTATCGCAGAGATCGTTGCAGCCGCCAAGCATGGCATGACGGAACGTGAGGCAGGTCGCATGGCCGTTGAAGCGTATGTCCGACTTGGGGGCGACCCAGGAGAGCATGGCGTTATAACATCGGGCAATGACTGGGACTTCCTACATGGCCACCTGCATGACAGGCCGCTAAAGGAAGGGGATGTGTTGCATCTCGAGCTGATCCCCCGTTTCGAGGGATATAGCAGCAGAATCATGCGCAATATTGTCATTGGCAAGCCGACTGCGCACCAAAGCGAAGTATACGGAAAGTTGATCGAGTTGCAGGATGCACAGCTCGCGGCGATGAAGCCTGGTGCCATCGCCTGTGACGTCGATGCTATCGTGAGGCGGGGCGCCGTCGATGCTGGGATTCGCACTAGTTACGATAATATTACGGGCTACACACTTGGTTACTACTCCGCCCTGCCTCTCCGCGTCTCGGATTTCACCTGGGTGTTTCTGCCGACATCAGAGTGGAAGCTCGAAGACAATATGGTATTCCATATGTATGCTTCGGCCGAGGGCCTTGCTATTTCCGAAACGGTTTTAGTGACACCCCAAGGTGGTCGGCGTCTGAATACGACGCCTCGGAAGCTCTTCTCAACAGCTGCTTAAATCAATCCGGCGAATGCGTCTCCGAATTCAACGGAGACGCACTATGCCGCCGCTGCAGCGGCCCGGGCAGCTTGGTCATAGCTCCCCGAAACTGCCCGAAGGAGTCCGGCAAGACGCGACATTTCGGCGGGATCGAGCCCGAGCTGCTGGACTGCCCCCACGAGGAGCGCCTCGCGAACCTCGCCGTAGCGCCTGCAAAGTTCCTCTCCCTGGCTCGTCGTGGCGATTGTCTTCTCCTTGCCTTTCCGGCCACCGGTAATCAAGCCGTGACCCAAAAGCTTTTTTACCGAGTAGGTGACGAGATGAGAGTCTTCAATGTTAAGAACCAGACCGATGTCGGCGAGCGATTTGGGCCGCCTGCGGTGGTGAACTAGATGGAGGACGAGGACGTCGAGCGCCGCAAGGTCGGGCCCACCCGCGGCCGACATGCACCGGACCATCCAACGATGGAATGCGTGATTGGACATAGTCAAGGCAAACTCCAGCTCGGACAGCTGCGGAATACTGGAATTCGCCAAGTGTGCCGACGATACAACGGGGCCGGCTCCGGCAACTAGCGCGCGGGGCAGGTCCTCGAAGGGTGCTCCCGCTTGTTTTTTGAGATCTGGGCGCGCCTTCACGGCGAGTTTTGCTTTAGTCATCGTTACCTCTATGCGTTTCCGTCATAAGCCGGTGGCGGAGTCAAAATCATAACCCAGCGGGACACCTTCGCGGGATGACTTAATTTATACAGACGTGAGCAGGAATTCAAGAATTATGATTGACATTTCAGCGATAGTATGTCGACAATTTTTCATCGAAAAGTTTATAGTATATTAAGCAGGCCTAGGGCCGAAAGGGGCGTGTCGCAAGCTGGCGATAGGACGCGTTGAGCCGAGATGCACCCTGCCTCCACGCTTTGTTAACCTTTTGAATTCCGAAGAGGCGCGCGAGCAGATCGTTCTGATCGTTGACGGTCCAGCCTCCGGCGAAGCCGAAGCCTTTCCGCAGCCACAACATCGCTTCGAAACCCAGCGATCGTCCGCCGCGCCGTTTGGAAGGATTGAAAGCCGCCGATATTCGGCATGTTCTTCTTCACTCTGAAATGGTCGCTCTCG
>Ga0228710_1011526_pt1 | contig 11372 bp, 9 predicted proteins | sample MedpolnodulmetaG_FD_177995 | JGI IMG/M metagenome (GOLD analysis project Ga0228710, IMG submission 177995) | Root nodule microbial communities from Medicago polymorpha collected in Santa Monica, California, United States - pink nodules | ecosystem: Host-associated > Plants > Roots > Nodule... | reverse complement strand
CTTAAAATTAAATAAAAATTAAAAGGCCAAAAATCTTTGAGAAATGAATATAATCAGTTTTTTTTTTTTTTAGGAAAGTCAATTTCTATACAGAAAAATGAATATTTGAGAATTTTCGTGAACTAAGGTGGGACACAGCTTCCTTTATGAGCTCATTCTTTTCAAAGTCCTCTTCATCCATATGTTGCATTTAGAGCTCTTCACCTTAGAGACCCCAAGAATGACAACCCAAATTTCTATATAGTTTGATATGCAAATCTTATGAACTTTAAAAGGGTTATACCACTTTCTCTTTAAGGTGCGTTTGATTTGCTAAAAAATAAAGGACAAGACAAAACAACTTCAGTTGTCCAGTGTTTGATTTATAAAACTGTTTCAGGTACAGGACAAACTGGAGACAAGGAACATGACAAAAACTAATATTTTTGTCTCTCACCAAACCACATCACAACTTTTTGTCTTACGCACAGGCCGTCTAAAATACCAAAATAACATTTTGTCCCTCAAAAATCGTATAAAACAAAAAATTATTCAATGCCATAAAATTTTGTCCTGTGCTGTTCTCTCTTGTATTTTGATGTTCTTTCTTGTACTGTTTTGTATAATACTTGTTGTTTTGCAAACCAAACGCATCTTAGATTAACAATTTTATAGAATAAGTTTGGGAATTTGAAATTTTTTGAACCTTTTTACAAAGTGAGAAATCCAATTTTTTTCCACGTTTTTTAACTAAAATGAAACATTAGGTGGCTTGTTTGTTGAAATTTAAGAGAGGTCAGCCCCTAATTAAATCTTCTATGTCTCAAATGATTCATCAGACTTTCATTCGAGAATGGAGATACTTTAGAATAATTAGAAGAATGCTGGTTGTTTAGAGGGGTATGTGAGGAGGTAGGGAGTATATTCACTCTTTTGTCCCTCAAAAAATGTGCAAATTGTTCGAAAAATAAGTCCCAAAAGAGTTATTTAAATTTATAAAGGTGGTTTTGCGGGATACTAGTAAATAGGGGGCCAAAAAAGCAACCATCATATTCTTCTATGTATAATGGGCTTAAATCATTTCAGGTAAAATGGCCTGTATTATTTTTGAAGGTGCAATCGATTAACCTAGGTTTCTGATAACACGCCACTATATATATCGAAACTCACATTTTGCTGCTCTGGAATTCGTAAACCCTAGTTTGAGTGGCAGAACAATCACAATTCACAAAATGAGTTCCGGCGAATTGGGCTGCATTTACGCCACCTTGATCCTCCACGACGATGGAATCCCAATCACCGTAAGTCTATTGTCTCTCTTCAATTCGATTTCTATAATCTCCAAATCACTCTTGGATCTCATTTTTTTTGTGTAGGCGGAGAAGATCGGCACTTTGTTGAAGGCTGCTAACGTCACCGTTGAATCCTACTGGCCAAGCCTATTCGCTAAGCTTGCTCAGAGCAAGAACGTTGATGATCTCGTTTTGAATTCCGGCGCTGTCGGTGGTGCCGCCGTTGCCGTATCTGCACCTTCTGCTGGTGGTGGAGCCGCTGCAGCTGCCGAACCTGCCGCCGTTGCAAAGAAGGTATTGATTTTAAATCTTTTATGATATTTGTATAAATTTTCTGATTGGTGAAATGAACTAAATTCGTAACGGTTTTGATAAATGGATACTAGTTCTGATGAAAAAATTTGAATTGATTCTCTTGGCATTGATTGTTCGGTTGAATTTGCTTTTTTATGCTTTTGTCTGTGTCTTGTGAAGCTAATTGATGATTTTGTGATTGGCTTGTGTGTTGTGATAGGGGTTGTAGTTATGTTGTAGAATCTGCATCTAGGTATAAAAGATGTTATTCTTTTAGCTCTTTTGTTCCTCGTTTTGCTCTGAGGTGAATCTGTAACAAATAAATACTGTTATTTGCTGCAATTACTCTAAAAATATATGTTACATGTCAACATTCACTATAAGTGCATGAAAACCCGCAGTTAATTTGATTTCTTTAGGAATAGGATAAAGATTGTTTTTTGCCATTCAGAATTGGACTCCTTTTCAGCACAACTTTGATTACTCTTTGGATTTGTAATTTATGGTCCAGCTTATTGCTCAAGCATTTATCATGATAAGCCCACTTATGCATAAGCTTACATAAACTTGATTCATATAGTACATTTAGCTTGGGAAAATTGTCTTAAGTTAATTTTGTATGTTCTCCCGAACAATCTCACAAAACTTATGTAAGCTTAAATAAGCTAACCATAACAGGCCTCATATCCACATTTTTTACCTCTGGGTGATTTTTTTAATATTATATCTATATCTTTGATGCAGCCAATTATCAGAACTGCACCGACCTAGCTTATTACTTCTATTTGTTTTGATTATGTTGTATATTGTGAACTTAATGCATTTCATATTGTGTTTGTAGGAGGAAGCCAAGGAAGAAAGTGATGATGACATGGGCTTTAGTTTGTTTGACTAAGTTTCTCTTTATTGTTTGTTGTAGCCAGATTAGGACTCCTTTCAAGGAGTGGCTGAATCCAAAACTTGTTTTGTTTTATAAATTGTTTATCCAAGTGAGTTTTAGCAATCTACTATCTCATTTTATTGTTAAATTTTGGTGAAGTTTTTGATATATTTGTGACAATTGAATCTGAATGGGATGTTTATTTTCTTATTCCATTTTACATCTGAAGCGGGAATATATCATACCAAGTTAATTTTGAAAGATTTTACTAACTATATTTTGTTATAGAATCAATGTTTCTAATAACAATGTTACTTTTGCAGTCATTTGCTGCTATATACTAAATCTATCATAAAAATAGTTTTTATGACAATATATAATGATTGCTGTTGTGAAATTGTACAGTGCAACTTCTTTCTTTATCTCATTGAATACAAGCCATTCGCTTGCGCCTATTTTGGATTCGAAATGAGAGCAAAGCACGTTTTAGTCCAATATTCAGTAGTTGTTTTCTACAACTTTTGCTCAATCTTAGACAAGATATACATTTACCTCCTTTTAAGGGCACCAGTGAGTCCCAAACATGAAACCTCTATTTAAGTGCACTAATGAGTCCCAAACTTGAAACCCTAAGTTTAAGGTCTGTTTCTTTGATATAGATTTTGAGTTTTTTATTTTGCATTATTCTTTTTCTTGTTGACTATTTCATTTCAGACCCTACATAGATTATTACTCATTTAAATTGTGCTTCTTTTAACGGTTCTACTAGAACCTGCGATAGTTGTCTCCAACTAGATTTCTCCAACCAGTTTCTATCTGAATATGTTTTGTGCTAGCTTGATATTATCTACCCGAATTCTTAAAGGTTGCCAATAGCTATTTTCTCCGACCATTATTATAAACAATTTTTTCTTTTAGTTTCATAATGAATTTTTTTTTTTTTAGATTCGTAATGAAATGTGAGTTTGTGGTTTCATCCTTCATTTATATGAAATGTTTATTTTACAAATTAGTTCGATAACTTGCCATTTCCGTTTGTTCTCAAACAAACATATCTTTTCATTAAAATAAAAATATCAAATGTATTTTTTTTAGAACCGCACTTTTTTTAGTCATGAAAAGTGGGTAGTCGTGTTTTATAAAGGGGAATTGTTATATTGCTAATCTCACTATTGGTAATGTTTGTGTTGACTTAAAAAACACACCCCAAGAAACTTTACATGGAATTTTGTTCACCCAACAATTTAAACAATTTTATCGTGAGCTTATAATAAAACGAGCAAATGACAAAACCACCTCATTACAGATTAATACCCAGGCAAGGTAAAGGGTTCAGCCACCACAAATGGTAGGAAAAAGTAAAGTTAGGACGGTTCGCTTTCAGCCACAAGTATGGTTGAAGTTTAATTTTATCTAGTAATATCTAGTAATTGATGGAACAAGATCTCTTTTTGATGAAAGACCCAAGTGTTTCTTTCTATCCAAATCACTCACACACAAGAAAACCATATGAGATTAAAAGCTGAGTGGTTGCTTTTGGGAAACCCGCCTAAGGTGCCAAATTGATACAAATGATATGACACATGTTCAGGAAACACTATGTGGAACCTAAGCCAGTGAGAAATACCATACCACAGTTTACCAAAAAAAATCACTAGAGAAGAATAAGTGTTATGCGTCTTCCAACATGCCACATTTGCCCACACAAAACTGAGCATTTGGTTGTAAAATTTGTCTTTTAACTAAATTGTCTATTGTTAGTAATCTATTACGCAGCAGACGCCAACAAAAAGACTGACTTTTAAAGGCACTTCCTTGTTCCAAATTTCAGTTGTGTGATCAGCTGCTAAGTTGTTATTTGCTGATGACAACAAGTGGTTATAAGCACTTGTGACGTTATATGTTAGATGCATGTAAATGTCAAATCCACCTGTTAGAATGATTAGACTGCAAAACAATATTAGTTAAAAAATCACAACACTCCCGCATCTTCTCCTCCTCCCAAGCTAACAACCGACGCCGCCACTTCCAAGCTTCACCCTCCTCTCCCCACCCAAGCGAATACATTTCAGCCACCGTTGCCATTTTATTAGTAGCAAGATCAAAAAGACGACTAAAACTATTTTTCAATATGATGTCATCAATCCAAGGATCCCACCAAAATAAAGTTTGTGTACCATCTCCTACCTCCCGCCCAACATTAGCATCAAACCATCGACCACTTCCCACACCAGCCCCATTTTTAACATTAATCAAATTATTCCACCAAACAGAGTTGAATCGCCCCTCCTAAGCGATTATTCCTCCTACCTCCCCATATCATGATGCTAAAACTCTATACCACAAACTCTTATTTTCAACCCTCATCCTCCAACACCATTTGACAAGTAACGCCTAATTAAACTCCCTTTTCCTCTGCACCCCCAAACCTCCGTTCTCTTTTTTGGAACAAGTAGTGTCTCAGTTAATCCTATAAATTTTCCTAACCTTCTCACATCCCAAAAAAAAAACAATTAAAAATAAATTTAATAGAGGAAATGATACCTACGGGAGCTTTGAAGAAGGACATAAAGTAGACCGAAAGAGAGGACAAGACAAACTTCAGAAGTACTAAAAGACCACCCAATGATAGATTTTTACTCTTCCAACCTGATAATCTTGACTTAATGCGGTCAATCATAGGTTGTCAAAATTTTAGTTTACGAGGATCACCATCGTTAGGCAGCCCCAAATAAATAAAAGGAAGTATGCCCAATTTACAATTAAGAACAGAAGCTGCCCCTGCCAACCAAGAATCATGAATGTTAACACCAACTAACATACTTTTGTGGAAGTTCACTCTAAGACCTGAAGTAGCTTCAAAAAGAAGAGCAAAGCAAACAATTATTTTCTAAGGTTAATAGACCTTTACCCCCCTGTAATATAGGACACTTTTGGTTTTGCCCCCTGTAAAAAAAAAAATTTGGATTTGGTCCTTGTAAATTTTTTTGGTTTTAGAATACCCCCTAAGCCAGCTGACTGTGCATTTTCGCTGAGGTGGCACGCTAAATCACCTTTTTATGATGATGTGGTATGCTGACTCTATAATTTATTTTTTTATTTTTTTTACGGGGCACACGTGGCATTTGTGATTTATTTTAAATAAAAATAAAAATATTCTTAAAAAATAAAATAAAATCTGAAAAAATACCAGAAAAATTAAAAAATTATGGAAAAATTAATAAAAATGAAAAAAAATCTGGAAAATTTTTGGAAAAAATTAATATATATCCAAATTTTTGAAAAAAAATTCAATTAAATTAAAATTATAAAAAATTCAAAAATATAATATTATCTAATTATTTTGATTTTGAAAATTAATTTCCATAATTTTATTTTATTCGAAAATATTTATATTTTTTGTATAAATATAAATGTTAATTTCTTGAATTTTTCTTTTTTTATAAAATAAAACTTCTTACATTCGGAAAAAAAATGTGAATTTTTTTCATTTTTCCATATTTATTTTTCATTTTTATTAGTTTTTGCAAATTTGTTTTCATTTTTATTAATTTTTTCAAATTTATTTTCGTTTTTTTAATCATTTTTTTTTGTTTTTTCAATTTTTTTAAAAAAATTTTAATGAATTTTTTTTATATTTATTTAAAAAAAATCACAAATGCCACGTGTGCCGCATAAAAAAATAAAAATAATCATACAATCAGCGCGTCACGTTATCAGAAAAAGGTGACTCAGCGTGCCACATCAGTGAAAATGTACAGTCAGCTAGCGTAGGGAGTATTCTAAAACAAAAAAAATTTAGAAGGACCAAATTCAATTTTTTTTTACAGAGGCAAAACAAAAAGTGCCCTATATTGAAGGGGGTAAAAGCCTATTAACCATATTTTTTTATAATAAATTAGGTGGTGGGTTTATTGGAATTCAATTCATCTAAATTTTATTTTACAAAATATTTTATAGAGTAAAAAACAAAGTTAATTTTTGATGAAAACGCGTTCAAGTTTTTCATGCAATCTAGCGTAGGTAAATATTCAATTTCTTCTAATCTACCAAAGAAAAAAAGATATTCAATTTCTAAATATGCTTATTGACCTTTGATTCAGTTGATTCATCGACATATCACAACAGTAAACTAGTGATGTTGAAGTTAATTCGAGAAAAGAAAAGAAAGAGTGTAGTTTAATAAAGATCCACGTGATTTTGATCGTGATTCTGAGCCTCATCGGTGAAGCAAACCAAGCCGCGACCGTGAAACGCGATTTTGGATCTTTAACAAGAAGAATCCGCATTCACAAAAAAAAAATCCAATCATAATTATTATTATTTTCCACAATCCAAACACTCCTTTGCCCCATTCACGGGCAAAAGTGAAGAATCCAATCTCGTTGCCGCAGAGATCCAATCGGAATCGCTTAATTGATTAAGTTTCCAGCTGAGAACGCCAAACACTGCTCGCTGGCTGGGTGCTCTACCCCTTGAAATTGCACCCTTCCAGAAGAACCCTAGGTATTCATATCCCTTCTTATATTATCCTATCTTATCACTCTATGCATTGATGAATAATTCAAAGACCAATTACGCGTAATTCTGTGTCTTACTCTGTTTGTTTGCATGTTTTACTCTGTTCCGTTAGTTTCAGTTTCAACTATATCTTATGCCTAATTCATTATCTATCTATCTAATCAAACAGTTTATCTTTTCTTTAAAATTGTTAGTTTTTTTCTTGTTGTTAAAAGCCACCGTAGTATGTGCAGTGATGGTGCTGCATGTGTTATTTATGATATTAAGTAGGCTGTTAACCCCTAATGGAAGGTTGATTAGGATTATTATCAAAATTGCATACTAGCCACATTCGGTGACAAGACAATTACATATTTTAATGTTATCATATGTTTCGGTGTTGATCACCAACACATGATTGACAATGCGATAGGCCTAGTCCAAGGAGTTTATGTGCTTCATAGGAAATTGCGAAAACCTGTTGTCAGAATCCTGATCAGAATCGTGGAAACCCATGCAAAATCGCATGAGAACATGAGATCAGCGTGAAATCATGCAATTCCATGATTCTAACAATCCTGGTTTTGAGTCAACCATGTTTAAGCTTTGTGACTAGGTTGTTTTTATGTTTAAGATTTGAGACTGAGTCTTTTATGTTTAAGATTTTAGGCAAGGTTGTTTTATGTTTGTATAAGATTTGAAACTTTGAGTAGTTTATGCACTATATAATATATATTTAGTATTATTTTTGTTTTGGTAGGATCCTTTGATCTTGGTTGCAATTTTATGTTTTACGAGCTTGCTATCCCCTTTCGATCTGATGCAAATTCTTGATTCTGACAACCTTGAAATGCTGTTATTTAAGTATGTAATTATGTTACTAAATATAGTATGTGACATGAGGAATCTAGTAATTCGGTGGAGGTTTACAGACGTGGAGCATTCTTTTTGTATGTTATAGTTATTTTGTTAACCCGTAGCACTGTGGTGTGTGCTTCTTTGACGAACCTGTTTTTTTGTATATACTTTTCTTGTAGATGTTGCAGCTAAGTTCAAAATCGGCCGTTCGGCATTGGTGATGTAGAGTCACGAAGCCAATATGGCATTTGTAACTAAGATCAAATGGGTTGTTCTTTCTGTAATCTCTTTATCTGTGGTGTCTATCATTATTCATCTGTCTTTGGCAAAGTTGTGGACTGTTAACAGAGTGCCATATAGAGCAATTGCAAGTCTTCATGATGATTTTTCTTCTGTGGTGGTAAAACAGGTTGGTTCTTATTATATACACGTATTTGTTGCCCGTATATGGTAAAATCTTTTGCCTTTCACTTAAGCACATCTTTGGATGGGCGGAGAGGGAAGGAAAAGAGTGTGTAATTTTTCGCTTTTGAATTAAGAGTTATATAAAAGTTTAAAAAAGTGAATAAGGGCTTGGAACATTATGTTTTGAGGAATGCTAGCAACACTCTCTTTTGAGCACTCACTCTTTTATTAGGTGAAATCAATGTGGGACCTACACTTTGGAAATGGAACCCACATATGGTGGTGGGACATACAATGATTTTACCCAATAAAAGAGTGAGTGCTAGAGAGAGTGCTCAAAAGAGAGTGTTGCTAGCATTGCTCTTATGTTTTATGCCAACATGTCATTTTTCATTTCATTTTAAATTTATTAAATTACAGAATATATGCTCAAAAGAAAATCCCCTTCCTTTCCCTCCAAAACCCTCTATCGAAACACCCCCTAATATATTGAGTTTATTTGCTTCAAATGCTACAGGGTGTAAAGAATAAGAAGCTATGGGGTTCCATAAAGTCTTTGGAATCACTGCAGCCTAGTTTCAATGCTAGAAGCAATTATACTGGTAATAATATTTTGACTTAAATTTCTTAGCTTTATATTAGGGAGACATGCAACGACCAGAAGTGTGCTATTTAGGCTTGTAATTTTGTCGGTATGGCATTAAAAGTAAAAGTTTGTCGAAGTGTTCCTATTTTACATCTTGGAGATTAGCCTTTTTTTTCTTTTGAATTTATAAATTTCATTTTAAATGAAGTCATATATTTATTCAGCATTGCCAATATCTTACCTAGTAACAAGATTCTAGATTGTTGTGAAAAAAAGGTATCATGGAGATGATTAACAGAAGCTGTTAGTTTGTGTATTGAATTACAAATTGAGAGGAATGATGGATATTGTATAAAAAATGCTAAACAACATTCAAGACGGAAGTTATGCTATAGATGCTGCATTCATGACGGTTTAAAGTGCAATTCATAGTATTTGCTCTTATTTAAATGTGAATGATAAACAAGAGATACTCTTTTTGAAAAATAGTCAAATGGAAGTTTTTTTCCTCCATTGAAATTACTTTCATATATAAAAGATTTTTAAATGAAATTTCGATGATCTAATTTTGAATTTTTTTGTTGATGAGTGTCATGTCTTTAAGTTGGCTGAAACTGTTGCCTTTTCTCTAGTTTGACTAAGAATGTACATAACTGAGCTACTATTATTTGGTGATCATGATGTTTGACAATTTTTTACAATGAGTAAACGATATTAAATATTATTTATATTTCCTCATTGTGCCATTTTCGTCCGTCCTCTACATTTTCCATTTCAAGTTTGTGTTTCTTTCCTTCCCAGGTCCAAAGGAACGGAATAATGGTTTCATCTATGCAAAAGTTTTTGGTGGATTTGCAAACATAAGATCATCGGTATGATCCATCAGATGTGCAGAAGTCCTTTTTTATTTATTTTATTTTGAAGTCATTCCTATTTCTTTTGCAATTTAACACCAGCTTTTTTTATTTTATAGATCCCTGATTTGGTCGCTATATCTAGGCTTTTAAATGCTACTCTTGTCATTCCAGAATTTCAAGAGAGTCTTCGCTCAAAAGGAGTAAGGTATGTGCTGCAAGTTTTATGCGGTCATTAGCTTGCCACTGTGCTTTATGCTACTAATATTTTCTTTCTGTGATGCCTTTATATAATTTATTCATGTTTTTTAAATTTTTATTCAGCCCAATGTTCAAGAGTTTTTCCTATCTTTATGATGAGGAGCAGTTCATAGCATATCTAAAAAAAGATGTAATTATTGCAAAGACCCTGCCTGGAAGTTTGATGGAAAGGAGAAAAAGAAATGAATTTCCTACATTTAGGCCCAAAAGTTCATCTTCTCCAAACTTCTACATTCAAGAAATTTTACCGAAGCTAAAGAAATCTAAGGTTATTGGATTAATTATTGCCAATGGTGGAGCGCTGCAGGTATTTCGGTATCCTGAAATTGTCAACTAATGCTTCTGTTTTGTGTGGATACAAGATTTTATTGGAAGAAAGATAGTACTCCCTCCGTCCCTTTTTATAAGAGTATTTTACAAAAATCACGAGTATTAAGAAAAGTTGTTGGAATAATAAATTTGTTACAAATGCATGTTACTATTACCAAATTACCCTTTATCTATAGAGAAATTTAATGTTAACTTTCATATTTCAAGGTATATTGATTAATATTAATGAGGGGTGTATTTGGAAAAAGAGTAATAAATGCGTCTAGAAATTTGACGATAGTCTTATATTTAGGGACAAAACTTTTTTGTAAAGTAGTCTTATAAAAAGGGACGGACGGAGTAAAATATTTCATTAATGACTTCAGACTTCCATGTATATGCGTGATCTGCTTAGCTTCATTCTTATGCAAAAAAATCAATGTCTGAATATGATAACAAATGCACATAGTATGTGGTGGACTTACACTCGATCAAGTGCTTTAGGCTAAAAGTTTCCTGCATCATATGTTTTTTACTTTGCTTGTCGATTTTATGTCAATTTTTTCTTTTTGGTTTCTCATAGGTTCCCTTTAAGGTAATCCTATTTGAGGAATTACAATATCTTTTTATTTCCGACATTTTGATAATTTAAAATATTAAACATTGGTTGTGATTCCTTCTACATTGCCATCACCTAAACCTTCCCATGTTCAAATGCTTGCTTATGTTCTTTTTCTTTTATAGCAAGGGAATTGCTTCTTTTTTGTTTTCATTGTTTTTCTGTTCAGATCTTTGAAAACAGGAAACAAGTGAAAAACTCTGAACAGATTTGTAACTAAATGTGAAAACAGAAAATAGTTTCTGAAACTAATCAGGCCCTAGAATTTCATTTCTTACACATTTTGTTTCTGCAGTCCGTACTTCCACCTACCATGGCAGAGATTCAGAGGCTGAGATGCAGAGTTTCTTTCCAGGCCCTTCAATTTCGTCCAGAAATTCAAATGCTTGGCCATCGAATGGTTAACAAGTATGAATGCTTTTATGTAAACTAATTGATGTCAATGTGCTTTACTATCACATATTATTACTGCCTTGTTATTTGAAAGTGTTTTTTTTTTTTTTGGGAGGGGGGGGGGGGGGGGGTTTAAAAAACT
>Ga0228710_1011525_pt1 | contig 11372 bp, 4 predicted proteins | sample MedpolnodulmetaG_FD_177995 | JGI IMG/M metagenome (GOLD analysis project Ga0228710, IMG submission 177995) | Root nodule microbial communities from Medicago polymorpha collected in Santa Monica, California, United States - pink nodules | ecosystem: Host-associated > Plants > Roots > Nodule... | reverse complement strand
AAGGAACAATGTCTGCAGCAATATAGTTGTTATTCTTGTCTTGACATGGAGACAAGTTGCAGAGACAAGTACAGAGTCAGAGGTCGTACAATTCGTACACCGTACTTTGTCAACTCTGGTGAAGTAGTTTCTGGCGAGATATGCTTCTGATGATCAGTGCTTCTGATGTTCTTGCTTTTGATGACGTGTCTTCAGGAGCTCTTCTTCAGACTTGTTCTTCAGACGCATTCTTCAGACGCAGTTCTTCAGACTCATTCTTCCAGATGCTTTAAGCTTCAAATAAATTCCTTTGCTCTTGAACTTGTTCAATCAGAATCTTTTAAGAATAGTACTTTGATTATGGATCGTGCACACTTGAACAAATTGTTTAGCATATCCAATTGATTATTTTTAATACCTTGTTATTGTCAAAACTCAATAAGTGGCTTGTGAAACACCCTTTGTTCCAACATAACAGACACAAGATGTTCACTAGGGTGCTTTAACATAGTCTAATAAAAAATTAAAAAGCTAGACAAACATGATCTAACCTAAAGCAATTAAAAGATATGAATAAACCAAACATCATCAAAATTTATAGTTGGAGGCTTCAATCTCCCCCTTTTTGATGATGTCAAAACACCATGTTGATGATTAGCTTGCTCCCCCTGAAACTTAGCATACACGACATACATGCAATATATATATATATATGTACTAGCAAGCATGAATAAGAACATATAAGTACTAGCATCAAGCATCAACAAGAGCAAGCATGAATAGGAAAATATAAGTACTAGGATCAAGCATCAACAATATTTCTCCCCCTTTGACAACGTCAAAAAGGGAGTATGCAACAATAAGAAAATTACTAAGCCTCTGGTTCGGCAGGGTTGGTTGCTCCATCAATTTCATCTTGGTCGGGGAAAGGAGAAGCAAAGAAGGCATCAGATGATACACCAAGATCATTCCACTTTTGAATTGACTCCCACATTTCTTGAATGGAAGTATCTTGAGAGTCTAGTCTTTTATTGAGATCATTGAACTTCACATCTTGAGCATCAAACCTTTTGTTGATTTCCTTGAATTGTAAATCCTGAGCATCAAACTTTTGAGACATGTACTTCTTAAAGTCCTTTATTCCCAACAAGAATTCACTAAGAGATTCACTTGAATGATTTTGATTGTCAACATGAGAGTTATCATTCTCGGGATCATAGTCTAGATCCTCATCATCATCACTAGTTTGTTCACCCTTTTCCATTTCTACATCATTCTCAATGTTGTAATCCTCTTTTTCCATGTTGTGCTTCATTTGCTCAACTAGCTCCGGATCCGTTCCTTCAACCACAACGGTAAAATCATAGTACCAAACACCATTATCATCATAGAACCAATTTCCTTTAGAATCCTTAACATAGTGCATCTTTTGAACCGCTTTTGCATCTAGCCCACTAACCTCACCAGGTATAGTGAGTAAGGTATCAACACTAGTAACACGGTCGGATCTAAGAAGACAACTAACGAATAAAGGATAAGGGAGTTTCTTCCTACTATCATTCTTGCTGGAGATCATGCGGTTAAAGAAGAAAAAAGGTCAGTTCACTTTGATCTTGTTCTTCAACAACCACATAATGTAGAGATCGCAGTCATCAATTCTGCCATAGTTGTGTTGTTTGCTTATAATGATCTTGACAACAACCCAATGTAACAATCTATCAGCACATTTCAATTGTTGAGGGCTAAAGTTTGAAAAGCTAAATTCTCCAAACCCAGTTTTCGACACATTTTTCACAAAGTCTATTTTGTTGTAGTTAGCGAAAGTGTCCTTAACTTCAATGTCAACACCATTACAATCTAGTAGAACAAGAGAATCCCATTTTTCCGGATTGAGTGATACCCGAACATTTTTGAAAGCACATTCAAAACTAACACCATCTTGTCTTTGTGCATTGCAATAAAATGCCTTAATTTGGGATTCATCATATCCTTTCTTTAATTCAACAAATGAACCCAAATTTGAAATCTAATAAACTCATGAAAATCAAAACCTATACATTCTATATCCCATAATGAGCAATAAAATGGAGGAGAAACATCTTTCTTAGTCTTTAAGCCCAAACATCATCAAAAACTATAGTTAGAGGCTTCAGAAAGTACTTAGAACTTATCCATGACAATCCTTGTGGGATTGATACTCTACTTACTCTTTATTACTTGGTGTGACAGTGAATATTTGCACTAAGTATGCATGAAAAATAGGCAACTATTTTTCTATCGTCGTATGGAAGCTAGAGAATCAAGAAAAACAAAGGTTTTGAAGACAAGTCAACTTAGGGAAAGTTTGTCCCAAGTCCTAAGAGCATGTAAAGGAAGAAAAACACTTGAAGAATGAAGAAAAATTGGAAAATCCATGAGTGACAAGCGCCCCACACATAGCCCCATGCACCCCACAAATTGCCTTCTTGGAAATTTTATTTAGTCTATGTGCGGAAGGTACTCAGAAAAAAGTCACCACGACAATTCTGTATAGCATAACCGGTGAGATTTTGAGCCCCACACACACACACACACATATATATATTCCAATACGTTTTTACTTTTTTTCATTCATTATGAGTGTTCCATGTTGGATTACTATTTTTGCTCGAAATTTTCGTCATTCTCTACAGACTATCGGTTGTATTGTCATACATACGAGACATTTGTTTTTGGTACCTAGAGCCTTTCTCAAGCCACCCTGAATGTTATTATTTATCTTTTGTGAAATCACTTTCAGCCTCTACGCATTAATTTTTTCTTGAATATTCTTATGTGACTTTGAATCTTGTCGCAAGTTTCGAACCTTATTGATTATATCTGTTTGATTTCCCTTTTGGTGTTAGATAGATTAGTTAAATACTTATCATGGTTTGAAATTAACTTTGGGGTTGCTTTTTGGAATTAACAACATTCTAAGTTTGGGGTGGGGTACTAGTAGAACTTGGTTATCAAAAGAAAAAAAATGAAAAAGAAAAATGTAGATAAAACATCAAAATGATGGTCTATATAAAAAAAAAGACTTACACAAAAAAAGTTTAGTCCCTTAAAAAAAAAGAATAAATAGTTCTACTAGTGCCAAAATTCTTTGAACTGGCTACATATATAAAAGAAAGGTAGTATCTCATAACGATGGTTGGGACACAGTTTGTGAATAAAGTTAAAGGTTTGGATGACAATGATCGTTAAAGTATTTCAAATTGGGAATCCTTAGAAACTAACATCAAAATGTTTGTTAGCCTACTTTCCCAAATATATCCCACCTTAACCTCAGTCATGTTATAACCTTGAAAAATCATCTATATGTGTGTGTAATGATATATACCTTGAAGGTTTGTTTAGAATTGATTCAATCTCAAAGCAACGTACAATCACATGACGACTCGAGTGTGTCAAATTCCTTGACCATCCCCACTGGCTTTAGGCGATACATACACATATCTTGGAATTGTATGTGGTTGAAAGTAAGAGTATCCTCTATAAGTTTGATCCGCTTGCATGGAAATGGTAAGCTAGTCAAATTTGATAGTGGGAGAAATGACAATGTGAGCAAAGCCTCCGGAAATGTATGTTTTATTCTTTTAAATTCAAGTGAATTCTAACTTCTTGCTATGTGTTTCTTAAGGACAAGCAACAATTTAAGTTTGGGGTTGTGATGACAAAGCATCATATGGCATTTCGGCTATGTTTTTACTACTTTTTCTTTTCATTTGAAGACAAATAAGATTAGAGTTAGAGGATTTGTCAATGGTTTGAGGAACATGTTGTATTTTTTTCACTCGAGTCGTTGTAATTTAGTTTTATCCTAGATCATGCAACTCCATAGGTGTTTTGAGTGTTTTGTAGTGAGGAATCATGAAAATAAACAAATCAAGACATCGCATAAAGGATCAAGGATGAAGAATTTAAGATTAAGGGTTCTTAGAAGGTTGTTGAAGACAATACAAGATGAAGAAAAGTTATTTCAAATTCCAAAGAGTTTTCAGAGGGAAGAACGATCGAAAATGGGACGAAAACACAAGACATCGAACTTAAGGGGCTGCCTCACGCACCCCTGCACCTATGACATCATTCCTTGCTGCCTAGGTGCCCATGCGCCCAGTTCCAAGGCAAAATTTCTCATTCTTTTGTTCTCTCTAAGGTATTTTTTTTTTATTGTTTTCTTATGATGATTGTTGCCATGAGCACCTAATCCTCTTTATTAAGGTTCCACAATGAACCCCTTCTTATTTTGTTGGAATTGATTAATAAAGTTTTCATTCAGTTTATGCTTTTATTGTGTTGAGATTTAAATTAGATTTTGCCGGTTCATTAATGCTTCGTCAATTGTTTAACTACGACTGTAACCTTGGGGAATGATCTGTAAGATTAAAGTAGGCACTGACAACCTGAAATTTTATCAGTTCATTGATATTTCTAATTAATACATCTTATATAGGTTAGGAAGTTAAGGTTTGATTTATTTCCTTCATTACTCCTTTCTTTACAAAAACATAGTACACGACTCCGGTTGGTCCTACACAAGTTATTTAAAGAAACTAGTGTAGGTTTTACCCTTGGGATTTGTGCTCTCGATTTTCGGGTATCAATCCATTAATTGGTTTTGAACCTTCAATCTTTGAACTCTTAACTTTTATTCGTGGGAAGGGAAAAAGTAAAAAACCCTTATAAGATTTTGGATCCGGGGTTGATTTCGCGGAGGGAAGGTATTAAGCATCCTACACGACTACGGTACTCCGTAGGAACCTCTTGCCTAAATTATCTTGTGCTAAATTATTTTTACTTATCTTGAAAATATTTGCCTAAGAGTCTAAGTGAAAGAATGGAGGGAGAAGAAGTATGATCTTGGTTATTTTATTTGATTTGGAAGGATTGGGTCCTTTGCCTACATACCCACAAGTGGGATCAAAACCAATGTAGTTCACTCTCAAAAATTATTTGGTGGGTTAGGTTGATTTTAAAGTTTTTGAAAATGGTTTTAAGAAGGGAAAAGAGGCCTCAAGGCATAGAGTAAAGAAGTGAGGTTGATTGATTTTAATTAAAAGAAATCAAAGTCTAATATGGATATTAAAATTGCTTAAAATTTGATTAAGAAAATAAAAGGAAAACAAACTTTTGGATTAAAATCCAAGGTTTCTTAAGAAAAATATTTTTGGAGTTTTGCATATTTGATTTTTTTGGTAAAAAGATTTTTCTAAGTTAAACGTAAGCTGAAAAAACTAAGCGTAACGACGAAACGTAATAAAAACGAGAAGTTTACAAAGGACGTTGGATCCCAAGCAAATTCTCAAGTAAGTGAACCTAAAATTACTAATAGTTTGATTTTAAGAAAATTTTTGAAGTCCAATAATTAACCTAATTGTCACTAATTCATTTCGGTCCTCGATTGCGGTTTATGGCATAATGCGGTAAATAAATTGTGGTGTCGGTGCATCTTTTACTATATGAGTATTACATAGTCCTTAAATACATTCTAAAGCTTCAAGAGAAAAATAGATGACAAGAAAATAAAATGCATGAATTAAATTACATCAAAAACCTAAATACACACTAATAAAATGATAATAAAATAAATGACAAGAATTAAATATGCATGCAACAATTTTAAGCACAAATTAAATAAAGTAGAGACAAAATAAACTACAATCAAATAATAAACCAACAAGTTAAAAGAAATAAAAAAAGGTGAAAATAAATAAACAATAATAAACCTTAATAGTTAGGGAATAAAAAAAATGAGAAAATAAAAATTTTTTTAGTGTAAATAAGTAAAAAAACATGGTGAAAATAAATAAAAGAAAATAGGCTCAGCACTGGACAAATCTGGACCGTCTGATGAATCAGAGGGTCCAAATTTAATCACAGTGTTTTCATCACAACCACCAAAATCAAATAATCTAACGGTTCAGAAGGACTTGAATAACAAGGAGGAAACAAGGACCACAGCAACCGTCAGATCTACCATCTGACGGCTCACACAGTGAGCTCACAATAACAACGAAAGGAACAACGTAAAGGAAAAAAAACTAAAAAGAATCGTGGCCGTCAGATCTACGATCTGACGGTCCCAACCAAACAGATACATAATAGTAGAAACAAAAAAACACGCATGATTAAAGCAGAATCATCATTGGCCATTGGATCTCAGATCCAACGGCCTAGATCTCGAAGGCTTATTTGGACACACAAGTCTAGATCTACAACTCAAAAATTATTTACGAAGAAAAACGAAACCAAACCGAAAACAAATTGTTACCTCTGTTTAAAACGGAGAAACGCAAATTCGAGACGGAAAACTTCGATTAACTTCTACTTCTTCTCGGATTCACTTGTTAGAGTTCGATTTGCTTACTTCCTCTCCTTTTCACCTGCGGCTTGAAACGGTTTGAAGTTGTTGGTGACGGTAGATCCGAGTTCGTATGTATGGGCGTATTCGGATCTGTAACGTGTGTGTGTGTTGTGTCGTGAATTTGTTGTTGCAGGGACTGATTCACCGAGAAGGTTGAATCGAAGGTTGTGTGTTATGAGCTTGCTGGAAATTTTTGTGTATGAACATTCATGTGGTGTTCATCTTTTGTTCATGATTTTTTTTGAGATTTTTGCTGTTTGATTCGAAAATGAGGAGAGAAGATTTTGGGTGTTTGTGCTGATTGAGGGACTAAATTGACTACTTTTCTGACTCTGACCCTCTACAGTGCATTTAATGGCTGCCTTAAATAGTAAAAAATAGGGTTTCTCTCTGATGCAGAGAAAAGACGAAATTGCCCCTAAGGAGTCTCTGGTACAGCAAGACATTTAAACTTGGTGGAGAAGTTTACAAAAAAAAGACCAATCAAAGACTGCCACGTGGACTTGGACTCTTAAATAAAAACACCAAATAAAAAACAATATCTAATAATAAAAAGAAATAAAAGTGAAAATGAAAATTAAAAAAGAAATAAATAAATAAATAATAATCAGATGAGAAATGAAATAAAATAAAACTGTCGCTTTCGGTAACCAAATGAAGTATTTTAAAATACCTCTTTGCCGAAATTTCGTCTGAGACAACCACTATTCGGCTTTTTAAGATACAAATACAAAACTTTTTAACTGATAAAAACGAATAAAAATCTAAAATACGAACAAAAGAGTTTTAAATATCTAAAAAAGAAACAAAATAGGATTTAACTACTTACGAAGCGAATAAAATATTTTAACCATCTACACTACAAATAAAACGTTTAAAGACTTCAAAAATAACTAATAAAAGAACGTGCAACATAACCAAAAACAAAGCAAAGATTCTGACTGTCTAAAATACGAATAAAGACTTTAAAATACGGACAAAAATTTAATTGGTCAAAATTTGGGGTATGACAGGATTCATTAAATTAATGATGCACCACATAAGTTGTTTTTTTTCTTAAAAGATGATTCCAATAAATACGAAGGGGGGATTCACGGAAACCCTAATCGTCGTTAATCATCTGAATCACAAAAACCTAATCTTACATTGGGCAGGACAAATCAACCCTGCAATTCTATCTCTGTGGAGAATGATAAGTTTTTATTTATTACTAAAGTTGAACAACTATCCCTGTGGAGAACGACAAACTTACTACTTTATTACTTGTTACGATTTGGTGCATTTGCCGATTTCGTCCATTAACTATAGAGAGAAAAAAAAAATTTGTAGTTTCTGGTAGGGGAAATCCTTAACAACACAAGGCAATTACAGTGTGAAAATGCCTATTTAAGAGCCTCTATTTACCAAAAATAATTCATTTAGAATCTTGGTAGTTTAAAGGAAAAGACGGGTGAAAGGAATGTCAAAGATGAGTGTTTTTCAACCTCCTTTCGATTGTTCTTGAGTATCTTTTATTTTTCTTTGATTGTTTTGAGTAGTTAAACACATAAATATTAGGGTTCTAAGATAACCCATTATTACTTGTTAGAATTTTATAATGCATATTTTTTTTATTCAGTATGATCTGAGTTAAATTTAATTTACATATTTATTACTTGTAAATTGAATCGATCTTAGTTTAGGGTTTATAGGTTGGCATCTTGCTTTAACCAGAATCAATATTTATGTATTTTGCTCAATATTAGTAATAAATTAGGGATTCTTAGTATGATGGTTACATTCTAAGACTTATGTGCGAGTGTAAGTCCCGACCATAAGAGAAATATGACATTGTCTCTTACATATGTACATGTATAAGTCTCTTAAATAGTTGTGGAACAACATGACATTCTGAAGTCAATTAGGGAGCGGGGCTCCCTCCTTGAAAAAGAGGGAGTGAGGGGGGAAGGGAGAATGAAAAGAGGGGGCCTATATACCATCCACGTCCCCTCTCACTGAACACCTATCTATAGAATATCCGTTGGGTGAGAGTCCTTCTACTCGGCACCGTCAGATCACCATAAAAGTTGTTGTACAGTTGCTTCAGTAGCGATTTCTATCTATATACGATATTTCATTCGCCTTTGTGGGCTTGGACGACCCCCCACCCCTTCATCGGGTTGGCCCATCATAATTTGTGCATGCTACCTAATTCGTTAGTGCTTTTTATTTTAAGAATGCATTTGCTTCTATATTTCTTTCGCCAGTTAGTCCACCTTTTAGTGATTCTAGTAATTTTGGTTTGATAGTGGGGTTAAAATTCTATGGTATATAAGTATGGAGAATGCAACATCTAGAGGGTTTAAAATCTTAGATCCAACGAGGTTAACCATTATATATATAAACCTTAGGTCATATTTGGTATAGAACATGCATTAATCGAACAAAGAGATAGAAAGGATTCAAAGAAATGACAATCCTTGTGGAGACGATAACTAAACACTATATCATTTGAAATGCTTTGTTGCACTTGTCAAATTTGTCATCTTGTTTGATGTTGTTTCCAATGATTGTTGATATTTTAAACAATGTAATTCAATTTACTTATTTATTTTATTTCTAAGCTCGTATATTCAAAAATAATAAAAATTATTTCTTTTTAAATTCAGTTTATATTCAATCATATTTTTATTTTGTTGTGTAGTACTATTGGGTATTTGGCTTGTACCGTTTCTTGAAAGAAAACAATAAATATTAATAAAGATCCACCCAATCCATATTTTGAGCTGTATTACCCATATTGGATAGGGAGAACCCAATTATTATCAAGATGAGAAATTTCCAACCCTACAACAAGAAAAGTTGTAGATGAGAAGTTTCTCATACTTATAAAGGCATCTTAGCAAAACAATGAATCTGTTGCAAGAAAAATAAAATAAGGAACTTTGATGATTATCTAGAATTTTATGTGAGATCTTTACTAAAGGTTAAGTAGTCAATTGAGTGAGTTACTAGGGATAAACATGACACATTGATTAGATACATTTTTTTTTATTAATTTTCAATTTAATAAATGGCTTTTTGCAACTACGAAGTGTTAAACACTATTTAATTGACGTTAACAAAGCACAACCGTTTTACTTATAAGCCATAAAAAATAATAATTTTTATTACATGCAAACGAGGAAAAATATGGATTCATTTCACAAGTTAGTTTATGTTTTCATCATCTTTCTTGCCATACGTCTTCCTCCTGCTAAAAGTATGTTATTTTCCACACCATTTTCTAATATTTTAGTTTTTCTTTACATAATATTTATCACCTTTTAATAACATTCTCTTTTTCTTATTTGACAACATAGAAACCATTCCATGCAAAACGAAAGATGATTGTCCACAACATATATATTACATCATTGAATGCCTTGATGGTTTTTGTGACTATTGGAGAGACTAAAAAAAATCAAAATAAAATAATTATGTAACCTCTAAGCGTATAATTTTATTTGTATATAATAATGTTTATAGTAGTGTTTGTAATATTATAATTTACTTCAAATGTGTATTAGTACTACTACTACTACTATTATTGTTATTATTATTTATAATATGTAAATAGTTTTACTTTGCTCATAAAAGATATCACAAGAGAGAATGACACCGAGAAATAATAATAATCTAATTTAATATATAAATCGAATATACGATTATGTAGATCAATTGGTTATTCTAATTCTAGATTTAGTAAGGTTCTTGAAAAACATTGGAAAGGTTTGTAAGGACTAACTCAATTGAAAATGTCGAGATTTTAAGGATGAATACTTTTCGTGGCTACTTAGGTTTGAACTCGTATATGACCTTTGTGTTTGTGAGTTTTCAAATTATGTTTGTTATTTTGTCTACAAATCAAATAAAATTATTGAAAGAGTTAAACTTATGTTTTTATGTCATAAGTTCATTTCAATAATTTATTATACACATTAAAAATCGTAACAATACACATATGATGATGCATATAATTTATATCTTTAATAGATTTTTAATACATAAAATTTGTGACACAAGTGTTTCTTTTGCCCTCATTTGGACCATAGTAGATAAGATTTTTTAAGAATTATTATATTGATGGTTTAATATTCTCTACATTTATTAAAAGAAATAGAGAGACTCCTTACTGTATTTTAGAGTGTAGAAAAGATATAAATGTATAAATTTTCAAATTGAAGGCAAATAATTGGAAATTTGTACACATAAATATAGTAATAGAGATATACATATAGTTTTTTACGAATGAAGTTGATCCAAGATTATGACCAATGATTCTTATGATTTTACTGAGCAAGAAAGAATTCATCAGAGGTTACAGTTTTATATGTATGATATACCCAAATCTTTCGAAAATATAACAACACTCAATGAGTTGAGCAAAACATTAGTAGAACTGGGGAAGTCAAAACATTGTCCTTTAATTGATAGATTGATTCGTCTTATTTTGACATAACAAAGAAACAAAACGAGTGAGGATTTTCTTGGAAATAGCTAGGTTATTGACATTGAAAAGGTCATTGCAAGTCAGTTTAGCTCAGAGGCAAATATGGATGAATTGGAGTATTTAAAAGGTCGCCAAGTTCAATTTCCATAAATAGCCATTATTAGTTTTTATTTCCTTTGTTGTAAGATATAAAGTCATTTTAATGAGAAGAATAAGTATGAAGGAGTTAATGACGATGGTGAGGTAGGACCTAGTTGTAAAGAGAGGAGACATTATATGTAATGATAATGAACAAGTAAATATCTTAAGACTAAGAATGAGTAATATGATATGATATCAGAATAAAGTATATAGAAAGCCTAGAATAGATGAGAGAATAGAGTACGTTTGTAAGATGAATAATAAAATAAAATAGAGGGATGTTGACGTAGAATGAGTCACACGTAAGGTTTGGATTAATGAAGAGATAAGACGGTGATATAATCAGTTGATAGAGAGTAATGATGAGGAATCATATAACTGTGACAAAGAGTG
>Ga0228710_1011522_pt1 | contig 11377 bp, 8 predicted proteins | sample MedpolnodulmetaG_FD_177995 | JGI IMG/M metagenome (GOLD analysis project Ga0228710, IMG submission 177995) | Root nodule microbial communities from Medicago polymorpha collected in Santa Monica, California, United States - pink nodules | ecosystem: Host-associated > Plants > Roots > Nodule... | reverse complement strand
ACTATCAAATTTAAATTTGGATAGTTTAATCTTGACAAATCGTCACTAATGCCTCAATTGGGTGAATGCAAATTATCTCCGCTACAAAAAACCCTTAAAATTTTGTACCAAAAAATAAAAAAACCTTAAAATTTAGCAAATCATAAAATCGCAATCTTCAATTGACCGAATATTGTGAATTAATTTTTTTAAAAACGCGTTCTGCTAATTTATTTTCTTTCCTTTTTAACTATTTTATTTCCTACCTTTTTTACTTTGTATATTCTTGCCTTACACAACAATATTAGATCCAATCCAGCATTGTGGTGCATGTAACTTTAGCCAAATGTTTGTACCAAAAATAAAACTTTAGCCAAATCTACCTTCTTCTATACGAAGAAGATAAACTAGTTCATCCAAATCGATATTTTATTTGTTGTTATCTCTTCTTTTATTGAATAAAATCTTATTTGCTGTTAAAAAAACATTCGGGCGTAGTGAAGAGCATGGCTTATGCTTGAAGATGCTATCAAAAGATGATTGTAAAGAAAGTGGGTGAAGCCCTGCACAGATTTTCATGCTTCCACAAGCAAGATAGTTTGTTATGAAAAAATAAAATTGAAATAGGTGTTGTCGTTTTCATATTCTACTATAGAATATTAAAACCACATTTCGACTGGTGAATTCGAACACCATCTATAATGGTGGATGTCATACTAACCTCATTCTAGAGTATAACATTTGGGTGTTTATGGAAAATGACGGTTATGAAAACACTTTCTTTTCATTTTTTTTATGGGTCTCATTTAATAAATCATAATGAAATAAATAAATTTTGTTGAAATATAATGATAAAGAGTTATTTGTGAGACTTATTTAGTAATTTGTTTTTTAGGTGTTGAGTTGAAGAAAAATGATGCTTATTAAGCATTACCATAAAATGTAAAAAGAAAAAAAAATTACCACAAAATGAGTGATGTAGACATAGGAGACTCATAAGCATCCATTATGGGACATACACGACTCATTTAAGCTTGTCGCACATCAAGGAATTTGACATGCATGCATTGTTGACGATATTCTCTCGATAAAGATCGAATGAATATATAAAATTATGCTTCTTTTAGATCCTAATTCAAAATACCGAGTATAAATTTGGATCGTTCGATCTCGATTAAAGAGATATCGATGTCACATTTGCATGAATTCAAGAGATCTGACTGATCAAATGATTTAAAAATGTTCGATCATGAACAAATGATTTAAAAATGTAGATTTAAATTTATTTTTTAATTCGAACTATCAAATTTAAATTTGGATAGTTTAATCTTGACAAATCGTCACTAATGCCTCAATTGGGTGAATGCAAATTATCTCCGCTACAAAAAACCCTTAAAATTTTGTACCAAAAAATAAAAAAACCTTGAAATTTAGCAAATCATAAAATCGCAATCTTCAATTGACGGAATATTGCGAATTAATTTGTTAAAAAACTTGTTCTGCTAATTTATTTTCTTTCCTTTTTTACTATTTTATTTCCTACCTTTTTTACTTTGTATATTCTTGCCTTACACAGCAATATTAGATCCAATCCAGCATTATGGTGCATGTAACTTTAGCCAAATGTTTGTACCAAAAATAAAACTTTAGTCAAATTTTAGATTGATATTGTTCATAGAATTTAGGGGTTACTTTGGCGCAACTGGTAAAGTTGTTGTCATGTGACTAAAAGGTTATGGGTTCAAGTCCTGAAAACAGCCTCTTATATAAAAGAAACAGAGTAAAACTGTATACAATACCCCAAATGGTGGGACCCCTTCCTAGACTCTACGTATGCGGAATTTACAATGGGTTCCATTCCTAATACACACGTGGTAGTAATAATTGTTCATAAAGAAAACACGAAAATATATAATTTTATAAGAAAATATCATCATTCTTAAAAAAAAATAGGCTTAAATATGATAATAGTCCTTGTAATTTGGGCCCGTTTTGAATTTCGTCCCTGTGAAAAAAAAAAAATTGAATTACATCCCTGTAAAAAAAAATTTGTTTTTAATTAGTCCCTGGGCCCACTTGAGAGACGAGTTGGCATGTTTCTGGGCCATGTGGCAGTTGCTGATTGTGCAACTTTGGCCACGTGGCAGTCCAACTCATTTATTTATTTAAAATTGTATATTTTTATTTCTGGAAATTAATTAAAGTAAATTTCAAATTAAAAAATCAATTAAAAATTAATTAATAGTCTTAAAAATTAAAAGGGGAGAAAGGGTGGGAAAATCAGAAATTAGGGTTTCAGATTCCAAACTTTTCACCTTCTTCTCCATTCATCTCTGATATTGTTGTGTCTGTTTGCATCGATTGGTTTCAACCTTCATCGCGTGTCGTCCTATTGTTTGTCGGCGGTGCCGATCTTCTCTGCGAAAGTTGTGTTGTTTGACGGCTGGGATTGCGTCGTTCGAAGGTTAATCGACGGTTGGGAGTGAGTTGACTCTTAAGTCTTTGAAAGGTAAGAATATTTTTGCGCCTTTATGCTTTTAAATTGTCGTTTTTGTGTATACCTATGTACTGATTTTGTCGTTTACCGTTTTCCATTTTTATGGGGACCAAATCGAAAGTGATGAATGTTGTTTAAATGTTTTTTTTGTTTTTTATTTTTTTGCATGTAGTATGTCTATTACCGTAGCTTTTCATCATGGAGGATTATTTGTTAGGGACTGGTTAATATGTTACAAAGGTGGTGAAGAATCAGTGGTTGATATAGATGTTGATAAGTGGTGTTATTTTGAACTGGAAGGTTATGCAGATGACTTACACAAAAAGTATAAGTATGGGAAAAGGTATAGGTTGTGGTGGAAGGTCGAAGAAGAGGTTGATTTTAAGATAGTTAGGTTAGACGAAGATGCTGAAGTAATGAAGGAGTATGCTGGTAAGAAGAAATGTAAGCTTGATATATTTATTGAGCATGATGTTGTTGAAGGTGATAGTGGTTTTGTCAATCTTCCTAAGTATATAGAAGAATCTGAACCTATTAAGAATAGGAGCTGTAAGGGGAAGGAAAAGGTGGTTGAAAGTGAAGGTTCTGAGGATGAGGAAGTTGATGCTGGTGGATATAGTTCTGATGAAGATGGTGATGTTAGAGGAGACAAGTTTGATGATAGTGAAGAAGATAGAGCTTTAGGACTAGAGGATGGGTTTGGTTTAGCTGATTCTAATAATCTCATGATTGAAGGTCCAAGTACTACTCACCCTGATACAAGAAATGAAAATGAAGAGTTATTAGATGGGGTTGAAATAGATGTTGATTATGAAAGTGATTCCCTTGGCAGCTCTGACCCTGATAATTCTGATGAGGAAAAAGGTCCAAGATATGAAAAGTTTAGGATGGAACAGCGTAACAAAACATTCAAGTTCAAGGTTGGCATGGAGTTTAAGTCCCTAGCTGAGTTTAAGGAAGCCCTCACTGAGTGGACAGTAATAAATGGGTGGGAGTTTAAGATGGTGAAAAATGACAAGCAAAGGATAAGGGCAGTTTGCAATAACAAATTGCAAAAATGTAATTTTGTTGCTTTATGTAGTCAAGTGGGTGACCAACACACATATAGGATTAAAACATGGACTGGGGACCACACATGTGGCAGGACCACATATAATAGATCTGCTAATTCCAAGTGGGTTACAAAAGTACAACTTCCAAAGATAATGTGTACTGAGAAAGTAAAAGTACTAGACATAATGAAAGACATGAGAAGGAACCAAGGAGTGGGAGTCACCTTCTACAGGGCCTGGAGAGCAAAGAAGAGGGCAAAGGATATTATTGAAGGTGAGGCTGCAAAACAGTATACACTGTTATGGAGGTATGCAGCTGAATTAATGAGGGTTTCAAAAGGTAACTCTATCAAAATAAACACTGAAAGACCAGCACCAACAATTCAACCAAGATTTGGATCTTTTTACTTCTGCTTTGAAGGACTTAAACAAGGGTTTTTAAGTGGGTGCAGACCATTCATAGGAATAGATGGATGTCACTTGAAGACTCAATATGGTGGTCAGCTTTTGATAGCAGTTGGTAGGGATGCAAATGACCAATATTACCCTTTAGCTTTTGGGGTTGTTGAAGTGGAGAATAAGGAATCTTGGAGATGGTTTCTGACACTGTTACTTGAAGATATTGGAACTGATAAGAGATGGGTCTTCATCTCTATCAACAAAAGGTATAGATCTGAATATTATTGTTTTTTTATGGTTTCTGATTTTTTCCTATTTTTGATTAGTAACTTGTTGTTTTGTGTGCATGTGTTTGTTTGTTCAAGGGGTTGATGTCTGTTTTTGATGAGTTGCTGGAGGTAGTTGAACACAGATTGTGTCTGAGGCATCTGTATGCTAACTTCAAGAAAAAATTTGGTGGAGGTGCTGCAATAAGGGACTTGATGATGGGGGCAGCCAAAGCAACATACTTTCAGGCATGGGAACAAAAGATGCTACAGCTGAAGGCTATTGATGAAGGAGCATGGGATTGGGTTATGAAACATGATAGAATGCTTTGGTGTAAGCATGCCTTTAGTTTTTATCCTAAATGTGATGTATTGATGAACAATTTGTCTGAAGCATTTAATTCAACAATATTGATTGCAAGAGACAAAAACATAATTGCTATGGCTGAATGGATTAGAACTTATTTGATGAATAGAATTTCAACTATTAGGTCTAAGATTGGGAATTGGCCTTATAGAATAATGCCTATGCCTAGAAAAAGACTTGATAGGGAGATTCAACTTAGTGGTGAATGGATATCAACATGGAGAGATGGTGATGAATTTGAGGTTTCTAAGATGTATGGTGGTTTTCAATACATAGTTGATTTAGGAAAAAGACAATGTACTTGTAATTTCTGGGAACTAGTTGGCATCCCATGTAGGCATGCCATATGTGTTATGGGTAGAAGTGCTCTGATACCTGAGAATCTGGTTGATGACTACTATTCAAGAGCCACATATGAAAGATGTTATTCTTATAGTGTTAGTGCAATCAATGGGCAAGACATGTGGCCAGTTGTTGATGCTGAGGAAATGTTGCCACCAACATACAAGAAAGGTCCAGGAAGACCAAAAAAACTGAGAAGAAGGGAACCTGATGAACTTGAGCCCAAACACCATAAGAGGCAAGTCAGTAAGTATAGATGCACCAAATGTGGTGAGTTTGGCCATAACAGAAGATGTTGCAAGAGTATTACCATTAATCCAGAAGCTCAGAAAAGAAAGGTATAAGATTCAGTATAATTTAAATATGTTTGAAGTTATTATCTTGATTTAAATAGGTTTGACAACCTGCATTTATTGTATTGTTACAGAGGAAACCACCAAGAAATGCATGGATGTATGCTCAAGTTAATGCTGAATCTGGTCCTGTTCCTGCAACTGCAGAAGTTGATGTTCAACCTGCTCTTGTTCCTGCAACTGCAGAAGTTGAAGATGTTCAACCTGCTCCTGTTCCTGCAACTGCAGAAGTTGATGTTCAACCTGCTGAAGTGAATGCTGAATCTACTCCTGTTCCTGCAACTGCAGAAGTTGAAGATGTTCAAGCTGCTCCTGTTCCTGCAACTGCAGAAGTTGAAGATGTACCTGCTGAAGTGAATGCTGAATCTGCTCCTGTTTCTGCAACTGCAGAAGTTGATGCCACTGCACCATTTAAGCCACCAAACAAGGTACATTACTGCATTAACATGAAAGTAATAATTTTGTACTTGAATATAGTGTGTATGATGTTACATTATTGAAATGAGTCTTTTTGTTTCTATGGTTAGAAAAAACATGCTGAGATGGTGTATGATGTTACACAACTGAAAAAGAGAGCAAAGACCACAATGACATGGCATGGGGTAAGGTGTGAGACTTCTACAGAAAGATCATCTGCTGGGGTACCAAAGCTCAACCAAAGCAGACTTAGAAGAAGTGGAAGAACATGCTACTTTGGTCCTCAACCAAAGTTTGGAGCACCAGGAACAATGGAGACAAATCCTATTGACATAGAGATTGATAATGGACCTGGTGAGCTAACCCAGGAGACAGTTGAGATAGGTGTAACAGATAAGAAGAAGAAGAAGAAGAAGAAGAAGAAAGCTTTATGGAAGCCTTAGATCAACATGCTACTGTCTGTTATTCCTTGGACTATTGTCTTTTTGCTATTAGTGGTTGAAAAATGCCTTTTATTTGGTTTATATTTTGGCTTGAACAATGCCTTTTTGGCTAGTAATGGGTTATAAATCCCTTTACAGTTGTCTGTAATGGCTTGAACAATAGCCTTATTGATACTAATGGCTAACCAACTGTCTTAGATTATGTATGTAATGGCTTGAACTATGCTTTATATTTTGCTAGTAATTCCATATTCATTGTTGGTGCTTATAATGTCGTATACATATCAAGTAACTTATAAAATGTGGAACTTCATTACATTACCAAATAGAACATTTTCATTCATTGATTCAAAACAAAGTTAACTTTGATTCACAATACACCATAACTTGTTAATACATAACACACTAACACCACTTGTTAATCATGAAACACAGTACAACATTTGTTAACTTAACACCTACAATTAACCCTCTCAAACAACCCCATTACATCAATTCTTAACATACAATCGAAACAAAAACCAACTAATAATCATGAAAAATGCAAGCCACTTCACTTTCTTTCTCTCATCCTCAAACTTCTTCTTCCATTGAACACATTTCCTTCCATCAAATCTTTTCAGCATTTCATCAATGTTGGTGCATTTCCTACATCCTTCATCCTTAGACACATCCATGGCAGCATTATCATCCATCATGGGTGTCATCCCTGGAACAAGTTCATCATCCCAAATGAACAACCCACATGTATATTGATCCTGTATAAATTACCCAAATTAGAAGATTACCATTTTATAAAAAAAAAACCAGCATACAATAAACGTGTTTGATCAAGGATTAAACTAACCTCATCGTTCCACCTTCTGCAGCACCAGAACCTGCGTCCTTGATTCTCAAATGTGTTTGCTATGTACATCCTCATAGGGAGGTTACAACCATAAACAGGTAACGTACACATCATCTGGTTTGGGTAACGACCACCGTTGCGAGATCCACCACCACTGTTGCGGGAACCTTTGCTGTTCGAATATCCTCTACTGCTTGACATCTTCGATCACCGTTTTTGGATAAGAAGAGTTTCGAAATCGAGGAAGAGGAAGAAGGATGATTGGAACGAAGAGGAAGAAGATGGAATCTGAAACCCTAATTTCTGATTTTCCCACCCTTTCTCCCCTTTTTATATTTTAAAACTATTAATTAATTTCCAGAAATAAAAATATACAATTTTAAATAAATAAATGAGTTGGACTGCCACGTGGCCAAAGTTGCACAATCAGCAACTGCCACGTGGCCCAGAAACATGCCAACTCGTCTCTCAAGTGGGCCCAGGGACTATTTTAAAACAAATTTTTTTTTACAGGGATGTAATTCAAATTTTTTTTTTCACAGGGACGAAATTCAAAACGGGCCCAAATTACAAGGACTATTATCATATTTAAGCCAAAAAAAATAATATATCATGGCACCTACCTAACCCATTTTAACTAAATTTTGATCACTAATGTTCATCTCTATCTCGCGACTTGTTGTCTTCAACCCTAGTTTCTTCATTTTCATCTATTAAAGAATGATGATTAATGGTCAATTTTCAACTAAAATCATTCATCTAAATCTTATTTCTCCTTTAAATAAGCAATTTTCACACACACACATACACTCATGTCCGTGTATATATATCATGACGACATTATTCGAATGAAAATATATGCCAAAGTTAACATTTAGGTCATATTTTATTCGATTAAATGACAGTTAAATCGGCTGACTCATAAATAAATATACAATAAAGGGAGTAAACAATTGAATCCCGTTCAATATGATTCAACCTAATTCGGTCTAGTTTTACTTGATCATTGTGAATCAACGGAGGTTGAACTAACAAACGGATTTTAATAATTTAGATGCATAAGAGAAAAACATCATAAAACAAAATGTTTATTGCAGTATGCAAAGGGCACACGGAAAAGTACTTAACAAAAGAAAGAAATAGTGAAACTACGAGGAAACAAAAAACGAACACTAACAAAACAAAAACAAAAGTGCAACTATGAATAACAAAAAACTAAAACTTGAGGAGCATAATCATATCATAATTTCATCATCCCTAATGGAGCATAATATAATTCAGCCACATTCCTCCTTAACTCATTAATAGAATTCATAAATTCTTGAAGTTGTTCAATACTCATCTGGTCAATAGGGTCATTCCACCAATCCCTTGATTCGCAACCTTTAGCCAAATTTTTAACATCTTCTAGTTTCTTCTTTTCCATCTCCAACAATTTCGTTGCCTCCTTGTATCGACGATTATGCTCTTCATAAGGATCAGATCTTCCTACCGGAATTTCAGCCTCAAACTCGGTTGTTCCATTGATGTAGCTATTGAGAAGGGTGTCGGAGTTTGGTTGACCAAAGCAAAATAATTTGTTGCTAGGAGAAAACACAACGATGGATGCTTGAACGTTGCATAAAACACAAAGTTCACTTGCTTTTTTGAGATTTTATGGCAGGGTGAACGTGTGACTCACCCTGCCTGCCATAAGATCCAACAATTTCGTCCGATCTAAGATTTTATGCATTAATCATACATATTTCCTGCCTTTTTTTAATTCGTTTATTCCCTAAATGGTAGTACTGATTGAAGGTAAATTTAAAATTGGCACAAGTTTTTCTATTATTTATTTAATGGAGGGGTAAGGTTTTGGTAAGAAATATTATAGATTCTAAAAAAACTAGAGTTGATTGCTATTTTTATCTCCTGAAATTACTTAGTGAATCGTTCTTGCTATCAATCTACCTCGGATTTTCTAGAAGATCATCACAATTGAATCCTCTCTTTCCTCACATTTAGAAGATTCTAGAAGGCTGAATTATTCTTTCTCTTCCTATCTTTTACGTCCTTCTGCTTTGCCATGAAGTAGGAACATTTTTTTTATTTTTATTTAAATTAGAATTAACTTGGTATGCAATTTTAGGCGAAGGTAAATCAGAAATCAATTTTGCCTTTTTAAGCAATACAAAATTTTGAATCATACCAATTTTTAGGGTGTCCATGAACCCGATCAAACTCAATGAGGTTTGGGACCATCAAGGATGAGACAGTATGAATTCAAGATCGGGTTTGTCCCCAGAGTCTTTTTTTTTTCTTTTAAAAAAAAAAAAATTCAACAAAGTTTTTGAATCATTGAAAATAACAACATAATCAAAAGTGACCAAACACGAGAAAACATATTTAAACAACCAACGGCGTTCTCTAAGTTTTAAGGTTCACCCTGATCGTTTCGGATCCAAATAGTAATAATAATAAAAGTTAATTAACTCTAATAATAATAATAATAATAATATATTTGTATCTCATACTTCACATGCTTAGTAATAAGTATCCATCAAAAAAAAATTTATAAAAAAAAAAAATCTCGATGTCTGACCCTATGATCGACTAATTGGAGGGACTATCCATCATACTTTGTGGTACACAGGTTTAAATCTAAAACCTCGATAGAAGCACATGCACTTTAAGATCTCAATCCTACACCATCAAATCAACCTTTAGAGGTTAGTATCCATGAGTTCTTTATATGAGAATTGGGTCACATAAGTTGTTGTTCCATCCCTAATGAAAGAAATTAACTAGAAACAAAACACCACAACACAAAGAGACCTTAAAGGTTGCTAAACGACTTCTTCACGATATCAATTTCTTGCTGCATAAAAACCTCAGGAAAAAACTCCATTTCATAATCACACTCTTGAACTTTCATCACTAATGTTGATATTTGGTTGGTTTCCAACATTGGCCATGTTCATGGAGTTGTTCTTCGCATTCTGGAGACGCTTAATGGCATTCCAATGGTTCTTAACTGAACTCTCAGTACGGCCTGGAAATCTCTCTATTTCTTTAAATAAATTCATAATTACTATAGTATATAAATGTCTAATTAATATCATCAATTATGAAAAGTGTGCACTTTATATCATCGATTTTATTTTTCTTGAGCAAATCATCGACTCACTTGAAAATTATGACTCACTTGGAAATTATAATAACTAGTATGGAGCCCGTGCCAAGCCCGTGCAATTAAATCACTATTAAAAAATAATTGTAGTCATACCTGTTTTAAAAACTCTTTGAATAAATAAATATTAATGTTTTAAAACATGTTCAAACATAAATATGATTGATTTTGAAGGAAAAATCCATATTAGTCTCATACCAAATTGATTGGCATGCAGTAACATATTTGTGTTTGAATGTAATTAGTTATTAATTATATATTGTATTAAATAATTTAAATAATTAATAAATAATTTCGACTAGACCATTAGATAATCATTAATATTCAATTCATTAGCAACACATTAGTTAGGGTTGTTCATTATTTAGTTTTATGCATAAACTGAAGCAAATTGAATTATCAAAATCGTTGAGTAAAACCATGTTGGACTATTAGAAAACTCTCCAAAACCTAACGGGGATGATTTACGATTTGATGTACCAGTTCATGTATTTACAAAACGATGTGGGATTTCTTTAAAAACCCCAAAATATTTGTTTCGTCTTCTCTTACCAGCCAAAAGCAAACATCGATTTTTTTATTGGTTTATTAGTTGTTTCATCCTCAAAACGCAAACCACCAAAAGCAACACATCAAATTATTCTATTGGTTTATTTGTTGAAAAATAATGGATTGCAGTTGTGATGTGTTTAATTTAATGCCCTTTTAGGGGATTGGACAAAATTAGGGGTAAGATAATGACCAAAAACCAATTTTTTATTTTTTATTTTTTGAGGTGAAAACTGAAATTATCCCTCACTAAGTATAGACTATCTAAAATATAAAAATACCCATTTACTTTCTACTAAAAAAATATTCCATCTCTTAATATTCTCTCTCTCTCTCATCTTTCTTCTCTCTCTCTCTCTCTCTCTCTCTCTCTCTCTCTCTCTCCTCTCATCCTTCCCTCTCATTTTCCCTCACTCTAGTATCTATATCTCATTTTCCCTCACTTTGTCTTTCTCATATCCTTGTATCTCTCCCATCCCATCTCATATCTCTTATTATCCTTGTATCTCTCTCATCCCATCTCGTATCTCTTATCTCTTTCACCCAACTCTCTCTCTCTCTCTCACACACACACACACACACTCTATCTCAAACCCCCCAACTTTCTCTTTTGGCTCTCTCTCTCTCTATCCATCACCCCCTCGTATCTCTCTCCTCTCTCTTTCCACCCCAATCTCTCTCGAGTCACATCACCCCC
>Ga0228710_1011520_pt1 | contig 11379 bp, 5 predicted proteins | sample MedpolnodulmetaG_FD_177995 | JGI IMG/M metagenome (GOLD analysis project Ga0228710, IMG submission 177995) | Root nodule microbial communities from Medicago polymorpha collected in Santa Monica, California, United States - pink nodules | ecosystem: Host-associated > Plants > Roots > Nodule... | reverse complement strand
GAATTATTACATGAAGGTATGTATATATGTTGATGATTATATGATGTTGCAATTAAATGATGAATATTTATGAGATTATAATGTTGAAGTTGTCAAGTCGTCGATGTCGTACGTTGTTGTTGATTAACTTGTTGAGTCCATGCATACTCATATAAAGTTGGGGGCTTGATGCCATGTTGAATGCATAATCATTCATATAAAGTGGGGGTTTGATACCCTGTTGAATGTATACTCATTCATATATAAGTTGGAGGCTTGATGCCCTGTTGAATGCTTGATCATTCATACCACGTTGAGGGCCTATGCCCTATAAGTAGGGGGCTTGATGCCCTGATTGGTACCACATGCATATTGCATAGTCAAGTTGTTGTTGAGTCGTTGTCGTTGATTCTAAATGCTAAGTAGGAATAAATAAAGCATATGTGGGTTATTATTGATAATAAGTATGTGTGAACTATTATTGTTGTTTAGGTTGTTAAATTCCGTTGATGAATTATATGCTTATTATTATTGAATATGAAATCTCACCCCTTCTGTTTGAATGTTGCCTCTACGTGGGTAACGTGCAGATAACTAGGATTAGCTGCGGATGTGAGTTGACTCTCTCGTGCGTCGTCTTAGGGTCGCTCTGATACGTAACAGGATGGGGATTATTTGCTTGTTTTCCACTGTTGCGTATTAAACTTTGAATTATGTTATTGAACCTTTTGAATTAAGATTTTAATTAAGTTGTTTACGTTGAGGTCGTAGTGCCAAAGTTGTTGAACTATGAATCTAATTTCCGTTGCGATGTTTTGTTAAAGTGGTTTTAATAAATAGTAACTTTACTCTATTTATACTTAAAATGTAGTGTGATATCCCGTTTTACGTCGAATACTCTGATTATGTGTATTATTTACATTGTTGGGAAAACGGGGTGTTACATGGGTACCCACTATACGGGTAACCCGCGGGTATTGAAATATTCATGGGTACTAATATATTTTTTATTTTTTATTTTTTTGCAGAAAGAATAACTTTTTTTTTTAATTATAAAAAACTTCAACTTTTAAACTTTCATACGTAATCCACTCAAATATCATAAATCATGCAAAATTCATGATTCTTACATCGTGCGTTTCAATTTACGAAGGATTGAAATACATGATATAAAAGAAAAGTAACCAAGACACATATAAAGAAACTACTGAACAAAGAAGTGATGAATTTTTTCAAGAAAAAATTCTCAGTTTCACACAAAAAGATTAAATTAATTCCCACATAGAAATTAGTAACAAATTGAAATATTCATGTATTCGTCTAAATATAGAAAGCTCTAAACTCTAAGATAAAAAAACAAATAATCATGCTAAGAAGATGAGAGAAAAATGAGAAGAAGAAAATATGGGTGCACCAAAAGGGAAGAGGAAGAGAAACTTGTGACATAAGAGAAAAGTTGTTGTACCGTCATACAATAAACTAAACTAGAGTTTTTTGAGACCTCAAACTTTTTATATATGTATATAAGGATATTTTAGTAATTTACTTAATTTATTATCGGACATGGATGCATGTGGGCACATGTATCATCAAATCCGTATCCACATCCATAAAATCATGGGTAGTAAAATACCCGTTTATTATACCGGTGAATACCTGTTTAGCTACCCGTCACGTGCTTGTGACAGATTTTACCCGTGGACATTGATATTTTTTCCAACCGTAAGCCTACAATCTTAAATTCATGTAATTCTTGTTCAATTTTTTATTTTATTTTAAATGCAGTACATATTAATGGACTTATTTAAGGATATTTTTTAGTTTACAACCATTGAAGTCATTGAACCATTAATAAGTATTTTTATTATAAATTTATAAATAAATTATGTGTAGATGCGAGACCTATTTAACAAATCCTTGTAGTTTGCTACTATTGTGGTTGCTTGTAGTTGACGTTAATTAACATGTATCCATTTTTTCTTCCTTCATGAGAGTCCTTAATAAATGAGATCCTTGTTAAATAAAGGACTATCTATTAAAGATATAAGAGTATGAGTGAGAATTGTTTTAAAAATTGTCATTAAATAGTTAAATAGTTGTTTGAATTTCATTTGTCAACTACACACGTAAGGGTGTACGCAGTGGCGGAGCCAGAAATTTTAGAGTCTGGACAAAAAATTTATCGCAAATTCATATGTGACATAATATATATAAATAATCATAAATCGAAATAAAAGAGGTTCGTCATTTTTCAACAAAAGTACAATTTGAAAAAAGAGAGATGAAATATAACATGCTAATATCATGCTAAATAAAATTAGGAGGTAAATGCCCTTTCCGCGACCTCTTTCGAGTGAATGTTCGAAAAATATCAACATCATCAAGTGACTTGAATATCTCCCGCTCGGTGTAACATATCATCAAGTCATTGAATCACACATTGTTGATCTTGTTGCACAATTTAGTCTTAATAATCTTCGTTGCTGAAAAAGCTCTTTCAACGAATGCTGACAACACCGGCAATATCAAAGCCAACTCAATGAGTTTGTAAACCAATGGAAATACCAAACGTTTCTCAGTTTGAACCATCTTCATAGTCAAACTTTGAACATCTTCACAAGAAGAAAAGGAAGCATGTATAGACACGTAGAAAAAAACAGAATAATGTTAGCTTTCAAGTTCAATGCCTCATACTACAAATTCTTGATCAAATTATCACCCAAGTCAGAAAGTATAGACACGTACAAAAAAATAGAATAATGTAATCTCCAAATTTCTTGAACTATGCATACTTCAAGAAGTTCACTTGATTAACAACTCTTACTACACTAATTATTTATTATTCTATACCCTCTCTAACATATATAATGACATGTTTCCATTTGGAGAGATGGCAGCAAAATATTATTTGCAAAAATCTGAAGAACTAAATTAGAACAATGATGTGTGTTTATTCTTGATTAAAGGAGATCAAAATTAGGCTTGCAAAGTATCAATTCAACATAAAAGTTACTAGTTTATTAGAAAGAAAGGAAAAAACAAGCAAAACATGTACCGTACAAAATTGTCAGAACATATAATTTAGAGAGATTAATTTTTATTCATTCTTTAGCACTTGACAATATACATAACATATAAATTATAGGTTAATAGTGTTTTTCACCCTGTAATATATGTCATTTTTGGTTTTCGCACCTATAAAATTTTCGGTTTGATTTGCAACCTCGTAAAAAAAAAAATCCAGAAAACCCCCCTCCCTTGTCCAACTCACCAAATTCGCTTATGTGGAGCTGACTTGGTTTTTTATTTTTTAATTGGCCACATAGAATTTTATTGTTAAAATTTTAAAAAAATCCAAAAAATAATATAAATTCATTTATATTAATTTTAAAAATTTGTAAATAATAAATACTTTTTTTCGGATTTTTTTTTTTAAAAAAAATCTGGAAATTTTTTTTATTGCCAAATTTTTTTCCAAAAATTTATAAAAAATAACTATAAGATTTTTTTTAAAAAGTTAGAAAATATAATCAGATTTTTTCCAAAATTAAAAAGATTTTAAAAAATTCTGGAATTTAATTTTTAAAATACAAAAAAAGCATATTTTCGTAAAAAAAAATTAAAATATTTTCTACAAAAAATTTTAATTTTTAAAAATCTGGATACAAATTTAGATAAAATTCAGATTTTTTTTTCGAAAATATTATCCCAGTTTTTTTTATAAAATCTTATACAAAATTAAAATATTGAAAAAAAATCAGTATGTTTACAAAATTATGAAGATTTTACGATTTTGGCTAATGATTCTAACAAAAATCCATTTTGAGGCTATAATAAAAAAATTGTAAAAATTATAAAAAAATTCAGGAATTTTAATGAATTTTTTCTAAATTAGTATCCAGATTTTTAGAAATTAATTTTTTTTAAAAAAAATTTGACCTTTTTTTTAAGAATTTTAATAAAATTTTCGAATAAAAAATCTGGATTTTTTCTAAATTGGTATCCAGATTTTTAAAAATTAAATTTTTTTCCTTTTTTTATTAAAAAAAATCTGACCTTTTCTTGATTTTTTTTGTATTTTAAAATTGTAATCCCAGAATTTTTCAAATTTTTTTTGATTTTGAAAAATAATCTTATTATATTTTCTGGTTTATCTTAATGTTTTTTATTTTAGAAAAAAAATCTTAATGTTTTCTCTGAATTTTTAAATTTTTTGGATTTTTTTTATTTTTTAAAATTAATTTTCAAATAATTATTTTAAAAAAATATGATGTGGAAATGTTTTTTTACACGTGGCCAATTAAAAAAAAGCCAAATCAGCGCCACGTAAGCGAATTTGCTGAGTTGGATGGGGGTGGGGGGTATTTTGGAAAAAAAAATTACGAGGATGCAAATCAAACCGAAAATTTTATAGGAGCGAATATCGGAAATGACATATATTACAGAGGTGAAAAGCACTATTAACCCTAAATTATAATACCATGGCTCAAACATTATTAGAAAGAGAAGTGTAGTAGATAAATCTAATTCTTCTTGCCATCCTTTTTGGACAAACAAAGAGAGGTTTCTGAAATCAACAATTCTCTTTGAAAAATAACGAGAGAGAGGTTTCTAAAATCAACAATACTCTTAAGACAAACAAAGAGAAGAACCAGCAATTCTAAATTAGGGTTTGAGAAATTAAAATTGGGGATAATCAACACTTCTAAATTGCGGTTTGAAATTTGAATAATCAACTCATTCACCCATTAACAAATAACGAGCATCAGCTATATAACAAATAACAAAGAAAATAATATAGAAGTAGAACAAACCTGGAGGCGAGTGGAGAGGAGAAGGAATGAAAATGGAGGCAGACTCAGAGTTGAAAGAGGGAGAGGGACAAGTTGAGGGAGAGGCAAATGAAGGTGAAACAGAGACTAAAAGAGGGAGCGTCGCGAGTTAGAGAAGGAAAAGAGTTCTCAAATACACGCCTGAAAAATAGAAACAATTGAATTCTGTCATTTTTTTTAAGTATGAAAAGGGCTATTTGGCTGGGCTTGCTACAAAGAAAGTAGAAGCTGAATTCAGGCCCATGCTAGCTGGGGGGTGGCTCCGCCCCTGGGTGTACGTGGGTCGGTTTGGGTTGGGTAGGGTACTTTGGTTTGGGCGAGGTAAAATAATCACCCTTATACTATTGAGTGGGTTTGGGCAAATCCACTAATTTCTGGATTGGGTAATGGGTTATGCAACTTATTTTTCTATTTTTTAATATTAAATGACTAAATGACAAATACTTGTAACTTTTCTTAAATATTACTCTACTTTTTAATTATTTTAAAAAAATTGGTTAACTTATTTTTACTATAATTTTACGCATCATAGAATAATAAATTATAATATGAAATAATAATCTACATCATAAAGTACTTGCAATAAACTAAAGTTGCATGACATAAAATTGCATCAGTATTAAAATAACCAGTCCTCGTGAGCTTAGCTCAGCTGGTAGGGACAATGCATAAGTATATGCAAGGTCTGGGGTTCAAACCCCGACCACCACCAAAAAATGCAACATTTTGATTTGTAACTCTAGCATGTTTTGATCATTATATAAGGTACAATGTGTATGTTTTGGAAATATATTTTGTTTTATGACATAACCTTTAGTATTTTTCGTCTACCATATGTAAATAAAAAATATTGATATTATTGGGTAAGTGAGTTTTTTGGATCTGGGTCTGGTTTTACCTAAAAGGCTAAAACTCATTTATTTTTGTGTTTCTCATTTTAAGAAATCATACCCACTCAATTACTCGACCAACCTATTTTTTTGAGATTTTTGAGGTGGATTTGATGAAACTTTCTGGGTTAACTCAATGCATTCTTATGTACACGGACAGAAACATACCACTTCTTCAAGTTAAAAAAGACCATTTTTCTTACGAGGTTGAAAAAACACATTTGTTACAACGAAAAACTTATATAATTATTAGATATATTTCGTTTATCTTACCAAGAAGCCGACTAGTTGGATATGGAATGTGGGACGAAACACAAAGGAGAAGGGGAGGTGGAGAGGTACCAAATTCAGGTGCAACTCACATGGGGATGAGTTTCGTACGGACAAGGGGAGAAGCCAACGATTTATGTGTTTAAGTTTAAGGATCTTTTTTTACCTATGGGTAGAGTTTAAGGATTTAAAAGAGAAAATGATTTATAAATTTTATATGGGAGAAATTTTTTTCTTCTCTTTTTTAAAATTTCAATGTGTTGAATACACAATTTTTAAATTTTATATTATTTTTTTGACTTCTAAGCAGTGCTCCAATGACATTTGTTAGCATTTTCATAACTCATGCAACTGAGTTAAGCTCACGGTGTTTTTTTTTAACTAAGTAATAATTACACCATTTTTTATGAAGTTTTGAATGCTTAATTTTTGAGATATTCCTTAGCGTTCTCCAAATTTAAATAAGAATATCGTTAACTAGTGTTTCTAGGACACAATTAAGGAATGATTAGATAAAATTTGTCTTAAAAATGTAACTTTTTATTTGATGAAGTAATAATTACTCTATATTTACTTGTTTTCATTACATAACCAATGTTCTGGTGCCATGGAGCACTCATTAACATTCTCCTTTAAATAATAGTAAGAGGGTAACTTTTTAAATTATGGAGTATAATTTTTTAAATATTTTTACAAATATACTTTTATACTCCCTTCGGTCTCAAATATAAGAAAAAAAATTCATTTTAGGTTCATAGAATAATTAATGTATCTGCTTTACAATATAGACCAGATACATTAACTACTCAATGAATCTAAAAATGAATCTTTTCTTATATTTGAGACCGGAGGGAGTAGAAAATTGCGAAACATTAAATACATGCATTAAGATTAAAAAAGAATCATTAAATAAAGGATAAGCATTTTTAAATAACACTCCATCTATTTCAAAATACATGTCGCAATTTTAAAATGTGCATTATTCACATAGCTTACTTTGACCATCTTTTTTAACTAATATATAATTACAAATGTTAACATGTAAGATGTTGTTTGATTTGTCTCAATGATAATTTTCATTATGTCAAATTTTTATAATTTTTTATTAAAAATATTAGTGGTCAAAGTTGTGTATTAGCATGTGTCTGATGGTTGACTGTGACATGTATTTTGAAATGGAGAGAGTAACTACAACTTAAAAGTTGTGACATTTTATTATAAATAAACCAAAATTTTGTTTTAATTTTTTCTTATAATAATAACCAAAGATCGTTCGTGTTTTAGAATAATTTTTTTGACTTTATAAATAAAGAAAATGTTAAGTAGCGCTTTTAAGATAATTATTAAGATGATAAAAAATGTAAATATTATATTAAAAAATGATAAAAAATAATAAATTTAACTTTTTAAAAATTAAAATATTACAAACATAGTAATTTTAACTTCTTTAACAAGTAGTATAACCTCTATTCTCATACTACTTCACTTCACACTGGTGGTGGGTTGTGGAAAAAGGTAGGGTAGTGGTAAGAGGAGGATTGATGAATTATGATAGGTGGGTTTGTCGGGTAGTGGGTGTTAATACATTAATGAGTGTTATGATTTTAATAAGTTGGAGAGGGATCCATTATTGGGGTTTGTAGAAAGCCCAGCACAGTTCAAGGGAACACGTGGGACAGCTAGCATGCATTAGTAGGGACACTGTTAATCATCACCCGACATCTTGTCCCTTATTTCATTTTTCTTCAACTATGATACAAAATATTCCATCTATCTTAAAATTAGTACCGTCATATACTATAATATCTTAATTTTTTTTAGCAGGATTGTGGGTATAATTTACACAATTAAATGTGAAAAAGTGGGGTGTTTGGGGTTCAAACTCCGGCCACTGCTTAAATTATTTAATGTCCCTACCAACTGAGTTATACTCACCTCACGGGGACACTATAATATCCTTATTAATATAATTAATGAAGTAGTTAAATTGAATAAAATTCAATATATAAATATATAATATTAAAAATAATAATAAATGTTGTCTTGATATTCGAAAGTGAAAATTATTTTGACAGAGAGAAAAAAGCTAAAGAGAAATATTTTGAGACAGATGAAGTATACATGACTTTCAATATGTTACAATATATATATAAAGTTGAGTGATAGCCATTTCCTTTCAAAAAAAATTTATTTGAAAAGCCATTTATGACAATTTTTGTGACAACCTCTCTCTTATTGGTAAAAAATAATATAGATAGAATAAGACTAGGGGTGTTCAAAACCGAACCAACCCAATAAAAAAACCGCAAATCGAACCAACCCAAACCGAAACTGCAAAAAATCGTATTTGGTTCGGGTGTATTCGGATCACTTTCTTGCTCAACCGCATGGTTTGGTTTGGTTTGCGGTTTTCATTTTACCGACCGAACCAAACCAAACCGCAACGTAAGAAAAATGTTAATTAAACTAATCTCACATAGATCAATACTCATAGAAATTCAATGGAAACTTTTTTAAAATGTCATATTTTCTCTCTTGTTAGACTCCTTCTTTTCTTTTTATTTAAAAAACGTATTTATGTGCTACTTGAAATTTTAGAGAATGATAAAATCTTAGTCTTTTGCATTTCTTACAAAATAGGATTACGTTTTGTCCATGTTTTTAATTTGGTCAATGTTGTTGTAAACATTGTAAAATGAAAATGAAATTGTAATATTTGATGAAATTTAAAACATTGCTGAAAATATGTTGTGTTTCGGCGTTTTAACTTGATTTTAATGTTGGAAACAAAAAATTGTATCGTCTAGAAAAACCCCACCAACCGATCCAACTCAAACCGCATTGGTTTGGTTTGGTTTGGTTCAGATTTTATTTTTAAAGTCAACCGAACCAAACCAAACCGCATGCTTTTTTAGCTTGCGGTTTAGATGACTTTTACGCTCAAAACCGAACCAAACCGCATCGCTAACACCCCTAAATAAGACCATAACAGAAGATTTTTACTCAACATAATATAAGTATAAAAGAGATAGTTGTTCAAAAGTTATCACTAAATAATTGTACAAATAACACTTCTCAAATAAAATTCGTTTAAACTCCGTTAAAAAAATGAATTCAACAAAATTGATGCACCCTCCATTATAATTGTAAGATTATTTATTGAGAAAAGTTATGTCTTATACTATAAGACCATCTACAAGTTTTTAAACAAATTTATTATTCTTTTTCCAAGCAAACCTTTTAAAAATAAACCTTTGTACCGTGTACTTTATACTTTTAAGGATTCTTGAGCACATCTTGTGCTCTAGGATTCTTTTGTGCTTCTAAAATATTCTATTTTTGCTTGTTAAAAAAAAATTATATTGGAATATGAAAAATTAACAAAAAATGTATCTCTATACTTTTCATAAAAAAATAAAAAACACAAATATTTATATATACAAAGAGCAATTTGATAATAGGTCATATACAATTGCGATTTTGGCCCTCTAAGAAAAAAACTACAAAACCACCCCTTAAGTTTTGCAACTATAGCAGTTTTAGCCCCCAAGGTAAAAAAAAACATGTGGCATCTCAATTAGGGTGCCACGTCAGCGTAGACCGAGTCAAAATTGGCCTTGGGGGCCAAAACTGCACATGTGCAAAACTTAGGGGGCGGTTTTGTAGTTTTTTCTTCTTAGAGGGCTTAAATCGCAACTTTAAAAAAGTTAGAGGACTAAAACTGCTATTAAAACATTTTTCTTAATACCCGCTATCATATGAAAAGAGACACGAAGCATTTGATTCAAAATTTAGTTTAAAAACATCATTTTCTTTTACTTACTTTTGCTTATATTATGCAACAAATAGAATACTCCTTTATCCTTTATTAGATGAATTCATAACAAAAATTATGAGCATTAAAAAAAATAAAAAATAAAATTGCTAATTTTTTTGAAAATATTATTTAATTATTGTTTATGTATAAATAAATTCAAATTATTTTTTATGGGTTTGTCTATTGCATAGGTTAAAATAACTACAAACGCTAATTTTTTTTTATTGAAAATAACTGTTATTTTGATATATGTTTTAGCCCCCCCATCATTTTTAATATAAAATGCAGAAGTTTTATGATAAACTTATTTTCTTTTTGAGGGATATCTTTGATTTGTTACACTTTGTACGTCTTAAATTAAGTGTCATCTTCATTGTCTTTCTCTGTCTTTAATTATTTTTCCATTTTATAATACCAATACAATAGTTAGATGATTAAAATGCAATAATAATGGTATGTTGGTAGAAAATAATACTAAATATTGTAGATGGAGTATTAGTTGAAAATAAAATGTTTAGTGTTTCTTTTTAATGTTAGTGAATATATTTAAAACTTCACAAATTTCTATAAGGGTATATATATGTAAAAACACTCAAAAAGTTGCAAAAATTAATGATTCTTTTAATTTTGATGTTTTTTTTCCCGTATGTTAAGGACATGAGGGAGTAACTCTTAATTTTGTTTTTCTTCGTATGATAGACATCTTTTTACTAAAAAAAGGTAGAGTAAATTACACTCTCCTCCCCTCAAAGATACTTGAATTACACTCCCCTTCCCTCTTATGTTAAAATATACACTCCCCTCCCCTCTTATTCAAAATATATTAGAAAACTTTTCACTTCCCTCCCCTAAGAGAAGCTTGAATTACATTTCCCTCCTCTCTTATGTTATAATCTACACTTTACTCCCTCAATATTTATTTTAATTTCTAATAATCTAGCAAAAAAAGAAAAATTAACACACTTCACAAAAATAGTATTGCTGGTCTATTTTAATATAATAAAAAATTGAATACACATTTTTTGCTATTTTTTATTCACAATTTCATTAACATGTAGTTTTAAACCTTATTATAAAATATGAAACAACCCAAAATAAAATTAAAATATGTGAAAAATTTAATAGCAAAATATTAAAAAGTTAATTTTAAAATATTTAATTTAAACATGGTTATTTAAATTAAAACAGGCCTATATTTAAACATGGTTAATTTAAATATAGTGGCTTAGCAAAAAATTAATTTAAACATGGTTATTTAAAAGTTAATTCAAGCATCTTTGAGGGGAGGGAAGTATAATTTACTCAAAAAAATACATTTCGGGAGTAAAGTGTAGATTATAACATAAGAGGGGAGCGGAGCGTAATTCAAACATTTTTGAGGGGAGGGGAGTGTAATTTACTCAAAAAAGTATCGTAGATGTTTTTGTTAACGATACATTCGGACTTACTAGTTTAAATTTTGTCAACCATAGGACACGTTGTTCTTCACTGCTCTCTTTTTCTTTTTAACATGATTTTATTCTGTCCATTGAATTTTCTTGATAAGGTTATTATCGAAATAGTTTTTTTTTTTTGACAAGTTATTATCGAG
>Ga0228710_1011518_pt1 | contig 11384 bp, 5 predicted proteins | sample MedpolnodulmetaG_FD_177995 | JGI IMG/M metagenome (GOLD analysis project Ga0228710, IMG submission 177995) | Root nodule microbial communities from Medicago polymorpha collected in Santa Monica, California, United States - pink nodules | ecosystem: Host-associated > Plants > Roots > Nodule... | reverse complement strand
AAATGATTTTTTTTTTTTTTTTTAAATCTGAAACAAACACTACAAAAATAAAAATAAAAAGTGATTTTTTAGTTGAAAAAATAGATTTTTTTTAAAAAAATCCCAAACAAACAGACCCTATATAGACAAATTCACAAAGCAGAACAATGGATGTAAGATAAATTAATGTTACATTAATTCCCGTGAGTTTAGCTCAGTTGGTAGGGATATTGCATATTATATGCAGGGGTCGGGGTTCGAACCCCAGACACCTCACTTCTCCACATTCAAAATGTGTGAGCTCTAGCCATTAGGCTGTTTGAAGTATAAAAATTAATGTTACATTATATAATTGCACTGTGCTTTAGATAAAAGAAATAATTAGAGATAAAGTATAGGAAAAAGGTATTGATATAATGCCTGAGCTTTTGAGTTTTGGGCATAACTGTGAGGGCCATCTCCTCCTTTCATTGCATATGATTCAGAAAAGGCCTTACCAAATTCATTCTCCATATTTCTGTTATATTTGCATGCATACTTTATTAGACCCCAAAAGCAAGGAATTAGGAAAATAAATAAATAAAAATTATGGCCAAGACTACTAACCCTTCAATCTCTTTGAAGTGTTTCCAAGGTCAGAGCAAATATACCTGGAGCTGGACGATGCAAGAAGAAGCTATAACTATATATTATAACTGCGCATTTATTTCATTTCATTTAGTATCATGACACAACATAAATGAAATTACGTTAAAATCATGAGTGCAGATGGCGTATGCATGAAGAAAGTATTGAGAATAGTGACAGTATAAAATCATGACTCAACTGCCAACTTTGTTCGGTTAATAAATTAAACGGCAAGGGTGTTGGTGTTACTTCTCAGTCATCATCTACTACTTCAATTTTTTTTTTCTTAATGGATCTACTATTTCAAAGTTTGAATTACAGAATAAATGCTTCTAAAATAGTAAGATCAATTTAGTCTTTTTTTATTTATTTTTAATAATCTATCAATTTAGTCCTACACTATCACTCTACCACTAATTTGGTCTCTTAGACTATTAAAATAAACAAAAATGTCCCTAAACTATGAGAAATACATCAATGTAGTCCTTGAACTATACCCTCGTCCATCAATTTGGTCCTTACATCCGTCAGCTGAGAGACCAAAATTGATGTGTTTTTCATAGTTTATGGACCACCTTTTAGTTTATTTAAAAAATTCAGAGACTAAATTGGTGAGATAATGATAGTTTAGAAACTAAATTGGATGTTTATTTTTTCTTTAAGTAAAAGATCGATTTAGTCTATCAATATATATATTCTCTTTAGAAAAATTCAATTTATTTGATTATAACTCTTACTATTGGTAGTTAATAAGTAAGTCGATGTAAACTTTTAGAGTGGTAACAATTGTTGAATATTTTGGTATTTAATGTTATTGAAATTGCAAAATACTCCCTCCATTTCTTTTCTTTTGATGTTTTAGCTCTTGACACAAGTTTTAAGGAGTAATTAAAGTATATAAAAATTTGTGTTTTTGACTAAAATGTCCTTATTTATCATTAAATTTACATGTGATAAACCAATTGTCACAACTACTTTAATAGTTTATGGTATTTTCCTACAAGGGTAAACTTGAGAAAACAATAATAAATTCACTAAAACATCAAAAGTTTTGGAACATAGTTGAAGTTCTAAAAGAAAAAAAAAATGGAGGGAGTATCAAAGTAAACTATGTTAAAGAAGTTACAAGTTGAAGAGCTTGTGTGCAAATCCTCTTTAAAGATAATCCTCCACTAAAGATAATCCTCTTTAAGACATTATCGGATATCAATCCTAGACAATTCTCATGGCAAAAATTTGAATTTGTTATTCAGATTTGTGGGAGACTAGTCTCTTCCACTAGACCAAACCCTTGTCTGTCATCGTGAGTTTAGCTCAGTTGATAGGGACAATGCATAAAATATGTAAGGTCTGGGGTTCCAACCCCGGCCACCAACAAAAAAAAAAAAGACCAAACCCTTGTCTGTGTGCAAGATTACACTTTGATACAACTTACAACAAGAACATTACACAAACATACAATTTTGTAGCATCAAAAAGATAAAAGGAGAATATAAAAAAACAACCATATTTGACAACAAGATATAATATTTTAACATCAAATAAAACGTCGTTTGATTTTTATATGCATTTCTGAAATACATACAAGTTGTAAAGGATACAAAGCAAGAGAGATTGAGATAGATATATACCATGTCGCATACGGTGTCTATATTTTGATGTTCAAATTACATAACTATATACCTAAAGCAAAACTTGATGGTAAAACCAGAAAACCAAATGTGAAACTTTACACTCCAGTTTCTTTTTCTATTCTGCGGTTGTAACCCATACTTGGACAATAAATTCACCTCTATACATGTATTAACTAAATGGACACAACATACAACACCAACTCATCTATTTAGCAGTGGTCTGTTCATGGTTTATGTTGTGCGTATATCGATGTACGAATAGCTTGCTGAGGAGTCAGAGCTTTTCCATTAACAAGCACTTGCTCATAGAAATCCAGGCGTATAGATTTGAACTGGTAATGCTATTTTTAAGTGTACATGAATGAGGCAAGAGAAAACCTTAATCAGAATGATTTGTTTTATTGCAACGGGGAATTAGCACATTATTGCTTTTAAATCAAGAATGTCTTTGAAAAAAGTGTACCTTTTCCTTCCAGGATACATCAACATCACGAAAACAAGGATCAAGCAATGTGAGCTGATCTCCTCCTTTAATCTGGATGACATTGACAAGGGTTCATTTAACACCATTGATTCTTCAATTGATAACTATAGCAGTAATAAGGAAAGGGGGGAAAAAAACTGCCCCAGATTTTTATTTTAGAAAATAAAATATTCAACATGCTTGGATAAATAGCTTAATGAAACATTTACTCAATAAATGTTTATCATATAAAATATTAAGTATAAGCTACTTTTTTTCCAATCAAAGAGAAAATAAGGATAAATAGTAATACAAGCTACTTTGAAAAGCTACAAATTAAGTGGAAAACAAATTTAGACATATCATAAACTATTTCTACAAGTTGTTCCAAGCAAGTGCTTCTATTATATGAAAAATTCAAATATGCTCTTCCAATAAAGAGAGAAAAATGAACAAAAAAATTATTTATCTACTATAACTTGATGGGGTCTTATATCAGCTGGACCAAACCTATATTTTGCAATTCTGAAGCTGCACACTATTATTACATATTTGGTCTGCTCTTATCCTTGTTTATGTCTACTTTGACGGTTATCAATTACCACAGCTCATGATTTTATGGACAAACCTTAATTGCACCAAAGATCATGTGCTTAGAAGTGATTTGAGATTATGTCAAAAAAAAAAAAAACTATAGACTACCTGCTACCATTAAATTTTTACAAAAAGTAATGAGAATGAACCATGCAACTGGTTTGTCACCCTGGAAATTTATCCAAGATAGTGAATTTTAACACTCTGGAAAACGTTACTAGGAAGAAAGAAAAAACAAGAGAAATGTCATAAAACTTCAACAGCAATTCTTACCACATCCTGACGTACACCATAAATTGAGAGAACAAAGCAAGTTTGGTTTGAATCACACAGCAAATAGTATCTGCAAAATGACAGACAAGAACAAGATCATCCAGGTCCAATTTCAGCGAAGACTGCAAAGTGTAACTATTCTCAAGAAATTAACATAAAGGGCATGCAAACACATTCTGAAAAACTACAGCCCCCCTCCCAACATACATGATTGATATTTTCTTGCAACACAAATGAAAGTTATTATTTTCGAACAATCCGTCAGGTATAATTTTTGAAAAGGAACAAATCAAGAATAACTTTTAAGGAACATAATTATACAAAGGAGGGAAAAGGTGGTGTATCCTTTCTTTGTTGCATTAGATGCAACCTGACCTATAAATACATGCTTGCATATGATTCTATTTAAATTAATCATCAAACAGAAATTATTTTTTTGTTATTGTTGGTCCTTCTAAAGCAGCGTTTATGGCCACGATGCCCTGCTATTGTTAAATTCAAAAGACCCCTTTCCCGACCACTTTTTTCTCCTCCACCCCGACCCAATACCCACTGGAAAAATAAGGTTGAAAAGGATAAGGAAAAAACAGTCATTTAAATATTTAACTTCAAGCATATAAAAATGATCACAATTTAAATTGAAAAAGACAGTATAGGCATATTACAGGAGGTTTGTAAATGCATTCGGTGTAGTAAACCTTTTCCACAAAATCAAGTCACTCCATTACTTTTAAAACTGGTTGGAAAGAAAACAAAATTTCAAAACTCCAGAAAGAGGGTTACAAATGCAAGGAAATTGGTCGTTGTTTATACTAAAGATTATAAATAGCGAAAAATATGTTTCTGGAGCAGAAGACTTACAGGGGAGCAACACCCTCACTCCTGATAAAGAATAACACCTTCCCGTCTACTGCTAGAGCTCTATTAAGACCCTCTGATAGAAGGTCTATGGTAACTGTTCTGTATGGCGATTTCACTTGCACCAGAATGAAAACATGTTGAATCAAGTCAGTCTATTACTATAAAAAAATGTACTATAGATGATGCTAGAATCATGCTTACAATTTACAGCAGCCAATGATGCTGCCAAAGAGGCGATTCGCTTAGCTCTTACATGTACCTGTACATAATAAAATGTATAAACAAGCTGCCTCCCTCAAAATAAGGTGATGACTACAACCCATTTCTTTTAAAAGAAAAAATCGGTACTTCAGAATATGGTACAATTGAAAAAGAATCCCCCATGCCAGGATATCAAGTTATTGAAAAATATGAAGAAAGAAAGAGAATCAACAAATTACTAGCATATATTATTATTTATTACTACATAGCCAAAGAAAATTTCATTACCCTCAACAGATTGTCCACATTGTCAAGTAAATTGACAATTTTCTGAACCTCCTCTGCAGCTTTGAGACCTGGATCCTTTGAAGCAGCAGCCTCAAATCCACTAAGGGCCCTATCATAGTTCTCTAGATATTTGTTAGCCTGTAACAAATTATTTAGACAGACAATAAAAACTCCAGCCAATACACAATATGTGCACTATACGTGATTTTGAAGATTCTATATTATTCCTTTATATAAAATATGGGAAGGCAGAAGCTGATAAACTGATAAATATGATACCAAAGATTCAATATTATTCCTTTATATAAAATGTATGCTAACATATTTAATCTCCAAACTCTTCTCTGACAAAGACTTAAACATAATGAAGTAGAATAAAAGGATCAAATGCAACTTACAATGGCACTATTAAAGTAAAAGTCAGGATTGGACTTGATCCCTTCATCTTTCTCCTGGTACATATTGACCAAACATTTGGTTAGGCCTTCCACATTTTTAAATAATAAGCCTACTCACTAGTATTAGATTTAATAATAATCTCAATTAAGAGTAGAGTTTAAACCATTCCTCTTCATACTTACAGCATTTTGATATGCTTTTAAAGAATGTGAAAGTCTGGTATGATCCCAACCACCAGTGACAAAAAAACTCGTCAGATATGCATTTCCAAGATTATCTGTCAAGAAGATCAGATAGTCAGATGGGATTTGAAAGCCAAAAAATATTGCCGGTTATTTATTAAAAAAAGATCTAGCACAATATTAAAGGAAAATGAAAATTTAATGACGAATTATGTTCGGTCACAAACAATGTACAAGGACAAGCATTAAAAGTATTGAGGTAGTCAGTCTCCTGGGGCAACCAGAAAAGAATAACTGGTTTCCTAGATTCAATTTCAATCATCAGTACATTTCAGGAAAAGAAACAACTGAATTGCATAAGGCAATTTAAAAAGTAAATGTAAATTTTAAAAGGATTTAAATTCATCAAGTTGTTAAAGTTCATTTTCATAGCAAGATACATTTTAAAAATATTATAATAAGAATAATAGTAACAACAACGAGTCGACGACAACAAATAATTTAAATTTAAAGTCTTACACCAAGAGTTCCCATCCTTGACATCCAAAGCAATTGCTTCCTTGGCATGTTGAATGCTTTCATCAACAAGTTCAGCTTGATTATCCGCACCTGATTTCGCAGCAAGCACGGTAATGAATCAACAAGTGCTTGTACAACACATAAAAGAATAGTAGGGTTATAGGAGTAGTTTAGTAAAGCTATACTAAATAGTAATTTACAATTCACTTTTCTATCCACTTTCCCCATTCACCTCCATTCTTACATGCACCAATTTCCCTTAGTCGTTGCTCACTCTCCTTCCCAGTTTTTCATTTTTCCGCATACATGTGTGCAGGCTCAAATTCTAGGGCATTAAAAAACAAACTAAGTAACCACTTGCAAGCAGTTTCTGTACCTTAAGACCAGACCACCAGGTTTCTTTATCTCTTTTATGTTTACATCCAGTCGACTGCAAGCAATCTGTTAGTAGGCATTCTATTAATAAGGTTTATGTAAGGCACGGAGGCTCAATGGGCCAGCCAACCTAGTCTAGAATTATGTTGTAATTGAATACAAGGAATAGAAGAAGATGATTAGAAGGGGCACTCGGTTATTACTCCCTCCTTCTCGAAATAAATGTCACTTTTGTATTGCGCACGATTCTTAAGGAAATGATTGGTTGTGTTAATTACAATGGTAAAATTAATATCATTTACTAAAACAACCCTATTAAATAAGGATATGTTAGTTGAAAAAAATAATAAACGTTGCATTGATATTCTAAAGTGACAATTATTTTGAGACAAAGAAAAAATGCATATGTGACAGTTATTATGAGACGGAGGGAGTACGTATTGGTTTTGGCGGGTTGGGAGAGGAGGAAGGCTCTCTAACTCCTGTCTATATATGTAACTTCTGTAACTTCCCATTCTAAAATTCCCTGTATTTTCATAGTGAACAATCTGTTTTTCTGGGCCTTTTCAACAATTAATCAATCTTCATTCAGTATTTTTATATTCATAAACATACCAGTTCTAACACAATCATAACATGTCGTGTTCTCGTAAGAAATAGGACATACTTTCTACAATTATAAAATCTGGTGAATACAACAACAACAACCAAGCCTTATCCCACTAAGTGGAATCGGCAATTATAAAATCTGGTTTATGAGTGAGATTTTCTCTAGCTACGGCATAAAGAATGGATTAAGAACTAACTACTCTATATAACCAAATCACCTGACCAGTTAGTATAAATATTCCCAAGATCGGTGAAGAAAGGACATATGAGGAAACAGAAAAATCAGATTCCGCCATATTAGGACAACTGAAAAACAGTAGATCTTAAAAAAATATAGGTTAAAGTGGAATGCCTTACTTTGAGACATACTTCTTTTAAGCATTGATAATTGACAAAGAATCTTCTTGTTAGGACCCTGCATAAACAACCAATATCTATCATCACTTCATGAGTTCAACACATAGAATCTCAACCAGAATAAAGTGAAACCAAGACTCCGGAGTCCGGAGGAAAAATTAATGATCTACAGTAGATTGTCAATACTCATATTAAAAATATAGAAAAAATTTAAAGATAATAATAAATGGTATTAACCCATTTGGGTTGGCCTAGTGGTGTTGGCTTGGGACTTTGGAGTGTGCTCCTCTCGAAGTCTTAGGTTTCATTCCCCCTGGTGCCAATTCATTGGGCTAAGTCCATACAGAGCATATTGGCTTAAAGTGGGGCCCCGCAAGTGGACGGTTGGGATTGGACCCCTCGGATTAGTCGGTCCTTAGGCCAGATCCCGAGTTTAGATGAAGAAAAAACAATGAATGGCATTTCCTCAAATAAATTACCACAAAACCAAGAACCAAACTATTTTTGTCAACAGTGAAATAATTTAAAAGCATGAAAAACAAAGAATAAACAACTCAACATGTATGAGAACCATTACAGAAATAAAAATAACCAGCTTATGTAACAACAATAACTCCGACAAATAAATACAAACCACTTGGGGGGTATATTGGATTAGGATTTTAAAAGACAATTTTGCATGAAAAAGTCTAGTGGATTTTAAAAGACTATGTAAGATTTTAATGACTTCTAAGATTTTAAAAGATTTTCAAGATTTGTAATTTGAATTTCAAGGGATTTATATCCTAAGATTTTATAAGATTTTAAAAGACTACCAGGATTTCAAAGGATTTATATCAACAAGCCAATTGTGTTTTTTTCTAGATGCTTATGAGATGTTTTTTATTTTTTCCAACACTCTGTATTACACCATGCCATGATATTCATTTCTAACTTATAACAGACTTTGAAGCCATCTTACATATTAAAAATGGTTTTAGACACAGAGTCATCTTAAAAGAAAAGTAGTTTGAAACATAACTACTAAATTGAACAAATAGCTAAAATTTTACGAGAATGAAAGTTTATACGTCCAACATTGAAGCAGTCTTGCATTTTTATTTTTTTTCCATAATAACAATAATTTGGTTGAAAAAGTATAGTGATTTAAAAATGCTAGACCGTCCTTTCAAAACAAAACAAAAAAAAGCAAGACTGCTTCAAAGTTTATAAGCCTCGCAATCCACCAACATTATTTCGGTGAAGGTAGCTCAAACTATATTGACTGAAAGTTTTCTACACCCAGAATAATGTTCACCTGAAATAATGTTCTATGCACCTGGAAACTAATGAGAAAATGAATCTTGTTGGACAGCAAGGAAAAGAAAATTGTGAGAGTCTCACAAAGTCTCACAAATTTGTGTGAGATTGTTGAATGAGCATTTTGTTCACATTTTTAATCAAAAAGTCTCACAAAATCCATTCTATAAAAGAATCCAACGAAATCTATCAATTTTTGAATACCGAAGAACATTTTATAAGTTGTGAGAAATCCTAATTGAATACCGACGGATTTCGTTGCATTGAAAAAAAGTCTTGATTGTCTTAATTGAATACCACAAGATTTATTTATATTTTATAAAAGTCTTGATTGAATACCACAAGACTTTTCTATAATCAAATAGTCTTTTAAAATCCTTTGAAATCTCAATCCAATACAAGCCATGTTTGACACACACACACACGTTCACAGTTATTAGCTCTGTTCCATAAGCTTTACTAATACAAGGAATGAGGTTTAAACTTGTTTAGGAAATAGAGTAATAGACAACTGCCTCTTACTCTAATACCAAATGTTCCTGGAATTAAGATCATATTCATAATCTCTAAACTCTCATCCTCAAAGCCTAAATAAGCACACGATTGCAAAACAGAGTAAAATTTCATTGAGTCAATTTATCAAACACCTCATACGCATTGCAGTAAATACATTGTGTAGAGTAAGTTAGTTACCTTATTTAAAGCAAGATTGAGGCAGTTTTTAGCAGCAGATAAATCACATTTTTTCCAAATACAATTTCCTAAGCATAACCAAGCATCTGCAAGAGATGGATTCAACTTAACAGCTTTTGATAGATGATCCTCAGCTTCTTTCTTATATTCAGGAAATACATCTAACACTTTTCCTCGAAGATATTCAAATACTGCTCTTTGCGTAGGTGATTTTCTTTCTTCTGGAGGAACGGAATCGAGAAGAGTGAGAATGAGATCGGAGTGTTGTTGCAATTTGGAGGTTCTATCGTCAGGGTTTTGTGGGAAGAAAGTGTCACGAAGAAGGTAAAGTTCGTCTGTGGATTTTGTAGCTTTCACCAATAACGCTTCTTCGCCACTGCCTGAATTCTCCATCTCACTCCTCAAATGGAATGGATGCTTAAACCCAGAAACTCAATTCAAGATTCTTCTTCAACACCAAGCTTGCTTTTCATCCATCTTATTTTATTTATTTTTTTAATTAAAGTTATAAGCTTTTTTTAGGAAATTTTTCAAGGACAACATTTAGGTACACTCCATTAGGGTGCTTTTCGTATTTTAATGTTTTTCTCAGTTTTTTCCATTTTTTAATGCTTTTCCATTTTTTTATTTTTGGTTAAAAAAAATTGCAAACATAACTCTCATTACAAAAACTCTCTAGAACAATAATATCAAAAGAGTTTAGAGAAAAACTAAAATTGACTAATATTGCATTTAGGATGGAGGCATGAATTAAACATATGGGGACCAAACTTAAAAGTATAGTTTAGTAAAGAAAAAATAAATTATTAAATGTACAATTTATATAAAAAAAATTTAAGAAATTATGTGATATGTCTGAAGTTAATATTGTCAAACAAATATATATATATATATATATATATATATATATATATATATATATTACAGGGTAGAAAATTCAGTGTTTAAGACTCGATATATTGAGTAAAAATTGATGAGTATACAATATTTTATAAAGTTTAAAAAAATAAAAGCATAGTACTATAAAAATAATAGAAAATCTTGGGGAGATTATTGCCTCTGTTGGTCCCTCTTCTAACTCTGTCCTTTATTGCATTCACACCGAGTATGAATCATTTGAACTTGTTAGTATAAATCCAAAAATTGTCGTATACATTGCATCAAAGTGATAGTTCTGCTATTGAGAATGACATTTTGCGTCACCATCTCAACCAGAATAGTATAGTCATTCTCTGCAAGAAGATTAGTGATACTCGAATACCGAACAAGATTTATTCCTAAGTACATGTCCCATATTTCCATATGGAGAGCATCATATACTCCAATATTTTAAGAGTAACTTTTCATTCATCTTCCATCTTAGTTTTGAAAAATTCCTCCACAACCAACAAAACTCACCCTATCTTTTTTAGCATTGTCACAATTAAACTTTGGCCCTATTTCAAGAGGAAAAAAAAGAAAGAATGTGTCCATCTTCTCGAGGTCTTTTCCATCAAATGAACCTTAAAAGGGTTTGAATGCTTCGATTACTATCTTTAGCCTTATTTGGAGGGACATGTGCTGGGTTTGTAGGCAATTGGAAGTCTTCGTAAAAAATAGTTTTGTTCCTCAAATTCCACAAGGGTCAACGAGTAACAATAAAAGTAAAAGTTCAATCTTCCTTTGAGTTTCATGCAGTTTGGTTTGGGACATTCTTGAAGATTTAATTATTGCAATTCAAAGAGAAAAATTATAATTTGGTTAGAATAAACTAACATGATCCAAATTTGAACATCAAGTGGCAAACACTAGCCATATGATGACAGTTTCATCCAATGTTCCATCTCATTTGCTCATGTAGAAATTCGTGATAAGGAGATCATACACCTCCATCCACACGAAGTTTGAACCTAATGGATCATTTCTGTTAGAAATTAAATCAAGAAAAATCTAGAAGACTTTAGAAGTATGATGCACTGCCTATGTATTTGCTTAACCATTAAGAAGTAAAAATATCTAAGTACTAGCACCACCTAGAATAATCTAGTACTG
>Ga0228710_1011517_pt1 | contig 11384 bp, 4 predicted proteins | sample MedpolnodulmetaG_FD_177995 | JGI IMG/M metagenome (GOLD analysis project Ga0228710, IMG submission 177995) | Root nodule microbial communities from Medicago polymorpha collected in Santa Monica, California, United States - pink nodules | ecosystem: Host-associated > Plants > Roots > Nodule... | reverse complement strand
TTTCTAATTTTTTTTGTTTTTTTTTTTTTTTTTTTTTGCATTATAAAGTGTGTACATATTCATATTCTAACTAACGGCCAATGATGGTACACGCCTACTGACATAAAACAAATAGCACTAACTTGGTCTCTGGAAGATTTATTTTCACTTGGCTTTGTTGAGAAAAGTCATAACATACAACTTAAATCAACTTTTAATCTCCCAAATATCACAATTGTGCAATTTTACTCCCTTTTTTTTAACGGGCCTCTATATTTTTCCTTTTTAATCATCTAGTCTTCCGATTGCCACTTAAATTTATGCCAATGTGGCATAATTAGTTGTCTTGGCACCCAAACTCATAGTGACAACGTGGTTTTTAATTAAAACTAAATTAAAGATACAAAAAAAAAATGTCACGTGAGAGGAGTTTTTCTTTTTCTTTGAGGGGATGAAATCTTTAATTAAAATTTAAAATTTATGAAAGTATTGATCGTTTTCTTTTCCTAAATCACAATGTCCTTTAGTTTTTTTTTTTCCCCTCATTTTGCTGTCATTAGATGGAGAATTAATCGCATGACATACATGAAAGATGAAGCATGAGAGAAACTTAAATAATGATTAGCACCACCCATGGTTGTAGTGTAGGATGGTAAAGCTTGGTTGAATATAGTAGATGAATTAGAAGTATAAGAAAAAGATGAAGAAAATCTTCACTCATTGAAATTTTAGTCCCTGATTCATTATAGCAATGAGACTAATTTGTCCCCAATATAAAAATATCAGGGACTAATATTTATCTCCAATATAAAAATATTGGGGACTAATTTGAGTTTTATTTTTGCCAAAGACTAAATCGAGCCATCAAAAGGGATTAAAATAGATACTTTTGAAAACTTTATACAAAAATTGATATACTTTTAGTCATTAAAATAGTCTACGTAAAATGCAAGCATTGACTAAAAGTGATTTTTTTTAAGGACTAAACTTAAAAGCATATTGTTTTACAGAGACTATTGTAAGGACTAAAATGTATTTTAATTCCCTACCAAATCATGACCTTTCAAGTTTACTACCTATTATCCTTAAAAAAAAAGGTTTACTCCCTATTAAATTTTAGTTAATATTTTCGTCCTCGATATTATTGCAGTTTGCAAGAAAATTATCTATTTTGAAAACTTTATAGAAAAATGGATACTTTTAATCCTTAAAATAGTCTTTATGAAATACAAACATATATACACTAAAAGTAAACAGAAGAAATTGACGGATTAAACTTTTTTTTCTTCAATAGAGACTAAAAATGCATTTACCCTTTTTGAAAATTATTTAAATTTATCATTTAAACAATTAATTTTTTTAATTTTCCACTTAAGTTATATCAACTAAATAGTACAATATTGATACTTGAGGGGACATATAATATAAAGTTAAATATGTTTTTGGTCTCTATAAATATGTCAACTTTTTATTTTAATCTCTCTAAAAAAATTCTTCAACTTTTAGTCATCCAAAAAAATTTCATATTCACTTTTGGTCCCTCCTTTAAAGTAAACTCATATGTATAATTCATATTTTTAAATAAAATTTTTCAACAAAATGTATAATATTATAAGGATCTCTAAAAAAAATAGAATTTTTTTACCAATACATCAATTAAATATGAATTTTTATATTTTGGCGGTAAAAAATTCATATTTTGTTAAAAAAAATCTATTTTTTTTTTTGAAGTGATTTTTACAATATTCTATATATTTCTGCACAATTTCATTAAAAAATACAAAAGCTTACTTAAAAATAGGGACCAAAAGTAATGATTAAAATTTGTATATGGACTAAAAGTTGAAGGAAAATTTTAGAGGAACTAAAACGAAAAGTTGATATATTTATAGAGACCAAAAACATATTTATCTTGATAATATATGGCTATAGTCTCATCACCAGTCCACTGATTGAAGCAAATGCATGTAAATAATGTGTTTCAAAATATTCAGTCTAAAGTGGCATAGAAAGGTCTTTATATCTCCAAAGTAATTGGGCATCTAAAAAGCAATACCTCTTTTGAATTTGCTTTAATTTGTTCGAAGTGCTATACCTAGCTAAGTTGCACGTCCCTATAAATAGCATACCATACTTGCTCATTTTCAATAACCTCAAGCCTCACATATATATAGTTTACTAAATATTTCCAATTTTTGTATTTATAAAATAATTCATTTCACATTTTATTTGGAATCAGTTATATTAAGATGGAGAAGGTGATGAGGCTAGCTACAGAAAAGGGTGTTGTGATTTTCACCAAGAGCTCTTGTTGTTTGTGCTATGCAGTGAACATTTTGTTTCAAGAAATTGGAGTGTTCCCAGTGGTTCATGAAATTGACAAAGATCCTGAAGGGAAAGAAATGGAGAAAGCTATAACAAAGTTGGGTTGTAATGCACCTGTCCCTGCAGTATTCATTGGAGGAAGGCTTGTGGGGTCCACCAATGAAGTAATGTCCCTCCATCTAAGTGGTTCACTCGTTCCACTACTTAGGCCATACCGAATTTAGATTAATATGATGATCAGTTTGATTATTAGGAACACATGCAAAATACACGTCCCAGCAGCAGCTACCTTTATTGGAAGAATAAAGTACTAGTATTAGACAATAACTAGTACTGTTATAGTCTTAAGTAAGATAAGTATTCATTAATAAGAGTCTATCCAATGATGTGTGATTAAGTTTCTATTATTTGTTAGCTATGATGTAATCTGATAAATATTATTCTTAATGAAGTCTTATTTATATACTTCCATTGGTGTATGTCCAAAGCCTAGACTATATGATCAACATTGCTATGTTCTTATCAAATAGAGTTAATTCAATTTAGTCGTTCAAATTGTAGGTCATTATAAAATTTTATTTTTCAGAATTATTAATATTATTTAAAGGTTTCTAAAATTATAAATCTTTTACCATATCAATTATTTTGATCAATGATTAAAGCGATCTTGAAATAACTACAACATTCTTTACTTTAGGTTAATTATAGTACTAAACTAGTCCACGGCTCAATGCGACCTAAAGTAATGTGATTTCTGCCCAGTGCTCTTCATAAAAGAAATCGCATTCGTGGCCAGAGCTCTTCATAAAAGAAATCGCTATGATTTTTTGTTGGAAGATGAGTAGATATGACCTAAAGTAAATGTGACCTAGTTCAACTTTAGACAACGAATTTTTAGTTGTGGACTAGTTCAATGCGACCTAAAGTCAAAAATATCGTAGTGAGACATAAATTTTTGGCAAAATTGCATTAAACTAAAACAACGACACTCTTGTACTTGTTATTTCTTTATTTATGGCACACCTTGAATTGGGAATTTATTAAAATACATGTTGTTGGTTTTTTACACACACAAAAAAAACACCTCGTCCTAACGATTAAAGGACCAGATTCTCGAGGTCCACAACCTAGGTCCTACTGCTAGTGGTTGAGGTCCTATCTAAATCTTATGGTTTGCGTCCGATGATCGACAACTTTGTTCTCGGTAGCCGAAGATTATATGAGCGGTAGAAAGGGCTTGCATGGTCCTGTCGACATAAGTATTCTTAGCCAAATTAAGGCATGACACCCTTGATGTCTAAGGGGCTGAGTAGTAGTAGTAGTAGTAGGGTACAAGGGTGTCCCCACTCTCGTCCCGGGTTTTTGAAACAAACAGATCAACAACATAGTAGGATAGACAACCCGAGTCTCGTCTTTCGGCAATCTAGATTTTTAGGAGCATTGATAGATTTTGCTAGCTTTTCCTAAATATAAGAATTATAATTGATTTTAAAAAGGTTCATTTACAAAGTCAGACAGGAGGTAAGACTACTAAAGTTTAAACCTTAGGCCTCGCAACATAAAATTATTAGATTTTACAAACGAAAAAGCCACATATGTAGAGAAAAATATCATATCATATATATTATAAAACTTTTAGGTCTTTTGAACAAAAAATATGTATCTAATATAATATACTGTTTAATTATGAACAATCAGTCAATCACCTAATATTTGAAAGAAAGAAAAAATTCAAGAGGATCTTGAGAATAGAATCTTAACGTCGATATGTAAACATGTTCTAAGCACTTATAAGCCGGCATTAACTTTTACATCTTTTTGCATTGTCCGTAGATTGTAAAGTTAAAAGGAAACTTTCTCTTTTTCTCTTATGCATTGTTGAGATTCTTCAACTTTATACTTGAAAAGAAAGATATTATATTCCATACTTTTTAGAGCAACTTCAACCATGAGTTCTTCATGAATTGTTAAGATTAAGAACCAATGTTGTTTATATAAGAAAATATTAAGAATAATCACCAAAACGGCTTATGATGAATTTTAAGAGTATAACTGTGATAATATATATAGATTCAAGTTATCTACAATATATGAGAGGTACGCCTGAACAATGTCCCTCTTAAGATTATGGAGATAACAGACGGTGAGAAAGTAAGTATGAGAAAGAATAAGAGGAGAGGATGATTACCTTCATCGTTGTCTAGAATTTCTCCATGATTAAATAGGCAAACAACTAACACTCTTTGAATTAAGCGTGTTCCGGTGTCAGATATGTGTCTTGTTCGACACTTGTTCGACACCAACACATATAATTACACTGAATTATGTGATTTTCACTAAGTCCAATTAAGATTATTAGGCATAACACAATCCAGTTACAATTTATTTAGTTCATATACCTTTTTAAAAATCTTCATTTGAACTTAAAGGAAAATATAAATGTCAAGGAAATGCAAGCCACAAACAATGAAAAATGAATCAACTCAGCTCTCATTTGTTTTTGCTTGCATCTCTAAATGCTTTTCCAACAATATGGGAAATAGCTGTCAACATATATTAAAAGCATAGCTATATATTTTTTCAGGAATTCAACTTAAAGTCAGTTCAGAGAACTAAAGTGGTCACTGGTCAATTAATGAATTATATATGTACAAAGTCAGAGTGTTTAGGGACACAAGTGTGAGTTGAAGGTAAAAGCATATCTTGCAGATTTGCAAATGGACAATATGGAGTATATATCAATTGGGATATTTTTGTTTTGGAAGCTGATATAGTGGACAAGAAAATTTTATTCGCTAGTCATGCTCAGAATATTAATTTTTAGTGATAAATAATGTAGTTTGACAAGAATCACAGTAAACAGAATAACTGAAGGATTTGAAGGACCTTACAGTTAAAGTGTATTTCTGCCTAAGTTGGTCTGTACAATTTTTCGATACACACTGGTGGCAGAGCCACAGTGGAGGCCCATAGAGGCCATAGCCCCCCTTAAAATTGTAATTTTGTTTGACAATATATCATGCATATAACAATCTGTTGTTTTATCCAGGTGATATCTCCTGATTTTTTTCAGATAATAATAATAGGTGATATACAATTCTATCTAGGTGTTTCCTTAAAAAAAATAAAAATATATTCTATCTAGGTGTTACTATATTCTCTCTGGAATTATATTTTTCAATTTGAAAACATGCCACATAATTCATTAATATATATTTCTCTTTTCGACATAAACAATAAAAACGAATTTATCTCGTTTGTCAAAACAATAAAAGTGATACCATAGACTTTTTCTTAATCCTTCCGTGTGCAATTGCGGAAATTAATTGGTTGAATCTTGTGAGATTCAAATGGTTGATAAGTTTTTCGAGTTTTAACGTTGTTGCATGTTCAAAGTCAAGTTTATATCTGAGATTTTGATTAAGCTAGAAAGACTTGTTTTGATTTGGAGCTAGAAAAGACTTCTGTTATCTCATATAAACATTTCTAAATAATTTCATTTTTTGTTTGCAAAGTAATTTTTTTCAGTCTTGGTCCCTCAAAAGTCAAAATCCTGGTGTCGCCCCTGATAAACACTTTTGTTTGGATTGATGGAACATAACGAAGCGGAGTGGAATGGAACGGAACGGAATGGAATGGAATAGATAATCCATTCCACTGTTTGGATATCTTATGATGTAGCGGAATAGATTTTCCATTCCATTGTTTGGAAAGTTGACGGAATGGAATAAATTATAACTTTTTTATTCCATTTCTACCCTTGGTTAGAATATTTATTTATTTTTTCTATTAATTTTTTTCCTTCTAATATATTATATTTAAAATGTATATCTAATATCCCTGCAATATTTTATCATCTAAGTTGTCCTTGTTAAACATATCAATATTTACCGAACTATATATTAAAATGAATTTCATAATATGAATATAATTTAGAAAAGAAACATTTTTATTTATTTTTTGAATGAAAGAATGAAAATTATTTTCGAGATAAATTCTATACCTTTTCAATAAGTAGAACTAAAAAATAATAATAGATTTCTCTAAATCAAAAGCTTCTTTTTAGTATTATAATGGAAGCAATATAAACATGATTTAATATATTTTAATCAACGTCAGTGTTCGATTTTGTTTTTTTTGAATTGTTAGTGTTCCTAGTGAAAGCAAATAAAAAAATAGCCACGCTTCAGGTATGTTGAAGAGTCGAAGAAGAACAGAGTTGTATAGCTGGGAGAAGAAGAAATGTAATGAAGATGAGGTTGTATTTGTAATTTAATCATTGGACAAATAAAGTAATTAGTGGTTCCATTCCATTCCACCTAAATTGGAGGGTAACCAAAATGTAAGTAAGTAATGGAATATGATGAAATGGATACCATTGGATTCCATTTCAGGTGGCATTTAGTATGGGAATGGGAAAGTTGTTTTCCATCGTGGAAAAGCTAATTTTGACCATTAGATAAAGTAGAGAACATACTTTTATCATAGAGACTCAACATCAGATTTTTTTCCACATTGACCCATCACGTGCAGGTTGCAGCTGTCCCAACTCTTTCTTTCTCTTGGTCTCATTCCTGTGTCTACAGTTCTTTCTCAAAAGCTTCATGAACCTTTCAAAGACAAAACAAGCCAAGAATAGCTTCTCTTCCCCCAACAAACCAAGTGTTTTTGTGTTGTGTTTTGTCTTTCCTCCACCATCGGATTACCTTTCTGCGTTTTTGTTGACAAAAAAATTTATGCTGATCTGTTCTTTTTGACAATAATGAAGTGTTTGTGTTTTGAAGATAGGACAAATAATTACAATCATATTATTTGGATAAAATTTTACATCAAGTTGAACAATACCAAATTTTAGGTTATTATTAAATTTCTCACCACAAAAATTCTTCAATGGATAAACACCATTCAACATATATAGATATGATTCTTGATGTCTTAGGAGCAAAAATTAATCGTTGGTAATGGTGGGGCGGTGGGTGTATATTAACTATCACAACAAAAATAAAGAGATTGCGTAGTAATAAAGTTGAAGAAATTCCAGAATTTTTTTTAGAAGATGAAATAATTAATTTTCTCTCTCCTGGAGAAGATTCTGAGTTGGAGCAGCAGCCTGCAGCCTGTATGTTGCTGAGTGGAGAGTGTGGGTAAAAAATTTGGTGTTGAGTGTCTATGGTAAAAGTATGTTCTCTATTTTATCTAATGATTAAAATTAACTTTCCCATGGTAGGAAACAACTTCTCTTTCCCATACTAAACCTCACCTCCATTCAATTCCATCCTTTTAATGACAATCCAAACAATGGAACATTAGTTCATTCCATTCCATCCCATACCACCAATCCAAACATATTTTATAACATCATAGTACTCTCTATCATGGAAGTTTAATAGTACTACTTTTCCAAATGATCAACACCTTGCTAGATGTTACAATTGCCTATTTAGAAAGAATGTAAATCAAACCTAAACTTGCATCACCCAACAATATATTTTCTGCAGTACGAACCGAAGTTAGATGAAATATGCAAAATAACTTATATGAATTAATTCAAATAGAGAATAGAAGCATAGTATTTATTTAGAGAGAAATCTCACGGACAAACAATTGAAAAACTAGATGAATATCATGATGAAGGAATAATTTTAAAGGGGGCGCATTGTTTTAAGTTTCATTTGCCCTCACCAATAACTACAAACTAGAAGCTATAACCTATAGGTAAATAGATCCCATTCAACATAATTTGTTAAGTGCATTGCACATTTTGATCCATAAGAATTTATAAAATAAGGTTTAAATACGGTTAAAGTACACAGTTCAGTCCCTAGACTTAACTCGGTTAATAGAGACATTCGACTAAATATGTAGGGTCGGAGTTCGAACTTGAACACCTACTTATCAGTACTTATTCACTTTAAAAGGTGAATTTAAAGCAATAGATTAGTTGACAAAAGAAAAAACATACCCATTGTCATAAATGATACTAAGACCATTTTCAATGAACCTCCTCAATTTAGATTATTTCTTAATTATTTGATGTCAAAACCTAATAAGCACTGAATTCTTCCAACTCAACACCTAAAAGAATTGCTAAATCAGTCTCACCTATAACTATATATCATAAATTTCAATAAAACTCGATTATTTTAAAACAGCTTATTAAATTTTGTACACAATAAAAGACAAAAATATAACCAAAAGGAGTGAATAGGCAATTACCTCCTGAAATTGCAAGTTTCGTCAATTGCCCCTCTGACATTAACAAAACTTCAATTACCCCCCTGAAATTGCACAACGTTAATCAATTTACCCCCTCCGTCAAATTTTTCTGTTAGTCAACATGACGTTTTGCAAATACTCCTTGAAGTTTTGCACTTATGTGCAAAAATGCCCCCCGAACTTGAAAATTTAATTTTTTTTTCTTATTCTTGACCCAAAAAATATTAAAGACAAATAATGAATAGTTAACTTTAATATATTTGTTATTTCGTCTTGGAAAAACATTATAATATTTGATAAATTCAAAATTGAAGTTATTTTGCTATGTGTGTAGGTAATGGCGGAGGTGGTGGGTACTTTTATATTGATGTTTTGTGCACGAGGAATCATTGCAAGCGCACAACATGGTGCAGTTGGCCTTTTGGAATATGCAACAATCGGTCAATTTCCATGGTCCAAGGTAGTTATATAAACCAACAACATAGTCTTTGTTAAAATTGTGATGATGTAATTGATTAAATTATTGAGTTTAATTTGTGTGTTGTGAAAAGTTTTACACTATAGTAAATCACTATCAATTAAATGAAAAGATTTAAGGTGGTTATAAATGAAGTTAAACATACCATTCTATTTTTTGTTAAACAGGTTCTAATTTACATAATAGCATAAACAATTGGTTATGATGACTCAGCCACTTCAAGGGTGTAACTGTACCTTCTGGGTGGAGGTTATTGCAACATTCATCATCATGTTTTTGGTTACGGTTTTGACATTTGAACCTCAATCAGTAAGTACTAATAAAGAAAGAAAGTTACATGTTTATATATAACAATGGTGCCTATTCTATGATAATTCAGAGAATGCGTCTTAAATAACTTAAATGTTAAAATTAACTGTTAATTGTTTGCCTTTAATATTTTTTGATTCAAGGATAAGAAAAAATATATAAATTTTCAAGTTCGGAGGGCATTTTGCACATAAGTGCAAAACATCGGGGGGGGGGGACGTCATGTTGACTAACATAAAATTTTGACTGAGGTGACTGAGGGAGTAAATTGATTAACGTTGTGCAATTTCAGGGGGTAATTGAAGTTTTGTTAGACGAAACTTGCAATTTCAGGAATAATTGCCTGTTCACCCTTAAGAGAGGAAACAGTATGTATGCAAATTAAGGAGGAATGCCCAATTTCGGAAACAAAACAATTCATCTCACATTTCAGACACAGAATGTCTTATTTTTAGCATTATTTATCAGTGGTTCTGTTCCATTTCAAACCCAATTTCAATTTCAATTCCAAGTCAAAAACCTTTCTGAAAGGCGACCATGAAACTGCTATGTTTCAACAGGTACCAATAATCCTTTCTCTTTACTTCAATATGCCCACGTTTTTCTTAAATTGTATAACAGTATTGGTGCTGCTAGAGTTAGAAATGTTTGCGGCATCTTCAGAAATTTCTGTCAACATGTAATTCAATAGAACTTTACATGCTTTAGCAATCTACCAAGGATCTAATTCTGAGAAAACATTTAAAATGCTACAAAGTACTAAATACATCTTCAATTGGCATGGTAGTATCTTTAAGGGAAGATTATGTAAATTTTTCAAGATTATACTCTACATTTAACATCATCTCTTTTCAATATTTTCCTTCTACATACTTTTTTACTTTTTCAAATGATATTACGTAATTTTCAAATTGAAATCCATCATCCATGTCACCCTAGCAGTAAACCAAATGAAATACCATCTAAGTCTAAACAAATAGAAACTACCGGAAGCCATAACATTGATTTATGAGCAGACAGAAAATATAGGCAGTAAGATAAGAGAGACTTCAGTCGATAGCAACGAAATTATGTGGAGATTCACTTTGTCTAGCCTTTAATCCTCACCTCTTGGACTAACTTTTGAGGTTTTAAAGTCTAAATTTTAAGATGGTATCAAAGTCTATTTTATTCAACACTGAGTTCACAAACGACTTTCGATACATTTTATTAACGGGAACTCTTGGAGAAAACAAATTAGAACTGTATGATAACACTATTATACGTAATAAGTGATGTAACATTAGTGTTTTTTGCAGCATTCATAGAAATGGTGAAGTGGTAAAGACCATCAACCAGCTCACCCTTGCCAATCATCCTCAATTTTGGTGTATCCTGGATGTAGAAAAAGTTGGTTATAAATTTATTTTCCAAAGTGAATGTCTGAACAAAGCACTTATTGAAGTCAGAAATGTGCAGAACAGTATGTAACAAAAAATTGATAGCTAACCATACCTTATGAATAGCAGAAACACATAATTGAAATTGGTTAGGAAAGGACACAAACTTGCGGTTTAGCAAATTACGAGAAATGAAAACATATAAAGCACATGCAACATGGGTGGCATGCTACACCTGAATTTGTGATTCAAGTACTAGAGCTGCTAAAAAAGGAACAATATGTGATGATAGAATCATACCAGCAGAAATAGACTGATCATTAGGATCCCCACTTGGTTGTTTTCTGAATTCAGCGCAAGTTTAACAAATTGCACAAGTTCTTATAGAATAACTAATGATTTCTTCTAGGAATTTCATTTTATTAGTATATTATTATGTTTATATCTTACTGAATGAACTTAACTTTTTCAATCATATCCCTAACACCTCAAATGAAAGTGTAAAAATTCTTTTTCATAGTAAATGGCATGAAACCCCATTTTAGTTTTTCTAGTTTGCCAAAGGTGGAGCAATGGGGTTCATGCAAATCCTAGCCCACCTACTACCTAATCTAATAGAAGAAAAAAATTAAAAATACAAAACCATAAAATTAGTTGTATGAGTTGGCATGAGTAGCATGCTACCTCTAAATATTCTT
>Ga0228710_1011515_pt1 | contig 11386 bp, 4 predicted proteins | sample MedpolnodulmetaG_FD_177995 | JGI IMG/M metagenome (GOLD analysis project Ga0228710, IMG submission 177995) | Root nodule microbial communities from Medicago polymorpha collected in Santa Monica, California, United States - pink nodules | ecosystem: Host-associated > Plants > Roots > Nodule... | reverse complement strand
ATAAGTCACTTTGGAAGAAAAAAAAGTGTTTTGGTTTTATTATAAGTCGCTTTACAATACCAATGTATCATTAATGATTTTTTTTCCTATCATACCTGATATATTCAGTGAAGATTGAGGATGTTAAGCGGTTGTTCGCGGTACTCCGGTGCATGCAGACACGTTAGTACTACAACACTCAACTGAGTATCTAAAGAGGTGGTTATGTGCCAAAATGGTGAAAAGTGAAGTGTACATTGAGGGTGACATTAAGCGGCGTCTCCTTAGGGAGTCGTTGGAGACATCGTGGACGGTGGATATGGGGCTAAGGCGCGCTCATGTGCGGTAATCCACACAGAGCTTCATGTGTTCCTTCACCATTTATAGTCTTGTATGCCTTGGGTCTTGACTTATTGGGACATGCGTTATTGAGCTTCTAGTCGATGCGGAACAATACCCTTTACCATTTATTACTATCTCTACTTTCCACTCTTTTCATCTCCTTTTCTCATATCATTAACGAGGGATAATTTTGTAAAATCACTCATAATTTCTATTTCCAATACAAAATTAACTTTTTTGTAAAACAATGCAAAATTAACTATATTTCTTAAACGTGTGAAAATGCCAAAACGACTAATGAAATAAAAAAAGGAGTGTTAAGAATGAAATTTTCGATGAAATAATCCCAACATACTTCAAAAAGCGTGAACACGGTAAGGACCTGATTATATGATAAACATGCATAGATGATTGCCCTTGCATTCTAAGATAATCTAAGCCAACATACATGACATTTTAAACTTTCCAGTTGATCAAGACTATACAATTTCAAGAATTTGAATAATGCCAAGAAAAACATATTTTTGACATTACCCAAATTCTTAAAATTACAAATCCATAGTCGACTGAAAAAGAAAATGGCATCTTTGTCGACCTCAGTTATCCAAGGATGTGAGGTTAACCACTACTAAATGTCGTTCATAGCCGTATCCAAGATGTGATCATTGAAGATTAGAGATCAAACCTTGATATCATTGAAAGCTAAGTTTAATTAGTATCGGTATTTTTGTTTTTTTTTTTTGTTTGAAGGAAGGTGATTCCTTGTTAAAAGGTTTGCGTATTAAAATATGAGAAATGATAAGAAGTGACATATGGGCACTCTTTACGAATCTTAAATGAGTAGTGCTAACAACACTCTCTTATGAATATTTTCTCTAATTTTTATTCTCTTATTGGTTTAAATCATTGTGGGACTATACTTCTCATTGGTTTAAATCATTGTGAGACTAGATACTTTGGAAATATAATCCACACAAAATGGTGGAACATACATTGATTCCATCCAATAAAAGAATGAGTACGGGAGAGAGTGTTCAAAAGTGAGTGTCGCTAACATTTCTCATCTTAAATAGTTAGTTTTTATGGAAATTTATGAATTCAATGCATCAAAAATTGAAGTACTACATTTTCGGTAAATAGTTTGTCCTTATGATACTTATCCCTTCGTTCTAAATTATATGTCATTTTGACAATTTCCCATAAATTAAGAAATGTAATAACGTCGTATAGAGAAGAGAAAATATGAATCATTTTACTAAAATATCCTTCTTAATGGTATGAAAAAGATAAATTAAAAAATTTGGGAAATGATAGAGTAATAAATAATAAGGGTATAATAGAAAAATAAACATTAATATTTCATTGATATTGTAATGATAAATGACATATAATTTAAGACGAAAATATTTTACTAGAATAATATACTATAATGTTGGGGGAAAGAAGTAGTTAGCGATATCTTTAAAATAAACAATGGATAATGCACTGATTGTTAAATTACTTGGTTTTGATTCTAATCCTAATTAACAACGATCCTATATTGTTCTCCTATTCCAAAAATTCACGTTATTCCTAAATGCATGCATGCTATTCAAATTGAATGAATACATTAAAAAATATATGTTGATTTAATATCAGAAACTAAAATTTTCACTCCCTCTTCATCTTCTTCCTTTTGTTTTTTGTTTAGTATGGTTGATAGGATTTGAGGTAATTGATATTATTGATGAATATGAATTGGAAGAAGAAAAAGAAAGAAGTCCATGAGTCACATGTGTAATGTTTTTTCTGTTTCACTCTACATAAAATTTCAATCCCTTTCTTGCATTTTATACTGTAATATGAAACTAGACTAAAACAACTTTTTGAAGAGGAAAAGGCCAAATTATGGTTCGTGCTGAAGTATTCTTCATGCAGTTTGCACCTAATGTTGTGCTTGTTTGAATGCCAAGCTGTATTAACTACTTGCATAGAAATGGAAAAAATGAGAAGGCAATGACAAAGGTTGTTGGGTCGCATACTAAATCAAGTAGGAAAAGCAATCAAACAAACTGAAACAAGGAGTACAACTATATATGGTTTTTTGCTTTCAATTGTTTCTCTTTTGACTATTAGCATTTTGTAATTAGGAAGGCAATTGAAAAGATTATTATTTTTTGATATAAACAAATGCAAAGATAATAGTGATTAGGACTACAAGGTTAGTGAATAAATCTTCTATTTGATATTTTAAGGAAGTTCATCTATTGGCAACCCATATAAAATCAAATATATATTTATTCAATTTTTTAAAGAGGCAAAATGATTTTTTTTTTAAAATGAAAATTAATTATGTAATTATCTTCTAGTGACACAACATCGTATCTATATTTCTCAACAATTGATCTGTCACCTAGAGAGCACATACGACTCCATATCATAGGTGGCATATTCTAATTGGCCAATGGTATATAACATTGTTACTATTATGTTACACAAGTACTATCCCACATCTATGTTGCCTTGACCATGACCAGTCATCTCTAAATCATAAATTAATTGACATGTATCGATAATTTTAACGTGAGCAACAATATACATATCTTATTCCTTAAAAAAATACATATCTGTTTGAGGAAAAAAAATAAAATACATATCTTATAAATTTAAAAAACATAATTATTTATTTTTCTTACATATTAATGATTTACTTTCTTATGTGATGAGAAAAGAAAAAAATAATTAACAATAAACTCCGGTTTAAATAGTAAGAAATTGGACCTTAAACAAGTGGGAAAAGAATGTCAAACTGTGTTAGCAACGTTAAACATTATGAATGTTAAGATAATTTGGAGAGAAGTTAAGACAGGGGTGAATGCTTATAGAAGGGTGGGGTAGCTTTGGCTATCCCAAAATTTGTATTTCCATTAAATGATTATGTGTATTATTTTAGTTAGCTACTTCAATAATATATTTTTAGCTACCTCAAACAAGTTTATTTGTAAAATATTAGCTTATTTATTTACATTGAAGAAGAAATTGTTAGTCTATTTAGCAAATATTCAATTATGAATATATATTTGACTCTGTGAAGCCTAATTTTATATCTATTAAACATATTTAATCCTTAAATTTAATATACAACGTTCAAAAAAGTTAATTTTTCTTTACCTCAAACAAATTCTTTGTATTTGGCCTCCCTCATAAAAATGACTCTAGCTTCGCCGTTGAGTTAAGATTAGTTAGTCAATCAACATTTCTATTTCTTTCTCACCAGGTATGATTGAAATGCACATGTCAAATCAACTTTAAGAGCTCCTGAATATGTCGCACCTTGGTGGACGGATTGCCATTGTCAATAAGTTTTTGAGTCGCTTTTCATTTGAAGATAGTGGAAATCCTGTCTCCAAGCAAGCTGCATTCTCAAGTACATTCCTCACATTTCAACACAAAGTGGGTCACATATTCCAATTTTATGACGATGCCCTTTAAGCCATCTACCATCTATGTTCCGAAATAGACAACCACAACCAGCTAGACCCAAGGAATCCTTGTATACTCTGCCACAATTAAGCTTAACCCATCCCTCCTGAGGTCTTTTCCATCCAATGGAAATAGTTTGTATTGGTGAGTTTTCAAAGGATAGTGAATGTAGTTGTCTATATCTTCATCCATTTTGAGAAATAGCAAAAGTTGGATTAGTCGGACGCCGAAAATCATCATAAAAAATAGTTTAGTTCCTCCACATCCACATGTGCCAGGAAGCCACCAAAAAAAAATTGTTCACTTTTTATTCTGAATATCATGTAGCTGATGGTTGATATATTCTTGAAGATCCAGTCCCTATTGTTAAATGAAAAAAAAATAGAGATTTGGTTTGAAGGGGCTACCTTATCCAAGTTTGGGTTGCTATGAGGCAATCCTGTAAAACATGAATAGTGGTTTAATTGTTTCTATTACATCCAGAGCATTGGGCAGAAATTTTGACACCCCATTTGCTCCTACGGTAATTAGTGAGAAGCCGCTCATGAGCCACCATCCGCATAAGAGTTTGAATTATATGAGAATCATTCCAACTCCACAAGGCATTCCTATCTCTCTCGATTGACTAAGCTCTATTGTTCTAAGATTCATAGACACTTTGAATTTTGAAGTCCCTAGTATTGGTTCTTCCCCAACCAGTATTTTCAAAGTGATTTTAATCACACTTCCATTAAGGAACGATATATTTGTGATGTGATGAATTAATTATGTTGATGAGTTTTTTTTTTTTTTTTTTTATTTAATTATTTTTTTTTTTTTTTAATTAACTATCTATTTTATTATTTTTTTTTTTTTTTTTTATCATTAATTATTCATTTTTTATATACATTAACTATCCACTTCTAAATGAGAGGTTATCCATTTTTTATATACATTAACTATCCATTTCTAAATGAGAGGGGTAGTCAAATTGACTTTTCTTTTACCGTGAAGGTAAGTATAGTTTGATTAAACATTCTCTATTTCAATGATAAATTGAAACATATATACTCCTAATCCTGTTTAATTTTAGTGACTGTTGAACCATATAATACCGCAAAGATCATATATCTATGTTATACTCAGTATCCTAATGGAACCTTCCAACATATGTCCTCCAGTATTGCTAACTGGACATACAAGTTTCATCATTGTCTTCTTATTTGAGGTATGACCAAAGATTGATCCGGTTCATGCTTGGGTTTAATCTTATTTGTCATTAAAAATTTGATTACCCTTTTGTTGTTGATATTCTTTTCGTTATTAGACATGAAATATGGTGTATAGTACGTAAAAGCTTAGAGCACCATTAACTGAGAGTGTTTAGCTCCATTTGTGTTTAATAAGCATTGATCTTCAGATTTGGTCTAACACATGTTTAGATGTAAAACAAATTCTACAAAGAAATTTGTAAATGCATAAAATAAAAATGCAATCATTCGTAATGGAATATACAATAAGAAATTAGAGAATAATTTCGATTTCTTTCTTCTCTAATTTTGAACATTTATTCTCATTTTAAGCTAGTTATAGGAGGTAGCTATTTTTTAGTATAAAAAACAACAAACAAGGTGAACATAACTGAAAAGAGAAAATGTTAGCAATGATTACCTTGCAGGAACAGAATGTTAACTTTAACCTTTTTTTTCCTTAATTTCTGGTAACATAGCTTTTACAAACAAAGTTCAAGTCCAATCAATGATACACCTCAAAGTACATCAAAGACTAAAATTAAAATACAAACAAACCGTTTAAGAGAAAAAAATCCAAGAGCTTGGCACAATAATCATGTGTCTATAATATGATAATCTTCTTGGTCCTTAAATATTATATTTTCAAATAAAATATCATCCAAGAGAGTATCTATCTACTAATTTTTTTTATGAAAACTCGATATTCGGTCCAACAACCAACTAATTAATAATGCCTTCATTTAATCATTTGTATGTACAATATTAGCCTCTCGATTTTTTCTTGACTCATGCAATGCAAGTGAAGCAACTTTGAAAGAAACACAACCCTCTCTTCTGCATTGGCAAAAAAAAAAGTGATATTAGAAAAGGAAATTTATAAAATTAATAAAACTTTTGGTAAAGAAGAAAAGAGCAAAAGTATGAATAATTGAATATGCACTAATAGGTAAAGACATTTATGAAAGCAAAGTAGTAAAGGTAAATGAAAATTTAATTTTAGTGGAGAAAAAGCAAAAGAGGGTGTGTGGGGCTATACTATACCTTCCTAGTTTTGACATAAAGAAGATCTGGTGAAATTTTGTACAAGTCTTCATCAACAGGCTTTGGTGTTGGTCTTGACATTGGAGTTGGACTTGGTGGCTCTTTCACAACATGGCTCACCCAATTTTGCTTTTTCATATCCTTTTCATGTTGGGAACGTACCTTTTCCTACAATGTTAACAACAAATTAATAATTGTCTTGGAAATATAAACTGTTACTCTTGACCAACTAATTATTACACCACTTTTCAATAAAATCTTACTTATTTTGACTGCTTAACCAATGTTCCGAGGACACGGGTTAACATTGTCCATTAATAATTCTATCATGCTTTATAAAAAGTGACATTAGATGTTACATAAGTCTAATTAATGTCTAGACATGCATGCTTTGTATATCTAGCACTTTGCATGTGTCATTATGTGCAATTTTTGATTACTTTATCTTGTTATGATACACCCATGGATCCCATTGTCTATATTTTTAGTGACCCATTAACAAAGACGATAAAGCCTAAAGTTAGATGCATTATTAAACAAAGTCATGGATAATCATACTTCATATTAACCGATGTCTAAGGCACTGGCTAAGGATATCAAAAAAGATTTTTTTTTAATTTTTATAGAATATTGATAAAACAATTTTCAAAACAATAACAATTATATAATTTTCTTTTTAAAATCCTTAACTAATGTCCGAAGAAGCCATTTAACATTTCCCATTAAAATTTAGTAACTCAGAGTTGAAAATAATATCACAAACAATTTGCTGTTCTTGTCAGAAAGCTCTTGCTTTTATAATTTGTCACGCTATCGCGTGAATCATTAATGTCAATACAACAGGAGGCTCAATTATAAAGTAGTGTGACCTACCATAGAGAAATTAATTATTTTTCATTAACAAAGGCAAAGTTTCTTTCTTTTTCTACTCTCACGGTCTAAAAGCCTATAACTACTTTGATGCAATACAATTTAATTTTTCTAGTCATTTTATTTTCACACTCTTCCTATTGAGGACAAACAGTAGTAAAATTAAAACTCAAAATAAAGTTCCATAATTAATGATTAAAACTCAATTAAAGACATGCAAAACAATAAAATACTAGTAGTAAAATTAGTAATACCCATGTGTTACTTACCGTGAATTATGTTGTTGTACATCATTTTATTTTAACTATATATAGGAACATCTATATAATGTAATAAAAAAGAAAATCTAAACAATTTTAACAATTAGTATTATTTAACATATAGTACTTCTAATTTGATGTGAATATACTCCACATAGAATGATAATAGATTCTATAAATTTGACAATATATGTGAATTAAATTTTTATTTCCTCTTTTAGAAAATAAGAAACATAAAGAGAGAAAAACAAGGATAAGAGAGTTAAGGTGACATACCCTTCTACGTGGAACAACAATCACTGCAGGAGTAACAACATGATTATCATACAAATCACCAGCAACATAAAGATCTTGATCTTCATTACTTTCAGAGTAACTATAGTGTAGAAAACCACCTTGTCTTGCAGATTCAAAGCATTGAGTGAATGGAAGATTATCATTCCAATCCCAGCTCCCAAATGCTGGTACATGGTTCCTCTTGAAGTGGTATTCCTATATTACACCCCCAAATAAAAAACCACACCCCCCATAAAGCATTTTAGTTTTCATAAACAAAGTTAACTTACATAAATATCAACAAAGAACATAAACTTAAGCTAAAATAAGTATAAGTATATATAACAAAAGTATTAAAGACTTACATGATCCATTGTTTTGGTGAAACAGGTGTTGAGTGATAGAATGTAGAAGGTTATTGACCAAGAGGTTTTGTTTCTTTGAAGTGTGTTTTTCAGGTGGTTGGAAGCAATATAAAAGGAGGAGAAAGAATGTGAGCGTGTGTTAATGTGAGGTGGAAAGAAAGGGATGTAAATGAGAGAGAGAGAGAGAGAGAGAGAGAGAGAGAGTAAATGAATGATAAAGGGTTGAAAAAGAAAGGGGTATGGAGTGGAGATGATAAAAAAGGAAATAAGGTGAAATGGTAAAAAAGATAACGAAGTAACAGAGTAGGAGACAGAGGAACAAAGAGGTAAGGTATGAGAAAAGCTGAAAGACTATATAGATAGAGAGTAGGGTTGAAAAGGAAAGTACTTTGTGTTAAACATAGATATTGGGGTGCGGAGAATGCATGTTCTCTTTTTCAAATTTCACATTTTCATTTTTTCTATGTGGGGTTTGAACTCCAAATCTTGTATATATTATGTATTTTTTCTATTAATTGAGCTAAGTTCACGATCACAAATTTTATATTTTCATCTTTATCTACATACTACATTTATAATTTATGTACTTTATCTCTAGGTCTAAGCCTCTAAGTGCTTATTTGGGTTGGAGTTTGCAAACACAAAAACACGTTTCGGGGATTTCCAAAGCAAAACTGTCGTGATTTCTAAATGCCAGCAATGGAAGCTTTTGGGTTAACGTGGGTTGCTGCCGTGGTTTTATAGAAAACATGGGTTGAAAAACGCTGAACTAAACCTGCTATTAGCTTGTTTAAATTTGAGATTTTCTTGGATTGAAAGTTTTTAAGTTTTCTTTTTTGAATTCATCTTTATGTTAAATTCAGTTTGTACCATTAGTATTATTAACAAGGAGAATGCTAATATTAAATTATGTTTGTGATTTTCTAAGTTTGACTTTTCCCATGAAAGGATCATGTTAAACACATGTATTTATACATACGTTAAGGATTCTACAAATACAAATATTAAGAATTTATTAAGAAAAATTCATTTTTAAAATTTTGAAAAATAAATTAACATAATTTCTAATACATAATTGATATATTTAGTATATTAACATGTACCCAGATAACACATATGTTAGCATTTCCCTTATCAAGCTTTAATGAACACTTTGGTTAAGCTGATTGTGCAAGCTACTTTGTAATTGAATGAGGTTAATTTGATAGTATGAATCAAGTCATAATTGAATGTCAACATATACTCCCTCCGTTCATTAATAACTGAGTCATTTGTAAAAAAATATTGTCTTAAAAAAAATTGATCCATTTCACTTTTCAATACAATAATAATTACTTTTTTTCAATTATAACTAATATTAATACTAATTTCACAACTCTCAATTCAATATATTTTATTTTGCATTTATGATAAGAAAAAATTCACCAATACCTGACAAGACACTCAACTATTTTTCTCTTTTTCACTTATACATTTCTTCTTAATATATGTGAAATGAAGAAAAAAAAACCCAATTAAAATGGGATGGAGAGAGTATATGATATCTCTAACAAAGAAACTAACATTGGTCCGGAAGATTTAGATAGGAGTATGCATCAAGTCTTATTATATTGGAGGCTTGGAGCAGGAGTACTAGTATTAATTAAACATTAAATAAGTGAATAAGTTCTCTCTAATGACTTTTATCAGAGACTTATTTTATTTTGCATTAAACAATAGTAGTACTTGTACATTGTACTACTACTCTGCTATGCTTGAACCGATGAATTACTTTTGTTTTTGTTGAATGGAGGGGTCAATAACCTGTGTAACAGTCAGTCCTTTGGCCTAATATGTCGCTGAAATGAAGAAACAAAAACGTGAATATCAATGCAAAATGAGAAAAGGGACAAAGTTGGTTGCTTCTTTCTTGGGGAACTCCAAGCTCGATGCCCATATTTACCAATCTGCTCGTGAGATAGGTTTAACTTTATTTGCATCACAAGTCACACGCTTAACTATAGGTTTCATAGTGCTTTGTGCCATTTCCATGTGACCCTGTCTACGTCTCTCTGTGGGTTGACGTAGTAACTCTGTGGTGTACCGAGCACCTAAACAATATTCCCCAACGACCATCAATCAATCTACATTATTAATTACACTATTTTTTTTTTTGAGGTAAACTCAACATTTTTTTACTCCATAAATTGTTTATATTAATCTTAATTGATTGGGATTGATCTAGATCGATAGCCGGAATTAAATCTCATATTGCATTGAAAAATTAAAATTGAACAACATATAATTAAAATGATTCATAAACTCAATCTCTAATGTCTAAAAGTTGTTATGTAAAGATATATTGTGCAACTCATTTGTTTAATTCACTTAATTCAATGTGACGGTCCAATAAAATGAAACTCTTTCTTATAACTCAGTAATAAGATCATCAAACACATGAAAGTGCGAGTATAAGACATCACCACAACATGTTCAACGGTGGTTCAATTCTCTAGCGGATTAGGGTCATGCCCAAAGCGCTAGTAATATTATCATATCATGTATTAATTTTTAGGGTCTAGCTAATTTTTTATTAACAGGAGTAAATGACTTATTTTTCTCGGTATAAATAGCTTACTTTTTTTTTTTGCTTTCGCACGGTTTCCGACCCACCAAAGATGAGCGACTAATTCAGCTCGTGCGTAGAGGCATACGCAGCCAAACATTGTTCCCCTAGGAATCGAACCCGGTATTCCCCGGATATGTCCTTGGAAGGAGCTCCTTACCACTGGAGCCCAAATAACTTGGTTTATAAATAACTTACTTTAAAAAGGCTACATCTCCTTTTATTAACACAAGAGTAAATGACTTATTTTTCTCGTAAAGTATAAATAGCTTACTTTGAAAAGGCTACATCTCCTATAAGTATAGTGGGGCGTATGAGATCAACAATGCACAATTTAAGGAAGTAGAATTTCAGACTATTCCGGTTGTAAGCTAGCCATTGAAAGTAGAAACTAGTCATGTTTTCAAAGTCTAAACTCGTGTATAATTAATTTCTATTCTAATAACGAAAAAGGAATGAGGGTATTGGCTTATAGTCTTATAGCTAGACACACACAAAAGTACAAAGCATAAGAGAATAACTAAGAGCTTTGAGAGTGATTGACACACCCAGCCAAAATACGGCATAATAAGTTATTGAGGAATGCTAGCGACACTCACTTTTTCCTCTAAGTTATTACTTAGTCCAAAATATTTTCGTAAATTATTAGTATTATAATTAAGTTGACTTAGTGTATGTTTGGAAAATTACATTCACCTCCCTTAAGTTTTCCTCAAATATCACCAACCCCCCCTCTATTTATTAAAAACACACTTATCTCCCTTAAATTTTCACTAAATAGATATCTTCTACCCCTCTATCCAAACGGCGTTAGCTTAATTTAGCTGTTCCCAGATCTTCTTCCTTCCATCATCCAGCATATTAGTTTATCCATTCATTCACTTTGTCACTAGATTTGTAAACACCTCCACTTTCCTAGATAACTCAAGAATTTACTCACCAACAAAAACAATC
>Ga0228710_1011513_pt1 | contig 11389 bp, 5 predicted proteins | sample MedpolnodulmetaG_FD_177995 | JGI IMG/M metagenome (GOLD analysis project Ga0228710, IMG submission 177995) | Root nodule microbial communities from Medicago polymorpha collected in Santa Monica, California, United States - pink nodules | ecosystem: Host-associated > Plants > Roots > Nodule... | reverse complement strand
TTATGGCAAAAGATAAGAGTGTTGTGCATACCTTTCAAGCAGTGCAAAGCCAAGAGTGTTTGTGCATCACCTTCCATAGTTGAGATTGAATTTGATGAACGTAATAAGCATGGCATTTGATAGGCATACAGGCGTTTTTATAGAGGGAGAATAGTAAAAGCCGATGATCTGATTGGTTGATGGAAGTATCTGAATAGTCATGTAACAACGGCTGAGATTTGCTGGGGTGGTTGGCAGCTTAGCACAACAATTAAGATGGGTTTAGGAGGGAAATTAGGGAACGATTAGGGCTAAGGTGACAGCTCATCAACTCTAGCGTTAATAATAAAGGATTAAAAAAAGCATTTTTTTTTTAAAATTTTTGGGATAACGTATTTTAATTGACGAGGAATGAAAAAAAACCAAAACAGAGGATCGAACAGGTGACACTCACCTACGCGTTAAACGATTTAACCACTAGGCTGGAACGAAATTAATTGTTATATAGCGCTTTTCCTTAGTAAATAAACGCTATATTTTCATTACCTGTGATAGCGCTTTAAAGCGCTATTTAAGCTTGACCCATACATAGCGCTTTCTAAATAAAACGCAGCCTATGTACAATCGGGCAAGTTTTATTATGTTTAATATTTTTTTATGAACCTACGATAGCACTTTTAGAATAAAACGCTATAAAAATAAAGTACCAGAGATAGCTTTTTTTGTAAAAGCGCTATTTAAAGCTTTCGTATTTTGATTTATAGCGCTTTAGTGTTAAAAGCGCTGGTAATGAGGCACTATATTTTCCCAATTTTGTAGTAGTGTTTACTTATCGTATGCTTATATGTGGATGATTTTATGCTGACTGGAAGCAAAATTCAAGATATTGAAGAGTTTAAATCAGTCATCAAGTCATAATTTGAAATGACTGGTCTAGGAAAGCTTGCATATTTCTTAGAAATGGAGATTCTCAGAACCTCAAAAGGCTTGATACTTCATCAGACCAAGTATGCTACTGAGATCCTGAAGAGGTTCAATATGTTGGATTGCAATTCAGCTACCACTCCAACATATGTTAATATCATAATATCAGAAATGAAGTGAAAGAAAAAGAAGAAAGTGTTGATCCAACACTATTCATGAGGCTTATTGGATCACTAAGGTATCTATGTCAAAGCAGACCGGATATTCGCTATTCAGTTGAAATGGTGAGCAGGTTCATGAGTAATCCTCTTAAAACTCATTTCTTAGCTGTTAAAAGAATACTGAGGTGCATAAATGGGACACTACATCATGGCATCCTATTTTCTACTAGAAAAAGATTTGAGCAACTCAACATGATAGGTTACTCAGATGATAATTGGTGTGGGCATAAAATTGACAGAAGAAGCACAATAGTTTTTGTGTTCATATTACAAGGAGCCCTTATCTATTGGTCATTTAAGAAGTAGTCATTTGTGGGTCTCTCAAGTTCTGAGGCTAAGTATGTTGCAAGTTCCTCAGCAGCATGTCAAGCTAACTGGCTACATAATGTGCTGGAAGATCTAATGATTAAGCTGAAACAGACTGTCAAACTGTTGATTGATAACAAGTCAGCAATTAACCTTGCTAAGAACCCCCATTGCTTATGGGAAGTTGAAACACATTGAAACAAGATTTCACTACCTAAGAGACTAGGTCAATAAATGCAAGATAATTGTTGTACACAGCTCAAAAATGATCAAATAGCTGATGTCTTCACCAAACTAGTCAAGAGAGCTCAACTTCAGAAGTTAAATAGAGAATTGCAAGTTGTTTCCTTTGAGTTTGAATCAAGGAGGAATGTTGAAATATAATTGCAAACTCTTGTATATGTTATGTTTGTAATATGTTCTATTTAGTCAGTAACTATTTGTAACCGCTTTTCTCTAGTTTCTAGCTAGTTAGTTAAGACCGAAGGCTTTACTTGTTTTGCAAGCAATAGAAAACAAGTTGTATATATACATGATTCATGTAAATAAAGCCTAAGCCTCTTTCTCTCATATTTTAACTGTCACCATTCTCCTTCAATTACACAAAACCAATATCAATTTTTTCACCAACATCCACAAACCCTCCATCTTAAGAACATGACTCATACTACCAAAATTGAAAACGTTGAAAGAATTGTAGTCCCACATCATCAGTAAACCTCCGAAACCACCAACAGAAGAAATAAAATAATAACTAAAACTTTGGACCCGTAGAACATTATACAAACATATTGGTTCACGACCTCCACCTTATTTTATTGTTTTTATGCAACCATGGGACAGTTTCTTCTATGTAATCAACAATTGTATTCCTCTTTTCTATACCAGCCCATCCAAGCCTCCAACATTATATCCAATTAACTTCATAAGAATTAAGAACAAAACTACTCTCAGAAAGGAAAAAAAATCAAAACTTCAACAAAAAAAAAACGTCTAATTGAGGACACATCAATACCCTTACCATTATTTGATCTATCTCTCTTCTCAATTTGAATTATTTTTTTCTTCTTTCTTATCACTCCGTGTTTTTTTATAGATAAAAACTCATATAGACTTATAAAGAAGTTGGGTTCAAACCTGATTGCATGTCGGCCGTAGCAATTTCATTATTGAATAAACTAAATAAAGAATTTAAAAACACTAATATTTCCAAAAAGAAATTCATATTTTAACGGCTCAAAAGTCTACATCATTGAATGAAAAGGTGTCACAAGTTGAGGTTTGAATTAGTCCATAATTAATTGTTAAATCAATTGTATGCCGAAACTCTTTACTTTGTCAAGGTAGAATTACTACAAATCACTTAATGTTTAAATAGTTGATCATCTTTCTTAATTTATTAATTAAATGCCCGACACATCTACCTATCGATTAACTTCACAATACATATTTAAAGACCATGTAAGAGTCAACTCAAAAAAGGCCATGCCATTCCCATCATAGTGACAGTGCATTATTAGACTTTTTGTTTTCTAATCATATTACTCATTCATTCATGAGTAACATGGGTGCATTCATCACTTTCTTTCTTTCCTTTCAACCTCTCACATTCATCTTCTTCTTCCTCTTCTACATAACACTCATAGAGTTCCGACGGATAAAAAAACTTGTCGGAACTGGTCCAACAACCTATCCTATAATAGGTTGTTTAATATCTTTCTACAAGAATCGTTTTCGGTTGCTAGATTGGTATACCGAGCTTTTAGCCCAATCGCCAACCAATACGATATTGGTTCAGCGATTAGGCGCACGTAGAACCATTGTAACTGCAAATCAACACAACATCGAATATGTGCTCAAGACCAATTTCAAAAACTTTCCCAAAGGGAAGCCTTTTAGAGAGATCCTTAGTGATTTCCTTGGAAAAGGTATATTCAATGTGGACGACGATTTATGGATGATACAGCGAAAACTCGCAAGTCATGAGTTTTCGCTGAGATCCATAAATGAGTTCATCTTGCACACGTTGGAGGAAGAAGTCAATGGGAAGCTAATTCCATTAATGGATTCACTATCAATAGAGAACAAAGTAGTTGACTTTCAAGAGTTGTTAGGGAGATTCTCTTTCAATGTGATTTGCAAATTCACATTGGGGATTAATGATGATGATGATAATAGGTGTTTTTTGGATCCTTGTCTTCCAATATCGCCGTTGGCAAAGGCTTTCGATATGGCGGCTGAGATTTCGGCGAGGCGTGGAGCAGCACCTTTGTTTTTGGTGTGGAGAGTGAAGAAGTGGCTAGGAATTGGATCGGAAAGGAGGCTTAGAGATGCAGTTAAGGAGGTTAAGATACGTGTCATGGAAATGATTTTAGAGAGGAAGAAGAAGATGAATATAACAGGAGAGCAGCTTGTTGGTGGTCAAGATCTCTTGTCACGTCTTATTTCTTCAGGTTGGTGAACATTAATTTGTTTTTTTCAATATTTTAATGGTTAGAAATTCACATTTCTAAAGTAAATAAATGGAGTCGGGGGTTCGAACTTTGGCACTCAATATATTATGCAACTTTCCTAACCTAAGCTCAAGCCGGGTTGGTGAACATTTTATAATTGTTCTTTGTTCAGTAGATTTTTTTTCTATATCTTTTTATGGGATAAAATTTGTTTCTATACACCAAAAAATTGTAGGGGTATGCATATCAATTCATTGCTGCAGCTACAATATAAAAGTTTCAGCAATTTTTATAATTAAATTAAATTTCTGTAGTTAAATTATATTGACTGTATTATGAAAGTAAGCGTAAACGTGTTTATATTAGCTTGTAATAAAGTCAGAACAAATAAGCTCTTTCGAAATGTTGAATGTTTAAAAAACACGCGGTTTTAATTTTATAATAAAGGTTTTGCTAACCGGTGCTTTAAGGACAATGGTTAAGGATACCATTAATAAAAACTTTAACCTGTAAATAAAAGTTTTTGCTTTTTTCTTAGCAATAATTACACCACTTTTCAATACAAACTTACTTATTTTAGTACTTTAATCAATACCTTAAAGGCAAGGTTGTCAAAATCGGGACTTTACTTCAAGTCAAAAGGAAATAGCAAAATCAGGAATCGTAAAATCGCAATCAAAATCGAAGAATTTTACTCAAAGACTTTTGTAGAATCGATATAAGAAATTGTAAAATCGCAATCAAAATCGATGGACTTTACCCAAAAATAATAAGGGTTTTTCTATCATGTGCAAATTTACACATGTTAAGAAGTTTTAAATAGTAATTTTGCATTGGAACTTGTATATTTTGTATTAAATACATAACTTTTTAATAAATAATTATTTATTTTCAATAAAAATTTACTATTTTTAGTAACTTTAACATGTGCAATGTTGCACATGTTAGACAAACCCAAATAATAATACTAAATATATGTTATAAATGGTATATAGTCATAAATGACTTAGTTTATAAGAAATCATAAAATTGCAATCAAAATCGATGGATTTTGCCTATTTTAGGATTCTACTGTGGATTTAGGTCGTTGAAGGTGAAGAAAGTCGCAAAATCCTGAATTTTAGGAATTTAAGTCGGGATTTTGACAACAATGTTCAAGGGCAATGGTTAACATTCTCCTTATAATAATTAAAATTAATAGTTAATATCATTAGAAAAAAATATCAATTAAATAAAAATAAATTGTGATATCATTTTATATGTGAAATATATTTTTCTTGCAGGGCATGATGAAGAAGTAATTAGGGACATGGTGATAAGCTTCATTATGGCAGGGAGGGACACAACATCATCAGCATTGACATGGTTCTTTTGGTTACTTTCACGTTATTCTGATATTGAGCACAAGATATTGAAAGAGTCAGAAAATAAATTAAACAATGAAACATTGGACTATGAATCATTGAAGAGTATGAATTTTTTAAAGGCATGTCTATGTGAATCTATGAGATTATATCCACCAATCGCATGGGATTCAAAACATGCCACATGTGATGATGTGTTACCAGATGGTACTTTGGTAAAATGTGGAGATAGAGTGACTTATTTTCCATATGGAATGGGAAGAATGGAAAATTTATGGGGTAAAGATTGGTTTGAGTTTAGACCAGATCGTTGGTTTGTTGAATCAAACAATGAAATAATATTGAGTGAGGTTTGTCCTTTTAAGTTTCCTATTTTTCAGGCTGGTCCAAGGGTGTGTCTTGGAAAAGAAATGGCTTTTATTCAAATGAAATATGTAGTGGCTTCAATTCTTAGGAGATTTAGGATTAAAATAGATAGTCCTGAGAAGCCTATATTCGTGCCACTTCTTACGGCACACATGGCCGGCGGCTTAAAAGTATTGTTTTCTAAGAGAATGTAATTTTAACTCATTTTTTTACTACCAACATGGACCCGATCAAATTATGTGATTAGAGGTTCAAGCTTAGTGATTAGAGATGTTTGATAATATACAATGTATGAAAGAATATCAATTATTTATTAAGAAATATATGATTTTTTAAATGAATCTTAGATATCTTAAGAGGTTAATTGATCTCTAGTTTGTTTAACTGCTTTGGGTTTCAAAAAACATATTATATTGATTGCTATCTTTGTTTTTCTTTGAATTTTGGAGAGTAAATGATAATTTAATTTGAGAGTTTAGGTGGTTTTTTAAAAAATAGCCGTTCATTCTTTTATTTTATTTAGCACTCATGTGTCTGGGTAATTTGACGTGAAAGAACTATACGGATATTGTTTGGGAATCACTTCAATCATAATGGTGGATGAAAGCGAATCACATCAATTTTACTTTTTCCTACCACTTGTGGCGGCTTAATCCTCGGTCTTATTTGAAAATCATTTTGTAATGGGGTTTGCTTGCCCTATTTTGTTTCCATGCTTTTCATCGACTTTTAATGTAATTTGATATTTCGTTCCTATTATTCTTTTGGAAGTGCTGGAAACAAGAGGTTTTTTAGCGAATATCACCAATTTTATCTTCATAAAAAAAATAATGAAATGCATAATAAAAATCATCATTTAATTAGCCAAAAAATGTGTTCGTCATCAAAAAAGGAATGTGTCGGTCATCATCTTCATCAATAAACTCAAACAAATCAAAATCATCTTCAATAAAGTTAAAAATCCATATCATCTTAAAAAATCAAAATCCTGAAATTCTCGACATATTCTAAATTTTCGAAATCTAAAACAATCCAAAAATTTGCCCAAAACTACGACAATAAAAGAACGGTGAAAAAAAAAACCCATAAACCAAAATGAATGTGGCAAAACCCATTAAGATGAGAAAGAAACTATACCCAGCACCAAATTAAATTTCAATATAAAAGACGCTCTCTGCGGAAAAACCTTTTTTGCGTGTTTACTATTGGATTATTGTGACTAATTTGTTTGATTGAGATAGTCAACAAATTAATTGATTGCAAGCTTTGGTGATTAATACAACTTATTTAACTACATATTTGATAAACCTTAATTATCAAACTTAGTAAAAAATAATGGAATCAAACAAAATGCCAAATTTATTGAATAGATCATTTGTGAATAAGAATTTTAGAACCCCTTTGAGAAAGTTTGAATCCTTGACAAGATTCAACACAATTGCTTTCTAAACCTTCTGCAATGAAAAAAGTTAATTTTCTAAAAAAGTTTCACAAACTGTAATAAATTGAATCAATTAAAATTGAAATTAAAGGAGATAAGGGTTACCAAGATGAGCAATGAGATTTATAGTTGTTCACTCATACCTTCCTTGCTAGTGGGATACTCCACTCTGAATGTCAAACACAATGAAGTTTCTTCCAATATTTAATGCAAAGTGTTAGTTGAAATGTTACACAAAAATTTGCTAATTCCTTCGATCAAGCTATTGAATCCTTGAGCCTTCAATTTCCTTTGATTGATCTTCAAAAAACGTTTTTTGATCACACAAGATAAACCTTGAATTCACCAAGTTGTTGTTGTTGAACACTTCCAACCTTGAACAATAAAACCCTTGAGCCTCACAAATTTATGTTAGTCTACAACCAAGCTTTGCTTGGATCTCAGGTAAAGTTGGCGAAATGGACCGGCTCGTTTGGACCGCTATTTTTGACAGGCTGAGTCAAAGTTTTGAACTCACTTTTTATTGTTGGTTCGCCCCGCTTAACTAGTTGAGAAACAAGGCGGGCATGGGGCGGTCCGCTTAACTCGTCGAAAACGGGACAGGCACAGGGCAGGGCGGTCCGCTTAATTTGTTTTTCAAAAAAATAAAAAAATGAATGCTGCTCTTCTCCCAGAGAGTTTTGCTCCCACCCAACCAAACTTACCAAAACACTCCTGTGTTAGTTAACTAACGCATGTGCAAAATTATGTGTTACTTAACTAACACAGCATGACTTAAGTCCCACAAGTGTAAAATATTGTGTGAGTTAACTCACCCTGATTTTGTTTCACCAATATCCCAATTAAAACAAGATTTGTGCATATGCATTAATTTGTGATAAGGGCTAACTCTAACCCCACTCATTCACTATCTTTCTCTGATCACTAACCAAATAAAAATTTCAAACAAGATTTATGCATATTCATTCATTTGTGATAAGGGCTGATGTCTTTGACTGACTTTATTTTGCTTACCACTTGCCAACACACTAAAATGTTGTTGTGTTGTGCTGGTGACTTGGTAGTAGTTGGAGTATAATTCCAAAGTACTTGTCCATTTAACCATTTGTGTGTAAAGCTCTATTTGGGCTACTCTCTTATGAATCTATTCCATGACATGCCAACATGCAATGTTGCCCCACCACTACTGTTTAGTGGAATCAGCCACCAAAACATTTCCCTAGCCACAAAATGTGTGAAAAAGTTGGAATATGGATGAAACAAAACCAGCGTGAGTTAACTCATGCTGGGTTTTAGTGTGTGTTTTCTGCGTGACTTAAGTCACGCAGAGGCATATAAGGTGTGTGAGTTAACTCACGCAAGGGTATAATGGTCAATTAAGTTGGGCGCGAGCGTTTTGTGTTGGAAGAAGAGCAGAATTCAAAAAAAAAATTGTTTAGTGGAACTAAAAGAAATGGAAAGGCCCAACTTGGCCTAACCCAATATAAAACAAATACACAGTTATTCTACTGGGGTTTATGCCTGAAAAAGAATATATAACACAACTCTGTGTGTGTTGCAGTGTTGTGCATCCTACTAGAGTTATTCTTTGTTGTCGCTCCAACTCCAATCACATTGGCTTCTACCTGCGACGAACAAGGGTAAACTTCAAACTATTTTTTCTTGTTTCTAATCTGATCGTATTTGTGTTAGTTTTCTACATATTCAAAACTTGTTCATACTATGGTTCTCTTTTGAATGTTATGCTTTCTATTTCCCACTTACTGATCTTCTTTGCATGATTTTTGTTCTTTTTTATTTGGTTTTTGGTTTTTTACTTGTTATGATTTACGGTTCTGATTCATGTATGGTCACAACTTCTACAGTTCTAAATCAGAACTTCTGATTAATGTGATATCCAAATCCTTATTGTGTTTCACTTTCTATTAGTATTTGTATATATTGAATCTCCAACATGCAAACTATTGAATTTTCAACATGCAAACTCCATATCTCAACTTTTTTTTATTTCTCAACCATCATTGATTAAAAACTAACTGTTTCATCGAGGAATTGCATTATTTCTAAAGTTAATGAAGGTTTAACAACAGAATCAGATTGAATATATTTTAATTTGAGGTGGAAACTATTTCATTTTTTTATATTTATGTTATAGTTGCATTGGTTATTTTACTTTTTTTATGCATTGGTGAAAGATAGAAATGGACTGACAAACATTTGATAATGAAGTTGAGGCTGAAGTTAATGCACACAATTTGGAGGCTGGGAATGTAGTTGTTCAAGGTGGTGAACCACAACCACCTAAGGCAAAGAAGGCTAAAGTGACTAATGCTGATTGCTGAAAATATTTTACTAAATTAAAAACCGATGTTGATGGAGTTGGAAGGGCAAAGTGTAATTCATGTGACTGTGTGTTTAAGGTGAGCGGTAAGGATTATAGGACCACGACATTGAATCGTCATAGAACACAATACTAAAAAACTAAACAAGCTGATGTTGGTTAGGTAATGATGGAGTTGCAAGGTAAACTTAAGAGTGTGTTATAGATAAAAGAAAGTGTCTAGACAAATGTGTGTTGTTGCGAGTATTGTACATGACTTGCCTAATAAGTTTGTTGAATCTCAAAAGATTAGGGATTGGCTGAAGTATTTGAACCTTGACTTTGTTGCTATTACTCGAAATACTGCCAAGGCGGATGTAATGGATATGTTTAAAAGAGAAAAGGAAAATCTTAACATTGAATTGACTAATATTCCTACTACGGTTTCATTAACTTCTTATTTGTGGACACCTTGTACTACTTAGCGTTAAATTTACTTATCAGCTCATTATGTTGATTTCGACTGGAATTTAAAGAGCAGGATTCTCAACTTTTGTCACATGCCTCCCCCTCATTTTGGATCAGAGTTATCAAAAAGGATTCCAAAATTTGTAACTGATTAGGGAATAGAAAAGAAGATTTTTTTTCCCTCATATTGGATAATGCTTTTGCTAATGATCCCATGCAAAATTCGTTGTTATGTAATGGAGAGTTCTTTCACGTGCATTGTTCGAAGCACGTTTTGAATATCATTGTGCAGAAGGGGCTGAAAGTTGTTGTTGATGCCTTGGAAAAGATTAGAGATAGTGTAAAATATGTGAACAGTTTGGGGAGCAGAATGAAAAATTCAAGGAATGCATTGAACTTATTGGTTGGTGTTGAATGTATTCTGAACTATCAACGTGTATTTGAAAGTCTTACTTTCCATGATGATAATTATAAGTTTTGCCCATGATGATGATAATTACAGCTGAAAACCAAAAGTATATGGGAACTAGATAAGAAAATTACAGTGAACAAGCTTTGAGATAAACTATGGGAACTAGAGGCAAATCGAGAAGTGGAAGATAAAGTGAGTTTGGTAGATGAAGTAGGAATGGAAGAACCCTTTATATCTAATCCTAACTAACAATCCCATCCTAATTCTAACCCTAATCCTAATTAACTTTGGCGCCCCCATATTTGAATTTCAAACTAAAAATTTGGCTCCAAACCAATTGCATTAAATGCTGGTTATTTACGTAATTTCCCATGCACCACACGCCTTCTCATGATCTGCCAAGACCTACCATCTATATATAACCTTATGTAAGGTTTCCTTCATACCATAAATCTTATTCCTTGAATCTGAGAATGGCAACCGATGATGTCCATTGTTTATTTGTAACCAATTCTATTTTAAACTGTTTAAAATTATTGCTAAATATTTTAAATATTTTTTTCTTTCAGAAGTTGTTGTATCCTAGTTTCTGTCAAATAACATTGGATAAGAGGACAACGTCAGTGGAGTTGGTGGATGAATGTGGAAACATTTGGGAGTGCATGCTCATATACTGCAGGCGTCCATATGCTCACTTCAACGTTGGTGGTGCTTTTAAGAGAATGGTTGAAGCTCGAAGGATCCTTGAAGGTTGTCACATCATGGTTGGTGCTCCTGAAGTTCGTCCCAATGAGAAGATTTTTTTTTTGTATTGTCCGCTAAGAGGATATGTTGATTCGTTCATGTGATGAAGAAGTGATGCATCTACTTTTTGAGTGTTTGAGCAACTTGTAATCCGACATTACATTTTAGTGGAACTCTCCTTGGAAGTGCAAGGGGGACATGACTACTTCTGGTTTGTGGAAGGAACCTGTATAATTGCTTGTATTCTTTCTTTCTCTGTTCTCTTACTATTATCCGCTGCACTAAGACTCTGAACTCAAGTCAGACTCTGAACTATTTCAGACTCTGAATCTAGGAACAGTTTTTCAGAACGTAAGAAAGAAAAGTTTTTGAAAACACAATTCAACCCCCC
>Ga0228710_1011512_pt1 | contig 11390 bp, 12 predicted proteins | sample MedpolnodulmetaG_FD_177995 | JGI IMG/M metagenome (GOLD analysis project Ga0228710, IMG submission 177995) | Root nodule microbial communities from Medicago polymorpha collected in Santa Monica, California, United States - pink nodules | ecosystem: Host-associated > Plants > Roots > Nodule... | reverse complement strand
ACAGGATTGACCATTCGTGGTCGGTGAGTTCGTAGCGGCGGCGCGTCATTCCAAGGCTCCCTCATTCGGAAGCCTTGAATCATCGGCGCGACTAAACAACAAGTGATTTTATGAGTTTACGACCTAGCGGAAAAGGGAAATCACAAAGTCGCTGTCGAAATTCAATGGTCGGGTCAAACAGTACAGGAAACATTGAGGCGGCAGGACCGGTACCGAGCGTCCGGTGTCCGTGGTCTCTGGTTGCTGCGCCAGCCAGGCTTCCAAATTTCCAAGAGAATTCCTGCTGTCTGCATTGGGGGAGCCTCGATCAGGTCTGACGGCTCTCGTGCCGCGTACCGAGGAAATGCAGGCCCGCGACAGTCGTCAACATGATCGATGGCATCAGGCGTTGCCGATGGAGGAGTTCCTTCGCGCAGCTTTCAATGGAAGGTTCCGCTTCGGTATGGAGCCAGACCAAGAGGCGACCATACGCATCCGAACGGGGACTATGTTTTGTTGGTCTTGCGGCGCGGAAACCCGCATCGTCGTGGGCCTGGGAATAACCGCAGCCGACAAGGAACTCATGGTCACGATTCCAAGCCTCGGAGAATATCCGCAGGCGGGCGAATTGATCCGCAGGTACGTGTCAACTCATCGCGATATCGGAGCTATCAAGCGTAGGTTCAGCAGCACGCAGCGACGCAAGTATCTGAGTAACGGCTGCGCTCACTGCGGTAGCCTGATCGGACAAATGTATGAGCTCGATGCCGATTGGGACGACGAGCCTTTGGACACATTCCGGGTGCGCATTGCCGATGGCTGGAAACAGGTCATCGACAGCTGCGGATGGCAGGACACATGGCATGTGTATTCCTAACGGCGTCGTGACCCCAGTGATCAAAATCTCCGCTCGATTACGTATTTGCCTTCCTCTAACCACGCGCGTAGTTCGACGTTCTCGCAGGAGTAGCTCTCATCGGTACTGTTGCAAGCGAAAGCTCCACCGATTGAGCGCTGATATACCCTTCACGCCTCGGGTTGAGCTATGGTCTTGCACTGTCCGGTGGAGATTATTCGCAGCGCCTCCACTCAGACGTGGCGTTGTCCTCGCCTTCATAGCAATAGCCGAGCACTTCCAGGCGTTCGGAAACCTCTGACCGCTTATCGCATTGCTTCATCGTCTCCGGATCGTCGCCACGGCCACCTCGGCAATCATCCGTTAGCTGGGCCCATTGCTCGATGAGATCCTGCACAGACGCTTTAGGTGCCGGTGTGGACTTCGCCTGGGGGCAATAAAGCTGATCGTCTCCATTGATGCGGATGTCTCCGTTCGGCACTCGGTCCAGCATGAAAGTCAGCTGGCTCGTATCCCCGAATTCCGTGCAGGTCGCATCGACTTTCGACCGTGATGCGCTGATCTTGCTTATTGAGGATACCACGCAGAGATTCTCCCCGGTGGAGAAAGTTCGCCGATTGTCTTCCAGATCGAAATCGATCATGTCGAGTTCGCCGTTTTGGAGATCATCGCAAGCCGCCTTGCTGCGGACGTAAGCTCCTGCCGCGATTGGCAACTGCGTTTCATCCGTCGACGCTGCGTCGGTTTGTGGAGACGCACCTACCTCGGCCGTCGAATCGGGCTCTGCTAGGGGAGAGGCGCTTTGCTGCTCATCGGTCTCGCGCGCCTTCGAAGTTTGCTGCGCTTCCAAGAATTTCCGCTGCACGTCGAGGATTTGAAACGCTGCGAGGACGCTCCCGCAAGCTCCGATTGCAGCAAGCATCGGCGCTTCATTGACCGCTGTGTTCCGAAGGTTGTCTTTCTGTGCTTGAGATAATTTCGATTTCTGCTCCAGCTGGGCCACGCGCTGTTCAGCGTACGCGAATAGTTCCGGACCGATTTGAAGCTCCAGCTTACAGACCCTCGCTCCCTCCATCGAAGTGTAAGCGGATTCTAACGAGTTAAACATCTGGTCGAGTTCTGCTGCATTCGCCTCCGCATTGAAGGCCGTCGTAGTAAGGGCGATAGCAGGAACGAGCCTGATCAATTTCGCTAAGCGGTTTTCGCTATTTCGAAATGGGAACCAAACGCGTCTTTCCGTTGGTGTCCCTATTGTCATCGCCTCGGCGAGCTGCTTTGCATTGAACTTGGTCGACATGGTTCCTCGGGAATCTCGGATGGGGATATTGGAAAGGTGAGCCGGCAAAGGCCGGCTCACCAATGCGATCGCTTATCCTTGTTGCGTTGCGACCTGCGTTCCACGAATCTTGTCGAGCTTTTTCTCGGCGTTGCGCTTGCGGACCTCGTTAGCGAGCTCAATCGGTACGACACGGCGACCGACCGGCCAGAACGACAGACCGGCGAGCTTGAACGACTGCAAGCCGAACGGGATCGTGATTAGGAAGATGCAGTTGATGACCCCCGCGAACAGGTAGCCGAGAAACAGAAAGAGTCCGAATGTGCATGCCCACGCGATGTTAACGATGAACCCGATCGTTCCTGTCAGCGCAGTAATCGCTGTTGTCCCCTTACCATCCAGTTCCCGGACGTGGACCACATCCTTTCCGAACGGGAAAGCTGACAGTTTAGCCATCTCGATTGCCGCACGCGCAAGTGGCAATCCCACGATGGTCAGAGCTGCGACGCCCGCTCCGAACAACCAAAGCAAAGCGATGTACCATCCACCGAACACGAACCAAATTACATTCCCTGCAAATCGCATTTGACCCTCTCCTATGCGTTCAAAGTGCTTCGATCGCCATCTTAAGGCGAATCTCAGCTTACTTGCGACGATAGGTCGATCGGTTGGTTTGATCCACGAAAATCGTAACGAGATACGAAAAATGAGAGAAACATCGTAGGCGGTATCCCTTCATTTCGCGCTCACCGACCGCAATTGTCGAGCGATGATTTCAGCGAAGGAAATTGGGTCCGTCGTCAAAGAGCTTCGTCGCGTCAAACGGATGACGCAGGCGCAGCTAGGCGATGCTATTGGAAGGTCCGCCGATGCGATATCTCAGATCGAGCGTGGCGTAAACGTTCCCACGCTGGAAACCGTAATGGCGCTGAGTGCAGGGTTATCGGTGCCAGTCGATGTCTTGCTGACCTCGAAGGACAACGGTGTGCTGCATAAACGTCGGAAGGGCCTCCGTCGTGCGAACGCCATTTTGCATTCCTTGTCGGATAAGGACCTAGGTCTCGCGATCAGGCTGCTGGAGGTCTTGCTCGAGCGCACAGAGCGTTAATTCAAGCGAATGGTTGAATCTGGGAAACAATCTTAGCGTGTATTTATTGCGCTGCTGCTTTTAGGTTGAAAGATGTAAGTCCTCTGCGATTTTTTCTGGTATTTTCGCTATCGGACGTGCTACAAACCTCTCGTGGTTAGCCACATCTCATAAATATTTCCATCAGATTGGTTCCGCCTCCCGACGTTTATTACTCGGACAGGCTCTCCACTCTTCTATCTTTAAACTCCTCCCGCTTCACCGCGGGATTTAAATAGCTGTGTCTAGAAAGGAACATGAATCATAAAGAACTTACAAAACACTACGCGGAATGGATCGATAATCTTATTCTCGAGTATGCCGACCGTCATCGTGTCTCCTGGCAACCGATCGACTCCTACATCCAGTGCAACGGTCATTTCATCACGTTTTCCTATGACCGATATGCGATAAGCAGACGCAAGTCTGCTTCGAACGAATGTTCGACCACACGCCTTTCTCCTGAATTTTTTAATGTTGACTGCGTTTACAAGCGCGTATGTCGGTCGCTGTTGGGACGCAGATACTTCAAAAAACGCGATTTACAGCCGTTGATGATCGCGGCTGCAGACGTCAATGGAACGCGCTACAATCCTCGACCGGAATCAATGGATAACGTGCATATTCACTCTTTCTGGTTGCTGCCAACCGGACAAGAGCACGCGTTGCAGGTCGAGCTGGAAAGGGCAAAGCTCGACCCGGATATGGATTTCCGAGATATACACTCGGAACGAGCGACTGGTCTGACGCAGACCTCGAATGAGCCATCGCGGCTTGCATCGTATATGACAAAATTCGTAGGCACGAACGCCATCGACATGCGATTGGCCGACGACCTCTTGATCTATCCTTTTTCGGATCGTGGGCGGTCGTAGTCACACGGAATAACCGAGAAAATGGGACCGTGGAGACGGCGGTGTGCCCGTTCCCCCTTGTAAGCCATTATAAAACAAGTGAAATCGGCGATATCGTTCAAATAATAAAAAAATGAAAAAAGTTACACGATTTCACTTCTAAACAAATTTATTTTTCTGCTATGAGTTCGATCGTTGCTCACGAACAGTGAGTTCAACCGTAACCTGTCACCTTTATAAATATACCAAAGGTTACCGTCAGCATCAGTATCTTGACGAGGCGCACCGTGAATACGATTACGGTGAAATAGCAACTATTATCTATCATTGGAGATAACGATGACTGACATAAACCTTGAGAATAACTCTTCGAATGAAAACGTGAAAGGCCAGTTAGACAGCATCTATGCCTCTGACCCAACCGATAGTCCTACACGCGCGGAGCGAAGGGAGCTCGGCCTTGGGCCGGTGAGTTCGAGTGAGCAGGGTTCGGGAATACTATCGAATTTTTCGCGACGGATTCCCGCGCACCTTCCTCATGTCTGCCACGCCCCACCGGATGAAGGATACGCACTTGCTTTCGATGTCGCCAAGGAAGGGAAACGGGTGATTATCTTGGCGCCCTCTCATTTGCAGCCAAGGCAATATCCGCGCTGGTGTTCAGATGCAATTATCATCGACGATGACCTTGACACTGGTCCGGGCTTTCATACTGCGGCCGAAGCGATACGAGACCATTTCGATCTGATCGTCTTCGTATGTGATCCAAGGCGGCTCTCTGAGGAGATAATATTTACCGAGACTGAGGAAATGCTACTCGACCTTCATTTGTCGTTCGTGCTGCAATCACGAGAAAGAGTGTTTCGGCTCCACCCCGAGGAAGCATCCGACAATGTCGTTTTGTTTAAATCCCCAGGTGTGAAGTTCGTTTACCGGTCGCCGGATCAGTCGCTGAACTGACGGGTTGAAAGAGAAGCCTGGTTGGTGCGGTTTGCCCTGGCCAGGCTGATCTCCGAGACTTGTTACTTCTTGAACGACCTGCGAATCTCACCTGAAATGCGGGTAAGCTGGTCGTCAAAACCACCTTCCAGAGCTACACGTTTCACCTCCTGCAACGCGGTAACAATTGCGTCTCCGTCGGCGCAACTGACTGCAAACTTCCCTTTCGAAAGCTCGATGTCGCGTCGCCCGTAGCGGACGGAGAGTACGTACGATCCGTCCCCCGTTTTCCAAAACCACTGTCCTCGACGCTTGCGATCTGGGTCGCTGGTGACGAACCCGATCTGCTTCTCGATCTGGCTGAGGAAACGCAACCGACGTTTGGTAGTGGCATCAGTCGGATCGGGCTTTTGCTTTGGAAGAAGTTTGAAATTCTCGAATGACATGTGGACCTCCTTGGCTACCAAAGGCGTCCACTGCATTTCGTTTGAGATCAACGCTCTTTGCGCTCGTTGACCTTCCACCGCTGTTGGTCGATCCCCGGCGGGAAAGGAATTCGACATGATCTACAATTCTATGAATTTCGATTGCGTTTTTCGCTCGGCAGCACCGTCAGATTACGAGGCGCTTCGGCGATTTATCGAGGTCGGATGGATTGAGCTGTATTCACCTCACATTCCGAAGTCCTCTGTCGAGCGATTTATACGTCAAGACGGAGCAGGTCAGCATCTCCACCATTGTATGGCGACTTTCGAGCTCGCTTTGATTGGCGGTTCCATTGTTGGCTCTATTAATCGGTGTGATGACTGCATAACTGCGCTGTTTGTCGAGAAGAGATACCGGGGGAATGGGATAGGAAGCTTCCTTTTCCATAACGCTGAAGTTGCAGGGGGTACGTATCTGGAGGTTCCCGTCTTCAACGCTCGTGCAATCTCATTCTACGAGCGGCGCGGCTGGTCGAGACTCCGTACGTCGGACGAGGACGCTTTCGGAACGAGGGTCAGATCACTCACAATGCGCAATGCGCAGCTCAGAATGCCTTTGAACGGCAAAGGTGCTGGTTGGATCGATGACTACCCTTAAGGGAACGCCAGTCGAGACAGAGCGGCGAGACGGCAGCGAGACGTTGAGATGACGCAGTGGGCCAATAATGTCATTGAGCTTATCGACGCGCCGCGGGTTTGGTCCCCACTTCGCAGTTACGTAGTTACGCCAGATACTGGTCTTCCGAGTACCTCGAACCTCAGCTGCGTTCCAGGACGGATGACAGTTGGTCCGGCCTCTTCGGCCTCTTCACCGGGCTGCTGTGGTTGAGCCGCTTCAAGTTCGGCGCGTTCTTTTTTGGCGCCCGCGCATACAAGTTCTACAACCTTGTTTGCCTGGGGTGCGCCTGGCGCATTTATGATCGAAAGTATGGAGGTTAGTGTGGGAAGAAACCCGCATGCCTTCCTAATATTGTCGGCAATTATGTTAGGATCTGAAGGCGTATTCATCTGCGGCGCAACCGTGTTGGTGCCAGTTGTATCGCATGCTGCAATACATAGTCCTCCCAAACAAATATAAAGTATACGTTGATTGAGACGTGACATCGTCCCCTCCCCCCGCTCAAAAAAAACCGATGCGCAAAGTTGCGTAAATTTCAATGGATGGCACTGCGGTTCGTTGGAGTTAGACTACTTTAAGGGCATGCCAATCAGAGGCTATATACATCCAATACAGCCATTCACTCTCCAAAGGAGTATCTGTATTATCTAATACACGCAAACTCCAGCAGAGTCGAGCCCCTGGTTGAAGATTGGCCCGACCCCAGCTTAAGCGAGAATTATATAGATATCCTTCTAAATTAGGAATATGCTACTTAAGCGGGCGGCAAAGCTGCTGTTGGGGGGGGGCTATAATGGGTGCTGCGAAACGAACTGTGGCACGTCTCGCACTAACCGTGGCTTTAACGGATGCGGCTGTTGCTCAAACCTTTGAGTTTGCTCCCGAGAGTTCCCATCCCGCGGTAAAAGACGTTCTAGATCGAAGGTCTCAAGGGGAGGAGTCCGCCGAGGACGTTATATTCGATAAATGCCAGACCATTGGTCTTAAGATCGATTTATCTGAGGTGCCGCAGTTCTCATCGTATGCCGCAGAAGAGAAAGCACGCATTGAGACAAATGCGGAGCGAACCATCACTCCCGTCTCAATCGAAAAAGCATGCTCGATCACATATTCGTTTAAGTCGGCTGAAGCCGAAATGCGCGTACTTCTTTATCCCAGGTCGCGCATCGAGTATTTGAATCTTGAAGGTGAAGAATCCGGCGGAGCCCTGCTGAATTACTGTGCGGAGGTCGATCCTGATGCGGGGGGAGGCACGTTCACTTCTCAATTATCTGACGAGGCTGACCCCGAACCCGTTAATAGTTCGACTTTGAACTTCTGTGAAGCGGGCGTTCCTGTGCAAATTAGAACGAGCTGCGATGACGTCACTGACAAACGATGTCAAGACGAAGACTTGATAAAAGGGATCAGGAAGGCTGTTCGCATAGTTGCCGTACCCAGTGGAAAATAGGTGTTTACCATGAGATTGCTTCGACTAGTAGGCGGTCTTCCGGCAGTATATGCCTCAATGGTGTGGATCGCTCCTACCTATGCTGACAGCATTGCAGACGCGAACCTGCGCACAGACTTCAGTTTCCTTGCGCCTGGCTCGTTGTTTCCAAGAGAATCTGGGTCGGGCGTTCAGAGCCGTACCATACTAGCCGATATCACCTTTCCAGTCGAATTCGATCCAAGAACCGAGCGCTCGGTACCGATGTCAATGGTGTACTCGTATGGTGGACAACACGGGCCGCCAGGTAGCCAATTTCACGAGCGTAACACTTTGTTCCCGGCTCGCGACAATTTCTGTGAGCAACGGAGCCATGGGACGCCGTTCTGTCCAACAGGACGTGGTCACCAAGGATGCGATATACGCGCGAAGCCTGAAGCTTGGGTCTTGGCCGTTGCAGATGGCGAACTAGCGCCCGACCCCCAACCCTGGACCATCAACCTGGTTTCTAGTTCGGGGGAAATAACGTACGTCTATCGTCATCTGACACTGGCTTCCGTGAAAGAAGCTTTGGCCGGCGACAGGAACGTTACTAGGGGGCAGCGAATTGCGCGAGTTGGTAATGTTCAGGGTATAAAGGGCAACAAAATCCAGGCAACACACTATCATCTTCACCTGGAGATGCGTGCCACTACCTCTATCGCGGGCAAAAGATTCGAGGACACTCCGCTTCCCTGCGCGGCAACCTTGTTCCATGCGCTCGCAAAGAAGCACGATATTTCGCTTTCTCTTGACAATTCTACCTTGTTGCAGGGAACTAAGTTTGAAATTACATACAACAATTTGATTTCCCCCAGCGAAGCATCGGCGGCTCCGAGTAAGTTGGATAGATCCCCAACGAATGCGAGTCGCAGTCGATGGCTAGTAAGTGGAAGTCAAATTCTCTCCGGTGTGGAAGTCGGCTTGGAGGCCGGGGGGGGCGGTGCTCGTGCTCTCCGGGTTCTACGCGTTCCTCCAGGATTTCCCAATCCGAAGGCGGTAGGGCAGATTCTATTCACGGGCCGCTTTGCCGCGGGAAAATACGTGGGGTCGCTCGCGCCGTTGTGGAGCCCATGCGGAGGATCAGTCGTAGCGGTCGAGGGACCCGTTCTCGGGCTGAGAATTGCACTAAAGGGAAATAATATTGATCAGGAAGCGAGTTGTGTAAGTAGCGCGCCCACGGAGATATCAATCGTATTGAGTCATCTTGGTTCTGATGGTGGAAACATCACTGATGTGAACGGCCTGAATATTAGGGATACTCTTTCAGAGAAGTCCAGAAATTTTCTGGCATTGACGATATACCGTGTAAAGGACGAGCCATTTCATGTGCTTGAGTATATAAAGAATTTTCCTGGCTATGTTCCAAGCGGGGGGGTAATTGACTCAAACGACGGACTCCTGCCGGAATTCTCAAGTGACGAAGCTGGTATAGCAATATCTTGGTATTGGATTCACAAGAGAGCAGTGTACTCAGATCCGAAACTTTCTCCGACGCCACGTCAACTCGCATTTAGTATGGCCGGGGTTCCACCAGCCAATTGCGATGTCGACTATGCAGCTACAGCGGCTGGGATAGCATCGGAGCGCGGTAACGTTCACGAGGCGCGAAAACGCTGTCAGGCTGTTCGCGCTTACATTCGCGGTTACGTAGGTCTCGACGGACTAAACGGCCACGCCACCAGGTATTTTGGGAAATCACTTGGTCAAGACGAGACTATAAACCTTAACGATCCGGAGATTCGTTGGAAGTGGATGAGGACTATGTACCATCACGAATCCGGTCAACCGGCAGTTTTCGATCGCGATGTGTTCGAGCGCGGTATTATCTTCGCTGAGGATTACATGTCCGACGCGACAGGTGCCAACAAATTTCGCGGCATCGCCTTTTATAGCGATCCTTGCAATTTTGCACAGTCGTCATGCTCCTCCACCTCGTCGGTACGAGGCGCGGAGAGTGCTATGCGCTCTGCAGAAAGCGCTCTCGACAAGACGCTTTCCAATGAAGCAGCCTCTCTTGAAGTGGATGTAAGCGAGCTTGAAAAAAAGATCGAGAAACTAAGATCTCAGAATGCCATCTTGGAAGCCGTTAAAGTGGAACTTGAAAAAAGAAAGCGCCTTAGAGCTGAAATAGAGGAGCTTGGTAAATAGATTTAAGCTTATTTGATGGAGGCGAACATGATTTTCGCGCGTCGACTTGGTGTATGTCGTCCCAGAATATACGCAGTTTACTTTGTTTTATACTTTTTTGTTCTAAAACTACCATTGGCACTTGGGCAAGGACTTTCCTATGAAGAAAAAGAGTTCAGCCCAGCTGAACCTACAGCTGTCGTAACCCCAACGGATACTTTCCTCCGGGACCAGATGTTGGGATCTGCAACCACTTGGGCCAAAGTGTCTCGCGAGGTTAGCGGAACAATTGCTAATATTGAAGGGGATATTGTCTCTGATGCTGCTAGGGAGCAGCTAGAAAACGAGGATCTCGAATTCAAGAGAGCTAATCCAGCGCTTCCGGCCGAAGATTTACCTCTTCCGAACGAATTTGTAGAGGTCAGGGATATTGTAGAGCCGAGTGCTGCTTGGTTGCAGATCAAATTTAAGCTTGTCAAACTAGGCAATACTAAAATCGTGCTGACTTCGCCCGACAGCGCCCGCACCCAAACCGTAACATCACAACACCTGGGCGAACAGAATGTTAGCAGTTTAATCTTTCCTGGGCAGCGGCTTCGGATTCAGGTGCAATCCTCTGACGGAGAGAAGTCCCCGCGACTTCAGGAGCTAATTGCAAGCGTAATCGTCGGGAAGAGCCTAGTGCCTACGCTTGATGAAGGGCAAGATTCTGCTGATCCGACCGGAATACCAGAAAACTCTGACGTACCAGAACAGGCTCAGTGCGGGGCCGACCGGAGGTCCACAGCTCTGCACAAGTTTGTCGCTCGCGTGACGCCGCGCGCATGCACGGCATTTTTGCTAACCAATGGAGTGGCTGCAACGGCTGGTCACTGCATGAAATCTGGCAGAGAGCTGCAGAAGCTCGAATTCAATGTGCCACCTTCTGACGCCCGGGGACAACAGAATTTCTCTTCCGAGGCAGATACATACTCTATCGCTCTAGATACGATCACCTGCAGTGATTGTGGCGGACCAAACTTGCCCCATGGGGAAGACTGGGCGCTTTTTCGAATCTTGCCCAACGATCAAACTGGCAAGACGCCTTGGGAGGTTCAGGGCGTCGGTTTCGAGGCTGTTGCAAATGATCAAAAAAACGGCAGTGCGGTCGTTGTCCTCGGTTATGGAAGGGACATTAACCCACTTGTCGCTAACTTTGGACTTCAGGGTGCCACTGGTAAGCTTGTGAGCACCGTACGCCACCACGCTAATCGAGTCGCAATCGTCCATCGGGTGGACACCGATCAGGGCCAGTCCGGAGCACCGATTCTGCTGGAACAGGATGGAAATCTCACATCCCAGGTTATTGGTATTCATACCGGGGGACAATGTTTGGACGATCCCGAGAGCGGCAATATGGGAACCTCCTTCGTCAACGAGGCTCTGCTGGGAGCATTGCAGCGGCTTACGCTAGGCAACGCAGCGATAACACCGGTTGAAAGGAATTGAAAAATCGTCCGCGTTTCTGGGTAGAATAATTCACCTCAAGATCCAGATCGTCGGGCTGCCGGATAAAGCGGTCGCTGAAAGCCGCGAGCGCGTTCAGGCGGCGCTGCATGCATCTGGACTGGCGCTTCCCGCAAAGCGCGTCACGGTCAATCTGGCGCCGGCGGATTTGC
>Ga0228710_1011509_pt1 | contig 11395 bp, 10 predicted proteins | sample MedpolnodulmetaG_FD_177995 | JGI IMG/M metagenome (GOLD analysis project Ga0228710, IMG submission 177995) | Root nodule microbial communities from Medicago polymorpha collected in Santa Monica, California, United States - pink nodules | ecosystem: Host-associated > Plants > Roots > Nodule... | reverse complement strand
GTAACTGTTTGTGAAGAAATGGCGGTATGTGTAACAAATCAACCAAAGAAATACCAAGCCAGTTATCAGTCCATAATTTAATATTCGTGCCCGTGCCCACAATCCAAACCGAATTGGAGGAAACAGTCTCCATGTGCTCTATTATGCCACCCCACACCGAGGACTGAAAATAATGATTAATCGGTTTGCCATTTTTCAGAAAACGCTTGCGTAACAGCCATGCCCATTGAGAATCCCCCGATGAAAAATTCCAAGCAAGATGAAGAAGCAAGGACTCATTAATGAGCCGAGTTGGTTTAATGTCGAGACCACCCGCTGCCCAAGGCCGACACATAATCTTCCAAGAAACAGTGCATACTTTGCGAGTGTTAATGTCACCACTCCAAATGAAATTTTTTATCCAAGTATCTAACTGATGAAGAAGACGTTTTGGCCACAGATAAATATGAAAAGAATACACAAGCATACCATGAATAATGGATTTAATGAGCTACACCCGTGCCATAATAGTGAGCATTGTACCTTTCCACGTTGCAAGCTTTACCTTTATTTTGTCGACAATAGATTGGAAGTAGATCCCTTTCGGCTTGCCTTTGAAAATAGGGCAGCCAAGATAGGTAAAAGGGATGGTACCAGCACTAAATCTGAGCATTCTCGCAATCATCTGAGAACGAGAGGTCGTCATAGCTCCCGAATAAAACCGACTTTTGCTATTATTAATAATCTGCCCAGACACCTCTGAATAATCATTGAAAATTTTCAGCAAGCATCTAATATTTTGTTTTGTACCTGCACAAAATATTAGAACATCATTCGCATACAAAATGTGAGTAGGGATAGAAGTCCCACGACAATAAAACATAGGCGCAATCTTTCCTGCATAACATGCCATCGCTCTTGATGCAAGAATAATACATTCTGAAATATTTCTATCACGAATAAAGCCCCGCTGCTCCGGAGAGACGATGCACATAGCAATAATAGAGAGCCTGTCAGCTAATAACTTTGTAACAATTTTAAATTGAAAATTTGCAAGAGCAATAGGTCGAAAGTCTCCCATTGCCTGCACCCCTGTTACCTTAGGAATAAGAACAAGCATATTGGAATTTATATTAGGTGGGAGAGAACCTGTAATAAAAAACTCCTGAACCGAGTGTATGACATCTGTTTCAATAATATCCCAAAAAGTGTGATAAAAGTGACCACCAAAACCATCTGGGCCTGGAGCGCCCTCCACATTCAGGTCAAAAACAACATTTTTAATCTCTTCACGCAAAGGGAGCCTAAGAAGATTATGGTTATCCTCCTCCGAAACCAAACGAGGAACAGAACGATCCAGCATCTCATTTTGCACACAATTATTATCAATGCTGAAAATGGAGGTAAAATAGTTGAGCACATGTACCTCAATATCTGCAGGCTCTGTAATAACTATATCCCCATTATAGAGAAGAGTGATAGGTTTGGCGGCTACCCTGAACTTAGCAAGTCTGTGGAAATAGGAAGTGTTGCGATCCACATTAATAAAATTCTGATCCCTTGCTTTCTCCTTCCATAAAACATCCTGATAATTCAAAGCCTTAGTGAGAATCAATTGGGCCTCAAGATCCTGCATATATATATCATCCGAAAACCCTTCAGAGTCAAGCAAAAGTTGGATGCGATTGACCTCCTCTAAAGTCAACTGAACCTGCTTGTCGACGTCACCAAACACTGTGCGGTTCCAAGTCATGAGAGCCAACTTCAGATTTTTCAATTTTAACTGTAAACGAACCATGCCACTACCTCTAACATTCCTCGACCAGCTATGGCTAACCAGACGACGACAATCCTCATGTTCCGACCAAGCTTTAAAAAATGTAAAAGGCACCGCGTGCTAAACTACATTCACATCAAGAGACAACAAGAGCGGGTGGTGGTCAGGCTGATAACAAACCAAGGCACTACAACTACTAATTCGCCATAAAGAGAGCCAGTCTTCATTACAAATACATCTGTCCAAACGAAGGGCAACATTATCCAAACCAAAACGACCGTTATGCCATGTATAAATAGGACTTGAAGTAGGGAGATGAGTCAATAAATTAGCATTAGTCCGATGTGCAAAATCAAAGCAAGACGCATGTAATGGAGGGTTACGACCCCTTTTTTCATGAGCACCCAACACCGCGTTAAAATCCCCAATAAACAACCAAGGCCCCTGAAAACAACCCTACAGATTAGTGAGGTCGGCCCAAAGCTAACGGCGCGTAATATGAGAATTGCTAGCATAAATCGCCGCTATATAAATAGGAGCCTGCTGCCAAGTAAGTTCTAAAGCAATACACTGAGACGACACAAAAATAATAGAAGTAGTGATATTCGAACCCCAAAGAGCCCACAGATTCGGCATCAGACCATCTCTAACATTTGTACAAAATTGAGTAACATCAATGCTATGCCAATACCAAGAAGGAACTTGTGCAAATGGTATCATTGGTTCCGCCATAAAAATAACAGATGGCTTATGCGACAAATAAAAAAAATTTAGAGCGATTTTAGTGTCTGAATTACAAAAACCGCGTACGTTCCAGTAAAATAAATTCATTAAGAACCTGAATTGGAACCTCCGTGAGAGCGGGTTTTATAAGTTCATGGCTTACCAATCTATAGATTTTTCTTAACTTGTGCCTTTTGTTTTCGAGATAAAACTGGAATGAATGGTGCTTTGGCTTTGGCTTTGTCGTAATCACGAACTCTCATCCAAAGGTCCAGGTCATGTTGCACATTCGGGTTAGTATGAGGTTCATAAACTGTCAAAATTTTGTCGCCATTCTCATCAGTCCCCATAGTGTCAACCATGGTCTGGGCAAGACGTTCCATTTCTAAAAAAATGCCAGTGTCATCTGGAATGGATCTAACAATCAGCGGGTCGGCTTGGGGACAAGTTTGCACGTCGACGTGCGCTTCAAAATGTTGAGTCGGAGACATCTCCCTAGCAGAAGCGGAGGCCTCCAAATCAACAGTCATGGAATGTTCATCATTCTGAACATCCGAGGGTGAATGTGTCACAGGCGCATCCTGAATCCGGGGAATCTCCAACTCTTCCCGCGACTCAGAATTTGCATTATCCACATCATCCGAAAACACGTCATCGTGTACATCAACAAGGGATACTAACTCCAACACAGGTCGCGAAAGAAATGGACCTTTAGGGATCTCCTCAGACACGCATGGAGGTCACTGAGCTTGTGTTGAAGCCGCAGATGGAGAGAAAATAGCAGCAGGCATATCATTAGTTTGCTCGGTAGGTGCTGCAAATGCCTTGGATGAGCCTATACCGGAAGGATTCTCTTTAGAAGGCACCCACTGAGTTTTTGGGGATGGTATTTGCGTCTTCCCTTTTACAACTTTTTCCTTAGACATGACATCCTTCCTAGGGTACAACCAACGACAGTTGGTAACGTCATGTCCCAGTGTCTGACAATGCGAGCAAAAATCCGGAATTCGTTCATAAACAACCTTGACAGGATTAGAACCGCCTTCCCTTTCGATAATAATTTCATAAAAAATCCTTTTGGAGAAGTCAATGTCAACAAGTATACAGGCATAGTGACCAAAAAGCCTTTTTGCGTTGCATTGTCAAGAACTAGCTGCATGCCAATCGCACTAGAAATTTCACGGATGGTCTATTCCATCCAATATTCTTGTGGTAAAGACATCAATCGAATCCACACTTGCGCATGGGTGTTCCTCTGGTTATGCATATCAAAATCGACTTTCCATTCAAATAATCGTAACACCCCCGGTTTCAAGTTAACCATTCCCACTGCCTAAACAGTTTGCATATCAGTTTCATTGGTAAAAAAGAATTCGTAGAAACCCCTACCTAAAGATAGTAACGTCCAAGGAGCAGCAGTCTTCCATTGTTTCTTAAGCTTGTCCTCAATTTCCTTCGACGCGTAGGGTTTGTCCCCTTTGTTAAGAACCAATCTGCAACGGAGATTTCTCTTGCACACATCAATCCCCTTTTCATATATCGGCTGAGAGATACGAATTGAAAGAGTATCACCATGAATAACAGGCTGTGGCATAGTGATATTTGTGACTTTGTTGTGCGATGCCACCAAAGCCTGAGCAAAGGACCGCAGTGGTGGTGCAGGTGTTGAAACCGCTGTTGTTGTTGCCAATACCATTGGAGAAGGCATAGTTGTGGATGGAGTAGGTGCTGGCAAAGAGAACTCTGCCTGCCAGTCAAAAGGCATAGCAGAATTCTGGTGGAAACAATCGGAATTTTAGCAGAGTTTTCAGAATTTATGATAACAGCAGAAAATCGACAAAGACAGTTTCTAGTGATGAATTTCGTGTGGTTCAATCTTTGTAACACGATTAGGTTTTAGTTTAATAAAAGACGTTCTTCAAAAAAAAAAAAGTTTAATAAATGACGTATTATATTAGAGTTTTTTTTCTTAAAAAAAATAGTGGTATGCCATATATCGATAACTTAATAAAATAATTATTTTCTTAAAAAAAAAATTTATTTTTATACAAAAGGGAAAACAAATTACTTTACCATAATCGTTTCCAAAAATAAAAAATTACTTTACCATAAATATGTTTAATTTGGTACGCTAGAAATTTGAATTTAAAATGCTACTTAATAAGAAAATGACATACTATAAAAATTAGAATTGACTTTTAAATGTTTACCAAATGATACACATTTAGTTCGCCTATTAATACACATTAATTTCTATAATAACATTTTAAATATATTTTCCATAAAAACTTAAAACTGCTCGAAATTTTTGGACTGATTTGTAATTGTTAGGTGCGTCATATTGACAATTTTGTCTTATAAAAATATGTAACATGCAAATGTGACACACAATCTTGCATTTCACCATCTCAATAGAAAATTGTTGTTTTTTTGACTTTTGATTAGCATATTATCACAATGTGTTATTTGTGTGCTTTATATCAAAGTATTCTTCCTCCCTTAAAAAAAATCAAAACAATCTAATTGGTAGGCAATATATTCATGGGTAATTTCCTTTCAATAAAAATTCTACTTATTTGTCTCTATAAAATTGATCAATCTAATTTCTTTTGGGTCTTTTGGTTATCAAAGATGCTTTTAATAATTGAGATCATAGTGTAATATAATGATATTTGTGTATTGAGCTTCTGTTTCTTTGTGATGTTTATGTGTATTTTATTTTTATTTCATTGCTTTTCTATATTATATTTTGTAATTTTGTAATACGGGTATCTACAAATATGTGTAACTATTTTCAAATTTAAAATAATCGCAAATTGTCCACATAAATTTTAGATCAACACATGAATTAGGAAAATTAGGACGATAAGCCTCTTAAAAAAATGAAATTGGTAAATAATATAATAATTATTGTCCAATAAATTATTTTAATGAAAAGACTCTAATTTCATTCAAAACATTTAGACCAAAACTCTACTATAAATATGATAACAAGTTCATTGTTGCTTCATTCACAACGTTCAACCCACAACTATATGTATTACATGTGAGCAATTTCACATTTCTTTCTTCATGTTATCAATTTCTTTTTCTTTTTTTAATCGATAATATGTATTTCTTTGTAATATTATGTAACAATTATCGTATGTAACATTAGTAGTACAAGTTTATTGAACGGAAGAAAATGCTCTTTTTTGTTCATATTTTGTCTTTTATTTTCTTCCGGGAGATTTTTTTTAATTACGCACATGCATGCATTTCGTAAATGTGTTTATGGTCTCATGCAAAATGATTGAATGTAAAAACATTCAAATTATTATCAAATGAAAGTATAAGAGATCTAATTGTTTGTGCTGGTTAATATATTTACGTATTATTTTTTTCTTCATTATTGCACACACAAATGTACACAATTGTAAGTAACTTTTATTTCATAATTTTTTATTTGAACACCTATAAATTCTCAATACTGATCTAACACTTCTTTCTCTCTATCTCTCTCTTTGTAACACTAGCTACAAATTACATCAACATCAACAAAAAAAACTAATCACATTACTCTCATTAATTTTTTCTCTCTCAAGGCATGTGAATTATATGAGTGTCAAAATATCATTTTCCTTTTGTAAATAACGGTCATATTTCAAACAATTGAAAGGGAAATTATAATAACATGCTAATAGACAACTCAAAAATTCATCAAATATTCCAAAGAAACTCAGAAAATAAACTTATAAATCAATAAATTCTTTTTTTATCAATCAAATATTTAAATTTGAAATAAATTAGAGGACAATAGTAAACTTGAAAAGAAATAAAAAAAAAAACTTTTATGATATGTTCTTTTTAAACTGTGGGTAGTGGATAAATTCACCATCAGGCTCAGAGGCATGAGTTTGTCTAATATTAAGCACTTAAAAACTTTTATGATGTGTTCTTTTTACTGAATATAGAATATGCTCATATTAGAGATATTCACATTAGGAAAACTTCAAAGTCACTATTCTCACCATTCACATGTTAATTTGCAACATCTGTACACGTGTTTCTTTTTATAGGATTAGTGTTTTATTTCCTTCACTGTATAAATAAATCTTTGTCTATGTGTGTTCTTAATTTTTTGTTTTTTTATACTAATTATAGTGCAGTAGCTAAAAACAAGCCTATTAATATATGTACTTTAATAACTCTAATTCTTTTCTAATCTAATTTTTTTTATATATACACGAGTTATAGAAATTTCAAATATCCTTTCAAAAAAACAAAAGAAATTTCAAATATGAAATTTAATGGAAATAACTCTAATTTTATTCTCACCTAAAAAAAATTCTGATTTCATTCAAAAATTATAGACAAATCTCTACTATAAATATGATAAGTTCAATTCACTTTTGCTTTTCATTCACAACGTTCAACCTACAACCTACAACTCTGCTATGATTATTTCGAATTGTTAAATAAAAACCACATACACACTATTAAATGATTTTGTTTGATTTTCATGACACTAAAAAGAACAAAAGCATATGATTTATCTAAGAAAAAATTATTTAGGATCTGAAATTTTTTTTTTTTGATAGACCTAATTGTTTTAACTTCTTTTTTGGTGATGGTTCAAGTTTGAATTAAGTTGATCCGATATTTTTTCTAATACTAAAAATTGTTTTTTATTTTATTTTTCTCAATAAAAAAAATGAATCTCAATTTGTTCTATACTAAAAATAATATTGAATGCATTAATCGAGACAAAAGTCTATCAATATTTATACATTAATTATGAATCAATTGGGTTTTATAGACAAAAGTTACCCAATCTTCACCCTAAAATTAAGTAAATGATCAATAAAACTTGCATAAATGGTGAAATTTTAAAATTCAAAATAACACTCCCTAATAACATTACAGTCGATCCATAAATGTTTTTTTTTTGAGAAACAATCCAAAATGATAAGTAGTTTCTAATGTACTCCCTCCGTTTTAAATTATATGTCATCCTATCAAAATTTGTTTGTTTTAAATTATATGTCATTTTACAATATTAGTGATCACTAATGCTTATTTTCCATCATCAATTTTCCTTCAAAAAAATGCTTATTTTCCATCATTTCCTTTACCATTTATTAGTTTTTTTTTTTTCAACTCTTTTAATTTATGTTTTTCATACCAAGAATGAATGGTATTTTTATAAAATAACTCATAATTATTCTTTCTATACAACATTAATTGCATTTTTTAATATATGTAAAATTGCTAGAATGACATATAATTTAGAACAAATGAAGTAGAGCACATACATCATTTATTGAATACACCGATAAAATGAAATTTTCCTTATAATAGTGACCGGAGGATGTATAATATTCCATTAAAATGTTTTGATAAATAACAAATATTACATTGAATTTAGTTGCACACTTTTCTATGTCCATTGATTTGATTTTCATCCAACTAGCACTATTGACTTTTTGTTTCATATTTGTTTTCCGATAGAGCTTTAACATTGTACTTCCTTCGTTTTTCAATACACATCGCCGTCAATCACTTTACACATGTCAATACGTAACTTTGACTATTAATATTTTTAATTATCTATAATAGAAAATTATGATTTTTTTATAAATATTCATTGAGACAAATTGAGCAACATCTTGAATGTTAACATTTGTATTGATATATTAGTTAAAAATAATTGTCAAAGTAAGTTAGATAAATAATGCACATTTTAAAATTACGACATGTATCTTGAAACAAAGGAGTATTTTTTTTCCGGTTATTAGTTGAAGGAGAATGAAATATGAGATAGAGATTATTTTGTTTTTTTTGAAGGAAAACATGAGATAGAGTTATGTTTGTTCTTTTAAGCAATGTTTATTTATTTGTTGAAAACAGTTAATACAATACATGAAATAGTTTTGCATTTAATAAAAAAAATAGTGTGATAATGCTAAGAACAACAAGCATTTAATAAAAAACGTCAAAAATAAAAAAATTAGTTCTTTTTTAAGATGTGCTAGGAATAGCAAGGAAAAAGTCGTACACAAAGATCACAAAGCTAAACCAAGAGATTTCTCCACGAAACATGTAACTCAAAAGATAAATTATAAACTTAGCTTTGAAGTCAATGGACTATTAAGCACAATTTCAAAATAGACAAATTGTATCATACTAAATATACGAGAGTTGACAAAGATGATTTACCATGAAATATATATCATTTCCCTTCACGGACTGGTATCTTCCAAGATGAATTTAATTTTTTTATTCGTTCTTAAGTTAGTTTCGCAATGAAACATAAGATTTTCGTTTCTTCTAACATATGTTGTGTTTTCGTTTAAAATGATTTAGGTTAGGTGTTTTTTTTTTTTTTTTTTTTCTTTTTCTTTTTTTTTTTATTTTTTTTTTGTTTGTTGTTTTTTTTTTTTTTTAGATTCCTTTGCATGTATATCATATTAGTTTTTGGATTAAAGACTTTTTCTTTCTAACTGTGAATAACCATGTTTAGATAGATTTTTTTTATTAAAAAAACTCATGTTTAAATAGAGCCCACTTCATTTTATATTAATTAAACTAGAAATTTTCTATTGCACTCAAATATAAAAATAATAATTTTTGGCAAGTGAGATCAAAAGATGTCATTGAAATGATAAAGTAGTTTAAATAATATTATAAAAATAGTCGATGAAGGTTGGCGCATTTGATAAAGAGTTAACTTATTCTCAAAGTCGTGTGTTCACCTTTTGTCGCTAGAATGATTACCTTTGTCTCTAAAATCCAAAGTGATGAAATAATTTAAATTAAAGGAAACAATTAAATAAAAAAAAAACACCTAAAAGATAGGTGTATACCCATTATATATAGGATATACAAGCATTTTGACATGTATTTTAAATATTATCAATGTAAATTAAATTACATAAACAAAAAGTCAGCATAAAATTTCCCGTGCCTTGCACGGGTTTCAAACTAGTTATTAATAATCACACTAATTTGCATCTGATTTGAATCTCGAAAAATAAAATGGAAAGAGGCAAAGTTGAAAATTAGGCAAAATAATCTCACAACTGTGATTTATAAAGTCTAATCTAGTGAGTTTCAATTTTCTGGGTTTGATATTTGTCAAAAAAAAATGTTCTGGGTTTATAATTGAAATAGCTTTATCTTTCCTAAACCCAGAAACTCACCCACAAACCAAATATTCATTATCAAATTCATCCCTAAACCCATAGTCCATCTCCAAGGCAGATTTGAGTCTACTGTATTAAGTTTTATACTATACGTCAAACCTCTACACATGCATATCAGTTTGAGGCGCCAGTTACCTTGGGCGGCGCTAATAGGTCTCGAATGGTACGATAGACTTGTTATAATTTTTTTTTTATGTTGCTATTATAACCTGTACAGAGCGGTTTCACCGTCTGGTGATCCCAGGCGGTCATCTAGACTCGATCGATAATTTTTGCACATTAGATCCAACCCAAAAGCCCATTAACACACTTACAAAAAGAAGAATTTGGACAAAATCTGAAAATTCTCACACGCAAATAGGTCTTGGAAAAGACACTTACCTCCTAATTTTATTTAGCACACTATTGAAGGGTTCATCTCTCTTGTTTTAACGGGTTAATTGTTCAAATTGACCCTGTAATATACATTTTGTCTGAAAAATGACCATGTAAAATATAAAACATATATTCTAGCATTGTAACTTGAATTTTTTCTTCTTTATTAAAAAAAAAACCTTGAATTTCTTCTTATTTTTGACCACCCTATAATATACGCGTAGTCTAAAAATGTGACCTACAAGTTGAATTTTTTCACTATTTTTTGCATACATGTTTAGCAGGTTAAAATATAGCTTTACACAAAAAATTAAATTTCTTCGACCAGGGATAAATTAATTATGAATTTCTTAAACAATTTATAATTAATTTGTATCCCGTTTAAAAACTACAAAATTTTATTGTGAAGGTTCTTATCATGTTCTAGTCATGCCTACAAAATTAGGGAACTAAATTTGACTTGTGAGTATACGCTTACGCGGAACAAAATTTCAATTTTTCATGTTTTGGTTGAAAAATCAAAATAAATTTAAACGACTTTGAAATTCTATGAAACTATACAGATCCTTTTTATGTATTTTTATAGATGTCTCTGCAAATAATAAGCTCAAAATTTGATTTATAGGTCGAGATTTCCATTGTTTTATTTTTTGAGTTTTTGACACTTTAAAAATTCATAATTAATTTGTCGTTTGTCGAAAATTTATAATTTTTTTGTGTAAAACCATATTTTAACGTTCTTAACTCGCCTATAAGAAATCATGAAAAAATTCAATCTCTTGGTTGCTTTTTTGGACTTCAGGTATATTATAGGGTTATAAATAATAAAAATCTTGAATTATATGGTCAAAATACATGTTATTTAATTACATGGTCAAATGTCAGACTTCACGTATATTACATGGTCAATTTCAATTAATAACCCTATTTTAAATTGTACTTTTGTTGACAAAATGAGAAACCTCTTATATTTCAATTTATGACGGTTTATATATTATTTGCGACAAATTTTTTTCCCGGGCTCCATAAATTTTCTGGCTTCGCCACTGAACCTGTACATGTAGGTTAATGTACTATGGCTAACCTGTTGTAGTGGGTAATAAGCATTATAATATATTGATATGTTGAATGCAATTGTCAATTTAAGTAATTCATATTTATTATCTATCCAATTTTTCTTGGCTTTTTCTTCGGAACTAGTCGCACGAGTCGTCTAATATTGCGGTAATTATATTAAAAATAATTACATTGGTAATCTACAAATTATGTCTTTTTATAAAATCTCCAAAAAAAAAATTTAAATTATTGAATGTCAAAATCATTTTATTTTAACCCTAACAAATGGTCCATTTGATGT
>Ga0228710_1011508_pt1 | contig 11396 bp, 8 predicted proteins | sample MedpolnodulmetaG_FD_177995 | JGI IMG/M metagenome (GOLD analysis project Ga0228710, IMG submission 177995) | Root nodule microbial communities from Medicago polymorpha collected in Santa Monica, California, United States - pink nodules | ecosystem: Host-associated > Plants > Roots > Nodule... | reverse complement strand
TTTTTTTTTTTTAAATTCATATAATTTTTAAAAAAAAAATTGTAACAAACACATACAATACTCTTAAAAGTGATTTCTTAAAAAAAAAAAACCTTAAAATGATTATTTTTTAAAAATTAATATTTTTCTTAATGATTTTAACAAACACATATAATATTTTTTCTTAAAAAAACTAATACAAACGGGTCTTAATGATTTATAATAAATTGTTGTCTCACAGACACACACCGACACATGCGTGAAACAAATATCAATTATACATGTTATGTTACTGCAAGATCCTTAAAACAATTCAGAAAAAAAATGTTCCTTAAAATAAAATATCCAGAGTATCATATATCAAATCATAACCGACTTCATTAATTTCTGATATGCATGTACTTCTACCTTATCGACATGTCACGTGTTAAGAACCTTCATTTGAACACATTGGCCAATATTGACATATTGGCAGTTAGAAAATTATTCTAAACTTTGTTTTGGATGCACGTTTTTTTTCTTTCTATAAAGGAAGAGTTAAAATTCTATACATCAGTACCACATACTTTTGGTCTAGTCGATAAGAAGTAAGAACTTCAGGTATTTATTTATTTTTTTACAAAAGAACTTTAGGTATTGATCTAATTTATTTATTTATTTTTTTGAATTTTTCATCTAAAAATTCATATTCATAATTTATATTATATATAAAGAAAGTATACATTTAAACAAATTTGACCATAAAAATATTGTTGGTGTCGTTCAAAAAGATAAGATATGCCAAAAGGATAGGGTGTGTCAATTATACCCTTCCAATTATATTATTTTAATAGATATTATATTTGTTTTGTTGTTTGTATCATTTTTTTTAGAAGATAAAATTAAATTATATTGCCAAAGAGCCGAGTCTTCCGGCACAAGGTGTGTCAAAGAGAAAAAGCTAAAAAGTCAAGTTACAAAGATATTACATAAGCACCAAAATAAAGAACAACTTAAATAAATAGATTTCAAACACATAATTGGATTAAGTCACCAAGAATGATAATCAAAAGAGAAAGTTGTACATCTCGCTTTCAACCACGAGAAGTTCTGAAGCTTAATTTTGTCGAGCAGTTGATGTGATGATTGCTCCTTATGGTGGAATATCCGAATGTTTTTTTTCATTCCACATAACCTAAACACAAGATAACCAAATAAGATGAATAGTTGATCAATGATGCTTTAAAGATCCAAATTGATGAAGATGATCAGAAATGAATGCTAGAGTCACCCTAACATAAACTACAATTTTTAAACAACAATTTTTTAGGATAAACATAAATTTAAAAAAAAAAAAAGATATTAATATTGAAACCAAAACAATAAAAATAAAAAGTAAAAACATGAGAAAGAAAATTGTCATAAAATAACCATAAAAATATCATATTCACTCTTTCTATGGTAAATGCCACCACCTTGAAACATATAGGTACAGTCTTACAACTGTAAACCAAAACACAAAGAAACCTTAAAGTTTGTCAAAAGAAAAAGAAAAAAAATTAAAAAGGGTGACATGAGTCATAAAATATCTTCCGCATAATAATAACACAAAGATTTGCCCAAAAATCAGGATAATATATTTTCTCTATCTTATAATAAATTTCTGTTTTGGATCTAACTCTATTTATCTATATAGTCTTTCTCTCAAGATAGTAACACTACACTACCTACTTTGAAAATGGGGTTAAGTGTAGTGTTTGTTGTGTTCTTCTTCTTCCTATCTTGTGTGAAGTGTGTTGAACTCAAAGACTCATCACCCTCTTGTTCTTTTCCTGCAATATACAACTTTGGAGACTCAAACTCAGACACTGGTGGCATATCAGCTGCATTTGTTCCAATTCCTTCACCATATGGTCAAGGCTTTTTCCACAAACCTTTTGGTAGAGACAGTGATGGTCGTGTTATTCTTGATTTTATAGGTAAACTGTTTTTTTTTTGTTTTTTTGTTTACAACTTTTTGACACTATCTAAGCTGAAAATTAAATACTTATGAGGCATTTGGATTGAACTATTTGATTTTATCTATGAACATAAGTAATTTGTTAGAGATGATAACTTATAACATGACCATAAGCTATTTTAAGTTTGGCTTAATTGCAGTTTTGGTCCTCATATTTTCGCCATTATATGATTTGGTTGCCCTATTATAAATATGACAATTTTGGCCTCCATATTTTTTTAAGTACAAATAAAAATGGCGATACCATTTGTTTTAAGTGATATGGTATATTATCTGATGATGGAAAAGATCAACATCAATGAAATGACATTTCATTTAAAATACGTTATATCACCGTAATTTAGACAAAATATTTGATAAAGAGATCTGAATTGTCAAATTTTAAAATAGAGAGATCAGTTCCGCAAAATTGTGAAAATAAGGGACCAAAACTGCAACTAAATTTTCAAGTATATTAGCATAATCTTTCTAAGATAGTTTATGAAAACAACTTATAATTTATATAAAACAATTTGATTTGATATTATCTATATGTAAGTACTTATATGATATATTATCATATGTTATGTGAACTGTTTTTTCTTTAACATGATATCACTGGCTTGTGCTATGTGGACTTAATTAAGCTTTGCATTCAAATTGTGCAGCTGAGAAGCTAAAGTTGCCATATTTAAGTGCTTATCTGAATTCACTTGGAACCAATTATAGACATGGGGCGAATTTCGCAACTGGTGGATCCACCATCAGGAAGCAGAATGAGACAATATTTCAATATGGAATAAGTCCATTCTCTCTTGATATTCAAATTGTGCAGTTCAACCAGTTCAAAGCAAGAACCAAGCAACTTTACCAAGAAGGTGAATTAGACACTGCTATGATTCCACAAAGTTTATTTTATTTCATATCTTATAATCATTCCTTTTATTTAATGTGTTTGGTCTTTGTTTGTTTGAAAATTTTAGCCAAGAATTCACTTGAAAAAAGCAAGCTTCCTGTGCCCGAGGAATTCTCTAAGGCACTCTACACGTTCGATATTGGTCAAAATGATCTCTCTGTTGGGTTTAGAAAGATGAATTTTGACCAAATTCGTGAAACAATGCCGGATATAGTTAACCAGTTAGCCTCTGCAGTCAAAGTAAGTAGCACTTGTGTGTCTTTACTCTCTACCAATGTTCCAATAGAATACTTCTTAAAGTACTTGTAATTAACTGTGACTTTTGAACACCGAAAAGTTGTGAATAACATGTTCACCGTTGAATAACATTTTCATTGTGAATAACATGTTCATTATGTGGCCTCGGTAGCGGTCAAAGTGTGGTAGAGGAGACAACGAAAATCTTGATGTCGCACCACAGACCATCCTTTAAAACACTTACTGGAATGGTTTTGAAATCTGACCAATGAACTTCATTGCAGAATATATACGAACAAGGAGGGAGATCATTTTGGATACACAACACTGGCCCCATTGGATGTATGCCGGTGAACCTATTTTACAAGCACGATGTACCAGCTGGCTATTTTGACCAGTATGGATGCGTAAAGGATCAAAATACGATGGCTGTTGAATTCAACAAGAAGCTTAAGGACAGAGTTGTCAAGCTGAGAACAGAACTTCCTGAGGCTGCAATTACATATGTAGATGTTTATGCTGCAAAATATGGACTAATCAGCAATACAAAAAATGAAGGTAACTTGTTCATTATTTGACACGAATCACTTCATCTACTAGGTTCTTATATCATATAAAAGCAAAGTTTGTGGTTGGACCGTGATTCTTGATATTGCAAAAAAGAATGTAGTCAAATGTGTTTGATGCAGTCTCAAATATAAGGCCAGAAAACAAATTTATAAGAAGGAAGCATCCCTCACTCTATAAACCGGTTTTGTTGTATTGAGTTAGTCCCAACCCAAAATCTAAGATGGTCGGTCCACTCAAAAACCTAGATGTTGCAGCCCATATCACATTCACAGACTTTTTTTAAACCATTATCTAAAAATTAGCTGCACAACTTTTAATACTAGTATTATTTTATTTTTTGGTCAAGAAGCCTAATAGCTGGAGCTCACACATTATAAATGTGGAGAAGTGGATTGTCCGGGGTTCGAACCCCGGCCCCTGCATATATTATGCAATGTCCGTAGCAACTGAGCTAAACTCACGAGGACATACTAGTATTATTTTATGAAAGATGTTTTCTAACAATATACACAAACAAAAACCAACAAATTTATTTCATAATCCTGTACCTGTTTCTAAAGATTGAGCAAGACTGAGCTGGGAATGTAATGAAAAAGAAACACTGGTATATGTGACTACACATTTTTTGTACATTTATCTCACATGCTAGTGAAATTTTACTTTTTTTTTCAGGATTTGTGGATCCAATGAAGATCTGTTGTGGCTATCATGTGAATGATACACATATATGGTGTGGGAATTTAGGAACAGCAAATGGGAAAGATGTGTATGGTACATCTTGTGAAAAACCATCAATGTATGTGAGTTGGGATGGTGTTCACTATGCTGAAGCTGCTAACCATTGGGTTGCTGATCGTATACTCAATGGCACTTTCACTGACCCAGCAACACCAATTTTACAAGCATGTTATAGGCATTAAAAGAATGAGTTAGATTAGAACCATTTTATCGTTGGGTCTAGCACTAGTGGTTGGTGCGCAGCGTGTGTTAGTGTTTCGATTTCTACTCATAAAAAGAGTTGGAACCATTTCTGTTTGCTAATTCCTCGGAAGACTTTCAGTGACGTATATGATATTTATTCCTCTCCTTGGCGCAACTGGTAAAGTTGTTGTCATGTGACTGGAAGGTCACGGGTTCAAGTCTGAAAACAGCCTCTTGTGCAAAAAGCAGGGTAAGGCTGCGTACAATACATCAAATATTGGGACCCCTTCCCAGACCCTGCGTATGCGGGAGCTTTAGTGCATCGGGTTACCCTTTTATATGATATTTATTCCTCTAGTAAATAAAAAACAGGTGCTTTGGATTCCTTGAATGTTCACATACAAAACATCTATTGGCAATTCACCTTGTAATTTCTTTCTGCTTCAAATGTCTGGTTGAAACAATTAATTTTAAAATTGAAACTTTATCCTTGGCCTTTGAATATCTTAAACTATTATTTCTGCTTCAAATGTCTGGTTGAAACAATTAATTTTAAAATTGAAACTTTATCCTTGGCCTTTGAATATCTTAAACTATTATTTATAAAACGGTCTAATACCAACTAAAAAAAAAAAAAATCTTAAACTATTATTTATTTAATTACCCACTTGTCAGCAGAACGCAGATCCAGTCATAACACACATCATGAATTAATCACATAACCACTAATTTCTTTTGAGCATTAACACATCTGACTAACCCAAAAAAGAAGGATGTCATACGCATAGAGAATATGAGTCGGGAGAGACACCCCATGCAGTACGACATCAATTTTAATTTACTGGCCAAAGCCGCCAAGGAAATAGCACGACTCCACCTCCTCCGCCAAAAACAATAATAAAGGAAACAAAGGGTCGCCTTGTCGAACCCCTCTGGAGCAAGGGAAAAATCCTACCGCCTTTTGATTAACCAAAATTGATAGACGAGCTGAATGAAGAATGGTGGAAATCCAATTGCACTATAAGGGGAAGAAACCAAATTGATGTAGCACACGCAAAAGGAAATTCTAATCCAATGTGTCAAAAGCTTTTCGAATATCAATTTTAAGGGCCAAATTACCTCCAAATTGCCACTTGTCCAGAAGATTAATAACTTCCGAAGCAATGATAACATAATCAGAAATATGCCTAACCCGGATAAACCCACGCTGATTTTCAGATATAATCCGAGTGGTAGCAATAGCTAAAATGTCTGCCAAAATTTCAGTAATAATTTTAAAGTGGAAGTTCGGGAAAGCAATAGGCCGAAAGTCACCCATGGAAGACGCGCCTTTCACCTTCGGAATGAGCACACTAATATTGGAAATAAGATTGGGAAGAATAATACCAGTTTGGAAAAATTCTTGGACAGAAAGGATAACATCCGAGGCAACAATTGTCCAGAAAAATTGGTAGAAATAAACGCCAAACCCATCCGGCCCGGCAGCTCCATCCAGATTCAAATCAAAAACAACATTTTTAACCTCTTCTGCCAGTGGAATGGTGGTCAACATATTATTATCCACCTCAATTACAAGATTAGGATTAACCTCCGCTATCATTGAATTTGTAGTGCAGGCGTTCCGACCTTTAATAATACTACGAAAATGATCCAGGAGATGATTCTCAATAGCTTTGGGAGTCACTAGAATGTCATTTCCGTCTTGCAGCATCGTGATTTGCTTAGAGGCCGACTTGATCTTAGCGACACGATGGAAGTAGGAAGTGTTCTTATCCCCATGAATAAAGCTATTGTTGCGTGCTTTCTCACGGCAAAACTAATCCTAACAATTAAGCGCAGTGGTGAGAATAAGCCGAGCTTGTAAATTTTGGGCGTGTAAATCATCTTGCAACTCATCAGAGTCAATTTGGAGCTGAATTCTGTTCACTTCATCAATGGCACGGATTTCTTCCAAATTTTAAAAGCATTCTTCAGACGTTTAAGCTTCTGTTGGAAACAACACATGCTTGAACCAATAACAGGAAGACCCCAATTCTCAATGACCAGACGTCTATAGTCATCATGAGTAGTCCATAATTTATAGAATTTGAAAGGAGTAACATGTCTAACCTTTAAATAATCTTGTAAAATAAACAAAGGATGGTGATCGGATTAGTGTCCGACTAAGGCGCAACAAGAAATATTCTTCCAAAAATCCAACCATTCCTCATTATAGATAGCCCAATCAAGTATTTGAGCAACACTTTCAAACCCTAGACGACCATTGTACCAAGTATAAAGAAAACTCTGAGTAGTCAAATGAGTCAACATATTTGCATTTGTCCAAGTGAGAAAATCATGACATGAGACAGCCTTTGACCGCGTTTCTCATGGGATCCAACAAGAACATTAAAATCACCAAAAAATCCAAGGGCCACGAAAACATTCCTGTAGGTTAGTAAGATCATACCAAAGTTTCCGACGTTGAATATGAGATGTGCTTGCATAAATGGTAGCAACAAAGACGTGTTTTTGATTATAAACAATCATCAGCACTATACACTGCTCAGATGTTAAAGAAAGCGCCCACAAGTTAGGAGACATAGGTGCACGGTTATGAAAACAAGCCTTAGAAATATTTACACTCCGCCAAAATAACTTTGGAACTTGTTCAAAATTAATCATCAGCTCCGCCACAAACATCAAACGAGGATGATGCGTATCACAAAAATATTTAAAAGCAATTCTAGAATCTGAATTGCCCATTTCTCGAATTTTCCAAAAAAATATCTTCATGGAGAATTGGGAGTGGGAGGACCCTGAGACCGGGTTTTAATTGCTGCACGGTTTGTCTTCTTCTTTTGGCTTTTAGAAACATAAGTCCTGAAAGGTGCCTAGGTGTTGCTGCCTGTTGCTACTAGCGCTTGCTGAATAAGAGCGAGATCCTTGTTAATAGTCGGACAACGATGCGGAGTAAAAACAGAAAAGAGGTGGTGCATACTATGTGATGCAATCGATCATCCCTCTGCTGACTCGTGTCTGGCACAATAACAGTTTCAATGTTAGGAGTCCCACATCGGGTAAATAAAAGTGCTTGATGTGGTGTTTAAGTCATGAGGCTCTCCCACCTATTGGACTAGTCTTTTGGGTTGGGCTATCCTCATGGGCGTAAGTCCTAACATTCAACCTGCACAACCAGAGGAACTGGTGCCATAGTTTTATCCGAAGCTTCATTCTTGGGCATCACTATCACGTCGGTCACATTATGTAAGGCAAAATGAAATGTGTTATCTGATATGGATGGAACAATTTCAAGGGGCTGCACATGTGTTCTGTGCGATATCGGCATTAGTAATGGGAGAAACCTGCTGAGAATGCTGGACAATATCACCATGACTCTCAGGTTGTTCGGTGTGCTGTGCGCTCTCAACCCCAATATCAGTTTGGACATGTGTTTTGTGCGATATCGGCATTAGTAATGGGAGAAACCTGCTGAAAATGCTGGACAATATCACCACGACTCTCAGGTTGTTCCGTCTGCTGTGCGCTCTCAACCCCAAGACCAGTTTGGACATTCTGTAAAAGCATGCGTATCAGAACTTGCAGCCTATTTCAAGATCAGTAGCAACAATAGGGGTAGATGCTGCATTTGGAATATTTTACTTTACAACAAACAAATTAATAGATTTCCACTTAAATAATAATAATTAGATAAACTATCAAAATGTTTAGGCAAATTTTTCATAACGTGCATAAAGTAAGCATCACTACAAAGTCCTTGATAGCTTAACAATAAACACATATTGAGCATATTACACAACCAAACAACAATACAAGCTAGTGTCAATCTAGTTGTATAATTTATTGACGATGTCCTTCTGGCAGAGGAACCACTTTGTGGAAGGGCACTGTCCTTTGAGGTAGAGACCCGTCTTCTTCGTCATCATCAAACTCCAACACATAACTGTTCCAATAACCACAGAGTAAGCAATCATAAGATAGTAAAATTCTTAAGCCGAGGGATACATCAGTTCCTGAAAATGTAAAAATTCTATCCTAAGATGTAAAATTCTTAAGTAAGTCATATTGATCCCTAGACTTTGGGCACATTAGCATCTGAGAAGTTCTAATATGGCCAATGTTGGTTGTTAGGAACTAAACAAAAGATTTTGCACTATTACGGACTAATGTGTTTACTTTGCTATAAATTCGACTGATTGCCATACCTCAATTAGCTCGTGTTTCCTTCCATAAATTTATAGAGATTCGGTAAATCATCTTAAAGCATCGACCAACTAACCCCTAATTACTAAAGAATAAAATAAAAAATGTGTGAATTCCACACTTTTCCATTTGATGTCATGTGAGGAATGATATTTAGAACTAAAAATGGGTTCGATCAAGTCTAAAGAAATTACACTTACTCGTCTGTCATCCTCTGCAGAATAGTGATATGATAGAGATCCGCACAAAACATGCACAACACAAAAATTGGTTAGTATCACGTTGGAGTCATCGAACTTACATGTGCCATGGATTAATAATAGACTACAAATTCATGACAGCGAGGAAAAATTAATAGAGAATTATTACCCTGCGATGGCCATGAACAACTGTTGCTTTATAAAGTGCAGTAGTTCCTGGATAAACTGCAAGACATGTTTTCCAGGTGGAAAATCTTGGGCACTTGAAGGATCATTACTCTTAGGGAATGGAATGATATTTCCCATTGCAGCAAAAAGAACCGAAAAAATAAGCAAGACCCAATCAAATGCAGTAACAATGTTTCACAATATCCCAACTGTTCAAAAATAAAATGCAAGTAGAGTGGATGAAATAAAAGAATGTGTCGGATGCAATTTGTGATTGAAAAGTATAACTCAGTTCTAGGAAGGAAATTTCGCTGCACAACTATATGAACCGTAATTTTGATTTGATACCGTTGCCACTATGCAATTAGTGTTGTGATTGTATATTGATTAATCATTATTTCAAAGTCCAAATTATAGAGTGTGGATGGTGTAGTTTTTAGCCATAGTTTCACCATCTTGGGCCTCTATTTTTTCTCTCTTCAACAAGAAAGTTTTTCTCTCACTCAACAAGAAAGTAATCTCTATATTATTGAAATGAAAATATCTAATTTGGTGACACACAAGACATGATACGGTTAAGTATGAAAGTATTAAAGAGAAAGTTAGGGCAACATCTACCATTGAAAATATGGTAGAGTCTTCCCTTCGGTGGCTTTCGCATGCAAAGAGAAGACATGTAGACCTAACGTCAAGTGTTGGTTGATTCATGTGACTAAACTCCAACTAATGCGAAATATTGATGCAAAACATAAGCAGAAACTGAAGTTATCATTGGGTTAATATTGTCGATTAATAAAGCTATGTTTTTTATGCTTTCTTGCTCATTATTACTAACATTGCTTTTGGGTTCTTAAAGTTATGATTTTTTTGTTGCTTTCATAACAACATGGAATTGAACTAAACAAAACAAGACAAGTGAAGTGATTCATCTATGACTGTTAGAATCATCAACATTGAAATTAAGTTAACTTATTTTGACACAAATTTAACCAATTTCAGGAATTATAAAATGGAAAAAGGAAATTAAAAGAGTTCAGTTTAATTGAAGATATAACATGTTAGATCTAAATCTTAATGATACGAACTCCAACGTTTTGACCCAGAACCACGACATGTCAATGATTTCGGATAAGTTTCCCCAAACTTCATAGAATCAAATCTGGACAGTTCAAGCAACAACACAAAAGATGAGGAGTCCACACCCGTCGATAACATCATTGGTGGTGAAGGGAATGATGGTGAAGCTCCACACAACCACTTTACTCCTCTGTGATTTTTGGGTTAGATATTTAATGCATCATGTACATGTTAAAATAATACACTCTCAACCGGAACCAACTGCCACGTGGCGGTAAAAAGCACACTTTCCCATCATGGGAAAAAACTTTGCTTTCCCATACTAAACCCCACCCTCAAACTGAAGTAACTTACCAATATAATACTTTGCATTATAATACATAATCACTTCAAAGCATCAATTGGTATGTGCTGTAAAGGTTTTTCCTAATGTTAGCACCAAGTTACACCAAAAGCTGCTAGTTTGGGATCTTACACTCTTACCCCTTACTTTTTCTGTTGTTCTTACACCTCTGCACCTTTCATTGTATAAGATATTACACATTACTCTATTACATTATGTACAAACCTTACCCAAAGTTCCCAAATTAATGTGAACAGATTTTATTTATAACTTGAACTAAATAACTGAAAATTTATATACAGAATCTATACTTACTCCATTAATTTCTTATCAAAATCAATCACTTCTACAACAAACCATTCGTCCCTAACCCTAGCTGCTACCTGAAAAGTGAAAAGCCAAAAGATATTAAACTTAATGCAAAAGAACCTCTTGAAGAAAGAATTGGGTGATTGCTTTTTAAGCCCCCCTAAAATCTCCAAAGGCCCCCTAAAATACCAAATTTGCCCTTTATACAACATATGGTAGATAAGTACCGAACTTGTTAGGAAGATAGCTACAGGGTGCTCAATTACACAATCAAGTAGATATAATCCGGATTCGTTAGGGAGATAACTTCAGAATGGCGTGTTGTGGAAATTGCGGTGTTCAACAACAGTTATTATATAAGACACGAAAGTTATATAAGACAAAACACAATTTATCAACTCTTATTTCCTCTTTTGCACTCCACTTGAATTTTATTCTAAACTTTGCAATTTTCCACAAGGATCATACCAACAAACAGTGTTAACTTCACTCAAT
>Ga0228710_1011507_pt1 | contig 11396 bp, 9 predicted proteins | sample MedpolnodulmetaG_FD_177995 | JGI IMG/M metagenome (GOLD analysis project Ga0228710, IMG submission 177995) | Root nodule microbial communities from Medicago polymorpha collected in Santa Monica, California, United States - pink nodules | ecosystem: Host-associated > Plants > Roots > Nodule... | reverse complement strand
ATCAAACCAAACCAACTGCCTAGTGGCAAATTAAAAGAACTTTATACATCCTTTTGAATAACGTAATTGAATTATTGAGATTAAAACCAGTCCTTGTGGGAACGATATTTTTACTACTTCGATAGTAATTGGTACACTTGCCAATTTTCTATCAGAGGGCATTGTAGTTCGTTGAACTTCGTCAATAAAGAGAACCAGATCACCGGTGATCAAACAAATAGTGGAACCTCCACCTCAAAAAACATCAAGAGAGCAGAGAGACCGCCATTCAAGAGTTAGGGAATCCCCTTCCCGATCATGCGCTACCTGGGCACACAAATTCTTGGCAGACCTGCACAAGGTGATCCAACAACAAACCAAGACAATCAAAGAGTATAATCAATGGTTGACCAGGGTCGAGAACCAACGAGTGCAAATCCCAGTTATCGTTATACCTCGTGGAGAATTATGGAAAGTGGTCGAGGAAGTGGTCATGGTCGATGAAATCGATAAATTCGTCTACACTGACAGTTGCTCAAAGCATTGTAAATGTTAGTCCTTCTCAACATGATGATCGCCACAAAAGCACAAAACCAAAGACAAGAAAGCTCCACAGAGGAGGAAATTCGAGACTCCAACAAAGCTCGATTGTTTCCTCAAATGCCACCCTAGGTGAGGTAAAAGGGACTAAAGCGAAAACTCACTTCTCCGTCGCGGCGGGGAAAGGGGAGGAAGTGGTAGCTAATGATGACTCCTCATTATAGACTTATAAAAAAGTCTTAGCATTTCCTATTGAAATAAAGTTTGATCTGACTTGAGTCTTACGTAGGCTAGATCGTAGGCCTCTATAGGCCGGTTGAATTGTTTTGGCTTTTTCTGAAAATCTTTTCTAAGTTGTTTAAACCAAACAAATCAGGCAAGATAAACAGAGAGAGAACAATACAAGCAATTATCCTGGTTCGCCCTACAATCCGAGGTTAGTCCAGTCTCCATGCACTTCCAAGAGATTTTTCACTATAATCACAGAAGATTACAATTACTTAGACAAACAAGTCTAAGATTTCCTTGCCTCACACTTGAGGACTTCTACAATCACAGTTTACAAATAAATTTTATTTTGTTTACACTTTGATACTGAGAGACTAAACTAACTTAAAACTCAACATACTTCTAACACTTAAGAAATTCTAAGATTGAAAGTTTATAAAAAAAATTATAAGTGTTTGTGCTCTATATAATTTGACAGATTTTTGTCATTTGTAAAATTTCTTGAAGTCACGTAAGTTCTTAAAACACCCAAGTCCTTAAATAGGAGAAGATAATAGAGTGTTGTTTAAAGAAGTGCCAACACATTAATCTTCTTTATGAAACTTTGATCAGTTTTAAAAGTTTTGCCTTAATGGATAATTTCGTTGGATTTTACTTGAGGCATCCTTTACTTTTTTGGGATTGATCCATTACATTCTCTGTCTTTCAAATTCTTTGTTTGTTTCTGCATGTGGTCAGAAGAAGAGAAATTGTACTTCAAAACTTGAAAGCGACGTCTTGTCAGAAGAAGACAAAATAGGTAAGAGTCTCTCTATACTTATGCTTATATACACTGATTATCCTATTATGTCACAACATCCAACACATTTTCATTTTAAATCATCCGTAAGGGAGAGAAGAGCTCTAAACTCTAACTTCTCTAAGATCATCTCAATCGCTCCAAATGATCCTTTAATCATAGAAGGTACATGTTTAGATATATTTTTAGATTACAATATTCTATAATTTGTATCTATAATTTTGGTCGTCTGTGTTAAATATTCCAACACTAACTACAAGGATGTTTCCACTTTTAGTTTATACAATGACTAACAAGAAAGTATACAGAAATGTACAATACAACTTTGAACGATTATTAGATGTCACTTAAAAAAGGTAGGTGTAAAAAACATGGTATTATTTTTATTAGCCGTCAAAGATATAGGAACATTCTCAATAGGAGAAAAGTAAACACCGGACCTCACTTTGAGTTGCACAATCACTTCCAGAATCAATTTTTGAAAATCACTCTAGAGTTTAAACTGGTGAAAATTTTGGATTATGGTTCAATTGATTAAACCACGGTTAAACCAAATGATAATTAAGCAAGTAAATAAAAATTGTAAACAAATGAACAATTCGCAAATCAACCATTTTCATTCGGTTTAATCTGATTCAAACAACCAAACTAACTATCCGACTAACTAACCGTTCCCGTTCATGTAGATAAAAAGTACACACTTTTGGCGTGATGAAAAAAGATTGCTCATTTAGATAATTTGTTAGCCTTTTTTTGGATTTTTTGTTTTTCTTCTTCTGCTTTACTACTATCCATGTGGATTGGAAAAAATCATATTTGTGATTGCTGGGTGTTTTGTTGCCTTTATCGAATCTGCTACTACCTATGAAGCTGCTATGGTGGCTATTGAAACTATCTTTGCCAAAGGTTGACGTAAAATTTGACTTTAGTCCGACTCTTCTCTTGTTGTACAAGCCTTCAACGATGAAAAATGCATCTCCTATAGATAAGGTATTCCTTGTAGAATATATCTCTAATTACCCACGTGGCCGACCATACTTGGTGGGATAAGACTGATTATAGACGACTTTTGCCACAATATGCAAGCTTTTGTGTGTGTGCATATTCAGTTAATTTTCTAGTTTTTCGTGGATTTTGGTTATTGTGTCGCTATATTTGTACTTTCATTTTTTTTACAAAAGTCTAAAGCAATTTCGATTGCGAGACCTTTTAAAATGAGGTGTGTTATTTGAACAACCATTTACATGCCCATTTCTGAGATAACTATATATTTACAAAGAAAAATAATTATTGATACGAAAATCATCACAATAGAGAGAGAAAGTAAAAACATAACGAGAGAGAAAGTTGTAATAAAAGTTTTCACAAATTAGTTATACAAATATCAGTTTCTTTAAAATAGTTCTTTTACAAAAGACTTTATGAAAATATATAAAACAAATAAGTTTTCCTAGAGTCATGAGGTTAACCTAGGCCAAAGAGAATAAGGGACACCATGCCTAATGGTGTGGCTAAAATAATAGTAATATCAAAAAAATATACTAAATGAAATTAGAGTTTATGTACTATTTGCAATTTTATTTGGATTAGTTTTATTAGCTCAAATTCATATTTGTAACTCTAACAATTGCTTATTTGAACAAAATAAACCACAACTTTCTCTAACATTTCATTCTTTCTATTACTCTCATCCTTCACTTTTATTTTGTTTTGTTCAAATAGAAATCCTTCAAATGTAAATTTTATTTTGAAAAAAATATGGCGTGGCTATAGCCACACCATGCCTAATGGTGTATTTGCCCTTGCTTCATCTTTCTTAACTCAACTTGAAAAACATTCATTATTAGATTGTCATATCATATATTCACAACCAAATTGAATTTTTTTTTAATCCTCTTTTTTTTTCTTCCAAAATTTTGAGACTTAAAGTATTTGCTTGAGTCTGCTTGTGATTGGGAGGTTATTTGGTGTCAACCTAATCGGAGTCGTCCTTTCTATTATCATGTTTTGCATTCCACTTTTTGCTTAAAAAAAAATAAAAATGAGAACCATAATAAAACAGCTCAGTTGTTAAAAATTCTACATTTAGTTAAACCAAAATATTGTTACCATCCTCTTAAAATTATTATAAATTCAGTGTTTTCACACGTGAAAAATCATGTGTGAGAGCTATATAAAATTCACCTATATACTATGAATCAACCTATACAACTAATCTAATTATGTATGCAATGCATCTGTCCTGTTTCTTCATGATATACTCTCATACATTTTTTGTTAATATCTCTATTTCTATGCTAATATAAAGGTTAATGGCTGAATGACACTATTTAATCCCATGCGCCACAGATATTTTTAGCAACATTTAATGGCCATGTTTTGCTTTGGCTTTAGATGATAGGTTTGTGATATACTTTTACTTTGATATACCATATGTTGGTTTAAATGAGTGTGTATGTGATGGCCAAAAAATGAAAAGGTAAAGAAAGGAGACATATATGAGAGGGCCTAATCTCGCAATTTTATATATCTATAAAGAAGGACAAAAAAATGGGTCCCAATTCCCAAATGAATGAGCACACAATTGTATGATTGACTAAATTACACTACAAGTTGCTCAATCTCATATATCTTCATTAGACCAGTTAATTTTGGCTGGCATGAAAGTATTTGTCAGCATGTTAAACGTGAAATTAAAGCCCTAATTTGAAGTGAATGAAATGTAGTATAATGTTGGAGCTCTTACATAAGTTAGTGGTAACAGTGGAAATTTATGCAATTCATGTTTTCTTCAACTCCATTTACCATTTATAAAATTTCAATTTAGATTTATGATTCTTTTCTTTTTAGTTAAAAGAAAACTAAGTTAAACAAAAAAGAAAGAGATACAAAGACTGAGAGACATTACACTTGGCCCAGGTACAATCCAGTCGAGGATACAACATTAAAAATCAAACGTACTGATCAATCCTAATTTATTATAACAAAAAATTCACTAATCACGGACGCAACCTAGCGAAACCACGTACGGGCGTGAAACCAGGTTACAAAAAATATGAAAAGTGAACATCTGTGAAGAAAGATTAGGGTTTAATTTCAACGAATGGATCAACCACCAACACGGTATCAAAATCCAAGTGTCGACAACTCCTTGAACAAAGCAGCAAGCATAAAGCTCTTTCGAGCATGAAATATCAACATGTAGGTAGACAAGATGACTTAAGACCTACAAATCTCAACATATCTAAAGACATCAGATAGTCGAAGAGTTCAGACCACCAAACACAACCAATTTAGATTTATGATTCATTTGTAAGAGTAATTGATTTTATGGTCCATTATTGTAATCATCTTTCTAATTTGTCTTATCACACATGTGAAACATGTGCAAAGGTGCAATTTCATTTCGTCCCAAAGCATTTTATATGACTTTTTAACCAACTTCATTTATATTTTAATATATTTTTAAAGACATTTATCCAAACTCTAACTTAGTTTTGATAATTTATAGATCCGGTGTATTAAGTGTGAATAATAAATGTTTGTGGATAATGTGAGTGTTTATGAAGGGATTCATATCCCATTTTCTTAAGATTTTGAATGAAAATTTAGTATTTTAAATCATTTGTATGTTTGCTCTTTGTCGAGTGTGATCTATTGGTCCTACATGTGTTCGTATTTTAAGCTTCCTTTATGATCCTTTTATTAAAAAAAACTTCCTTTGCGATCTAACAAAGTTGTATAAAAAATGTCCATGCAAACCAATGCTTCTAGGGACTGGGTAAGGAAGTTAAAGAGAAAAGTTTTAAGTTTGAAAATGTAACTTTTTAGACTTTTGACGAGTTGAATACACAACTTTCAATACAATTATGTTATATTTGATTACAGTGTCCCGGGAAGTTAAGATCATATCCATTTAATCTATTTTCCATTTCTTTCATTTGAAGAGATAAAGACATAAAAAATCTTGAAAATAATTAATAGTAGTGAGACCCACTTAATGGTAGGACTCACTACATGTTTTTTTTGTATGTATCTCTCATCAAATAGCATTATCCATTTACTTTTAGCAAATGGAGATGATTTTAACTCTGTCCCGAGGGCACCTATTAACATTTTCCTATAAAAAAATGGCACTCTTTGTTTCAAAATGAGTGTCGTTTAATGTTTTTACACACAAATTAATAAATGTACTAATGGTGTCAAAAAAACATGACAATTTTACTAAATTAGCCTTATTTACTATTGGTGTAAATCTTTGAAAGTAATGTACACTCAATTAATTAGAAGGTACAATTGGAAGTAAAATAATAATTCTACATAGAAAAGCGCAAGTGATATTCATTTTGAATCAATTTTTTTTTTTTGTGAAAAAGATACTCGTTTTATAACGGAGAGGAATTATTATTATTATTATTAGTCTTTTATGACAAATGGTTCTCTGATATGTCTCTGAGGTATCTTTCACTTAAGGGTGAGCTTGCTTGATGAATGTATTTGCTCATATCATTAAGGAGAAGATTGTTGGAATATTAAGTATGACGGGAATTAAGAAATATGATATTGGATGAAAATATAAGTGTTAAGCAGCATATAAATAACAGAGGCCATATACCTTATCTTTTAAAATTTTGAATGGAGAATTTACGTCAAACTTACTTATGTAATTGCGCTTAACATAATATTGATAATAATCTGTCATATCATATTTTTAGAGTTTTTTTAATTAAATTTTTATTAGTTTACTATTTATTTAGAGTCATTTGAAATAAGTTGTAGTTTTTTTTTATTGAGTCAAGTAGTGAAATAATTGGAATTAGTGGTTTTTTATTTAGAGTCATTTTTGTAGTTTTTTATTTATTGAGTCAAGTAGTGAAATAATTGAAATTAGTGGTTTATTATCATGATTATTGGTCGTATGATCAAACAAGAGAAAAAGGAGAAGTGACAAAAAGCAATGGCTTTAAAATTCATATTAATTGATGAGCCAATAGAAAATCAAAAGGGCTTTTGTTGATCCAAGTCATTACTTTTTAAATTCTGCTTTTCTCTCAATAAAAAACGCTCATTTCAAACTGAAATGCCCAAAGTACTCCTGCGTTAGTTAACACATGCGTTAGTTAACTCACGTACGAGTATTTTCGGAAGTTTGGTTAGGAATGAGCATAATGTATTGGGAGAAGAGTATAATTCTTACTTTTTCTACACTATATATTGTCACGACATTACTTAGTATATTGTAGAAAAAATTAATATCCTACCACCAGACAAATGGTTTGCCATACTTAAAACAAAATTATCTTATGTGGTGTATATCTATCTTGAAGAAGAAGAAAACAAACTGTTCAGCAGCAATCTGTTATTTATTAATCTTTTACCTTTTGGGATCTGAAGTCAAAATTTCATGCAGTTGTAGAGGCAGTGTATTTCTAATCGCCCAATTAAGATTACAGAGGTCAAATTTTAAAAAAGTGATACTAAGGGTGTGTTTGGATGGAGGGTTTAGGAGGAGAAGGGAAATGAGGGCTTAGTTTTCTTTTTTAAATTACAGACGTTATAAAATGTTTTTTAGAAAATTGAATTAACAATATGATAAATGATCATGTAATACTTCAAGAACACTTAATTTATTTTGAAAAAACATTTTACATTGGTCGTAATTTAAACAATAAAAATGAGTCATCCCCTCCCTTCTCCTCCTAAACCCTCCATCCAAATATACCCTAAAATTTGGGTTCTATCTTAGTTGGACGGACAAAAATGTGTGTGCTGAAGAAGTACATGCAGTTTTAAATGCATTCAATCCACATCCTATCTTCTACGAAATTAAATTAAAGGTAGAATAAAAATTTCTAAATTTATTCTTAATTGTGATTTTTTTCCCTTTTCTTTTTTGCTAGACTTGCGTTACGAGATTAATCCATCTCTTGGATTTACTTACGTAAAAGGTAAAGTAGACCCACAAAATATTTTAACGCAGCTAAAGAAGGGTGGTAAACATGCTACAATTGAATGGATTAGTTATGGTTTTCCAAGAGTTGATCAAAACCAATTTCAAGATCAAGCAATAGGCTATAACAATAATTATTCATCTCCTCAAGACCCATTTTATCATCATGCAAGCTATCCTTATGAACGTAATGCTTATCAATTCAATCATCCTAATTTGGTGGTAATGAGGAGGTTACAAGTTAAGGTGGTGATGGGATAATATGGATTTGGATTTGGCATCGGAATGTTCGCTGGATGAATTTGGATCGGGTATTGGAATGTTCGTTGGTCGAGAGTTGATCTGGCGTCGAATGTGTTGGTGGGTTCATGTCGCTTTTTGGCTTGGTTGTTGTTTACTCCGGCGACAGACACCTTCTCCTTGTCACCGACGACCGCCTTTTTATGATCTAGGTTGTGTTTCCACTTCAGACCGGCGTCGCTGCCCGTGTTTTGTTGCTGGGTTTCATCATCCTCTAGATATATGTTAGTGTTGCTGTCGGTTTTCATGGTAAGGTGGGTTGGTGGCGTGATTTTGTCTCTATTGCTGGTTTGTTGGTATATTAATTGTGATTGCTTCTTCGGTGGAGACTTTCAACTTTGCTATCTTGCTCTTGTTCTTGCTAGTCGTGATGCAGTGGTGGTTGTGTTGTTGGTGATACAGTGGTGGTGGTGTTGCGCGGTGGTGATGCAAGGGTGGTGGAGGTGTTTCAGTTGTGGTGGTTGGGGTGATGTGTGTTGGTGGTGGTGGTGGAGTTGATGTGTGGTTGGGGTGGTGATTCGCTTCTTGGGAGTTGTTGTGGGTGATTTCTTTTCACGGTATCAACTGTTATTCGGGTCCATTTATGTTGTCGCTAGCTCTTGTTTGAGTTTTGGTTGTTAAGGTGTTTATGGTGTTTTGAAGGTAAGGGTCCTTCGAGCTGAGCAACTTTTCCTTTTTGATTGATGTTTGTACCACCGCAAATCATGTTGTTTGTCTTACTTTTTGTGTGGTGGATGTTGGTGGGCCGATTACTTTTGTTTCGAGACCGAGAGTTGGCGTCTAGCTGCAATCTTGTCTGGCTGGCTATGGTGTTTTCTCTGGTGGACCGAGGGTTAGGGGTCCCCTTCTAATTTGGTCTTGTATTCTGGTGGGCCGATCACTTTTGATTCGAGATCGGGAGTCAGTTCTTTGGGTCAAGTTCTGGTTTTGGGCTTTTTAGGTGTTTCTTTCGACGGTCCGGAGATTGAGAGGTGGTGGAAGCTGATTGATCTTTAGAATAGAGGCTCAGTTTTGGTGATGAGGACATGATGTTTTATTTAAAGGAATGTTTTTTGGGATGAGCAGTGGCGATGTTGTTTTTGGATTCCGTTTTTCGGTGGTCGTTACGTGAAGAAGTCTGTATTAGGTGGTGGTGTTTATTTTGGTGGGTGTTGCCCTAATTGGTAAGACATGCCACAAAATACTCTTCCCTATGGAAATCATCATGGTCTTCAACAGTAAAATAGTGGACACAATATGTATGAAAGTAGCAGCTTCTCAAGTGGATCATATGATTCTCAATGTCCATTGAATTCAAGCTACCATCGATCGGATTCTGGGGATTTTTCACCACCCTCAGAAAACAACAATCAAACAAATGATCAACCTACTCAACCAACTTCTTTTCTCAAGAAACTTGCTGGGAAGTTTTGCTTTAAATGCTAAGTAATTTGGTATTGCATATTTCTAACTTATAAATTTTGAGTTTGCTTCTAATTTTTTTGATAGCTAAGATATTCTCGTGTGCAATTTATAAGTTGTACTTAGAGGCTAGAGCACAATTTTATTTTTATTCAATTTGTTGCATTTGCATACATGTTTAGTGTAAAATTTTCACGCATACATCTTATTTAATTATTCTATCACTTTATAAAATCAGTTTCTAAAATATCTATCGTGAAATACGATTGAATATATGTGTAAGATTAAAAGTTGTGAAACATTTATTGTTTGGCTTAATTGCAGTTTTGGCATCCTAAGTATCATAATCTTGCGATTTTAGTCATCTATAAAAAACAATAATAAATCAGCCCCTTAAGTTTACTCATTTTGCACTTTTAACCTTATACCAATTTTGATTGGGTCAATACATCCGAAAATTCAGTGGAATTGAGCACTGATTCTCCTGAACAATTGTTCTTTGATGAAGCTCATAAACAACCTAAACCAACTTTTTTTTTTGGTCTTAAACCAACTTAATTGGTTAATTAACACTTAACTCATTTCATCCAAACAAAAAAGATCAAAATAATAAGAAGTTTATTGAATACAACCGATACATTTTAATAACAGAACCAATTTAATGATTAAATACTTAATGAAAAAGCAATAACTCCTCCACCTCATCACTTGCAATTCTCATTTATTTAAGCCCTTCAACTCCTTCTTCTTATTCACAGTATCCAACACTCTCATTCTCAATTACATAAACCAAAGCTCATCAAAATCCACTCAATTACAAACCAAAAATAAATAAAATGTTTCAAGTTTTAACTCTCAACACTTCAAAAACCACTTTAAAAACAAAACTATCAAATAAACAATCCTTTCCACTTCTTGAACAAAACCCAAATCATAAAAATGGAAAATTTGTTTCGTCTAACTGATCATGAAAACTTTCTCTCACACCGTTGCATTTGGGTTGGTGGACTTGTGATCAAAAGCGCAAGTCCATCTGACCTAGCAACGTCGGCATGTCTTAGAGAACAAGGGATACTCTATTCGTTGCTCTCGAAAGAGACGATTGCATAGCATCACTATGACAAAAAAGAATCTACAACAGATTCAAACTTCACCTTTCTAAACAATTATTTCAACTACCTAACCTTCCAATGCCTGAAGATTTCCCTGAATACCCTTCAAAGAAACAGTTCATAAACTATCTTGTAAACTATGCTAACAAATTCAAAATCTCCCTGCAACGAGTGTGTATGATGAAATCTCTTGGTAATACATGAACCTGTTAATCAAAAAACCAATGAAGCCTCGTTGGAGAAGTAAATGAACCACAACAAAAAGGATGACTTAACAAAAAGAGTTCAACTTTGAAACGCCACTCTTCACCAACCAGCCACCATTAAAGTATACCTTAATCCAAATCCAAATGGGCAAGTAAAAAGGCATAACCCTTTTTTTCTTTAACGCCAATAAATAATAAAGTTTCTAGCTTTAAAGGGTGTTGAAAATTAGGTATTCACTATTTTTCTTCTTTGAGCATATTTGTAGGTGGCTTGTTGTTGCTAGTTGCTACCAGTAATTTTTTTTAACTTGGGGTGAAAAAAATCTAACTAGGTTGTTTTTTTCTGGTTAACAGGCTCATGTCTTACCAAGAGAAATATTTGGAATTTGTGGGTCGATTTCAAATTTGTTCGGATAGTTTTCAAGGTAGTTTATGAACTGTTTCTTTGAAGGATATCCATGGAAATCTTTAGGCATTGGAAGGTTAGGTAGTTGACACTGTTTAGGAAGGCACCCGTTGTTCTCTAAGACATGATGTCGTTGCTAGGTCAGATGGACTTGCGCATATGATCACACGTCCACCGACCTAATTAAATGCAACGGAGTGAGAGAAAGTCTTCATGATCAGTCAACTAGATGCAACAAATTTTCCATTTTTATGATTTGGGTTTGTTCAAGAAGTGAAAAAGATTGTTTCTTTGATAGTTTTGGTTTCAAAGTGGTTTTTGAAGTGTTAGAAGTTGAAACTTGAAACGGAGAATTTTTTTTTTTTTTTTTTTGGTTTGTAAGAATTTTGATAAACTTTGGTTTATGAAATTGAGAATATGAGTGTTGGATTGAATGAATAAGGAGGAGTTGATAGGCTTAAATAGAGGAGAATTG
>Ga0228710_1011506_pt1 | contig 11396 bp, 6 predicted proteins | sample MedpolnodulmetaG_FD_177995 | JGI IMG/M metagenome (GOLD analysis project Ga0228710, IMG submission 177995) | Root nodule microbial communities from Medicago polymorpha collected in Santa Monica, California, United States - pink nodules | ecosystem: Host-associated > Plants > Roots > Nodule... | reverse complement strand
ATTCTAAATATAATAGGTATATAAATTTTTGTGATGTTTTCTTTCGCGCATAGATGCTGGATTTGATCGAAGATGTTCATTGACTTGTCATTTAGGATTGAAGGTTCGAACGAGGCTTGAGAATGCTTAAAGAATTATGCATAAAGACTCATCAACAAAGATGGTTGTGGTTTAGTTGCAGAAGGTTGATGATCTCAATAAAGGACCTTGATCATGCGTCCTTCAATAGAAGAAATGAAAGAGACATCAACCGACGTTACCGAATGAAGAATCGCGTAAGAGCAATCTTGAACGTCTTTCCTTGTGGTGTATGGTTAAATTTGGACGTACTAAAGGTGTGTTAGCCTGTAATTTCGTCAAGACCATTTAACACAGTTATTGAGATTTGACAGTTGAGGTTAAATTTCATAAACCGTGGACTTGCTATCCTCCATGGATTTACCTATCAGATCCATCACAATTTCTGAAGAAAATAATGGAGCAAGACACATACCACTAAGACCACAAGCACATAGAACATCAACATATGGGCAGATATCAACAACTTTGTCACTTGCACCACTCGAGTCTTCTCCAACAACTGTTTCAGATGCCAACAATCCAATGGAGTTGAACTTAAAGTTAAACCTCTAAAGTGTTTATAAAAAAGGATTTAGGTTTAAATTGTATTTTTGTTGATAGTGTCCAGTCTGATCTTGCATATGTATTTTTGTTGTTTAATTTCATATATTCATTCTAATGTAATTTTTTTATTTGGTTTAATTTTTTACTCAATATTCGATTTTTATGTTATATTGTCAATGTTTGATTTAGTATAAGATAAAAAAAATTAATATTAAAGTTATTAATTACAATTATCCAGTCTAGGGTCGTTACAAAACTCATATGGTGGAAAAAATAATAGTCGTTTTTATTTAAAGTTAATTAATTGTTAAAATAATTTTTTTATTTTAACAAATTACTTAAAATAACTTCTTCTAATTTTTAGTAAGTTTACTAAAAAATATTTTTTATTTCAATATTAAATAACAATCATTTTTTAATATATAGCAAATGTGTTCAATCATTTATGATGAGATAAATTCAAAGTCTTTTCCCGTAAAACAATTAAAATTAAAATTAGTTAATTATGTTGCTCAATAACAATAAGGGAAATGTTAACCTGTGCCCTTAAGTCACAAAGATAAAGATCTTAAAATAGAATTAAATAATATATATTGTATTGAAAATATAAGTTTTTTAAGATTTTAAGGTTATGAATACGCAATTTCCAAAGTTAAATTCTACATTTAATTTTTTATCTTGTGCCGGCACAAGTTAGCAAGACCCTAATTATTATAACATAGATCATTAATTTAATTAATCAATAGATGAATCATCTAACCAACCATCTCTTGTATGCGTTTTATGAACATGAATATATTTTGATCAAAGATCAGTTACCTCATATATGCTAATCTGATTATTATATTATAATAATTAAGTTATATTATTGTTGACACAACAACTTCGTTTATTTTGCTCATAGAATTTGCGATCATCTCTTATAATCCCTCCTTTATTTTTCTCATAAGTCTAAAACATAGACATTAAATTGGGCAACAGCATTCAATTGATCATGTTCACAACTTTATTTTTGCAATATAATCGATTTTATGTGCATTTTTCTAATAAATTGGTTGCATCTTGGTAAAACTTTGTGCTGCAAATGGCAGAAGAATGGAGACTCTTGTTAGAACTTTGTACTGATTATGCAGTATGGCTCCAAATTGGATGAATAGTCTTTATGTGTCATACAACCATGATATGTGGTGGCTCTCAAACTATAGCATTGTAGTGCAGTGGAATTTCATCCTTCAATTCCTTAATTGCAACCTTCAAATAATAAATTTCAGCCTTGTCAATATTTTGCTTAGTGTACAATTCTGATTTAATCTTTTGATTTGGATCTTCAAGATTATACCCAGATCAAAAGAATCATCAGTTAGAACTTCCTTTTGAGATTTCCTTAGAAGATCACCATTTCTCTTCTTTTTGTTATGTATTCTACCCAAAACTCGTCGATCTCATTTACACACATATACTTAAACATGTTTAAAGAGCATACAGTATAAACTAATTTTACACCGACATCTACAAAGGAATTGAAGCTTAAGAGTACTAACTTTCCTTATCTCTTCCATCACTACAGATTATCTAACTAAACAGTCAATTATTCTAATTGATCACAATCCAATGATGAAAGGCTTTGATATCTTCTGTGCATCACAGGCACTAATCACAGATCCCAGAAGAACACCATCAAGAGATCTTGCTTCCACTGGTTCTTCTCATTCACCCATTAATCTCAAAGTTGTCTATTATCTCGAAAGGCCAAGAAAAAACTACTTCGTAGCCAAGTAATAAGAAAAAGTAAAATGCACCAGAGGGTACTCATGATCAGAGAAAAAAAGTATTCTAAAGAGGAGTAGGGTTAGGCCACCTGATTTAATCACTCCTCCGCAAGTGTGATCTGAATGAATTTTCTTGCTGGTTGTGAAGGGAAGGTAAGGAAACACCTCTCTAGAATGGAAGGATTGTAAATCACACCCTCTTATATCATTTTTTCTTGTTCATGTTCAAACCATAAATCAAAATTGTAATGTAGGAATATTAACATAAACTATCCACAGACCCTCTTCATCATCCCCCAATTTAATCATATGATTCACATCATTCACTGCATAGAATCTCCTGCTTTTTCTGTGCTATTACTGGTATTTTACTTTCGTAAATTGTGTCTAAAACACAATTTTTAATCATCTCCAAGATACGGTCTTCAATTGAGATATTATCCTTTTTCTTGTTCAAAAAAAGAAAAGAAACCCTTTTCTAAACCAGTGCTGCTCCATAAGCAAAAAATGCAAAAAGTTGACAGTTTAAGATGAATGCATCCAACTAAAGACCAACACTACCATGCTTCAATACATACATTCAACAACAAAGGAGGATGGAAGCATAATTTATATTTTATAATATATATAGACTAAATAAAGAGGAGTTTACAGATAGGATATATAACCCCTATCTAAAACCAAAACACAGGATCCTAAAATAAAAGGTATATAGAAGTTCAAAATGCTTCAAGCCTTCAACTACATAAGTTTTAGAGGCATTACCTTACAATAACCTTCATCAATGTAAACTTCAATCCAAAATAAATATCAATAATTTAAAACATTAGGTTTAAGTTCAGGTATTGAAACTAAAACTTTCTTGACCGCCTCATTGAATCCAGCATCGTACTGCCGTGGAATTTCAGCCTTCACCTCTTCAATTTCAGCCTTCAACTTGTCAATAATATTTTCTTTGACAAGTAATTTTAATTTAATCTTAGAATTTTCCTCTATCAAGTTTTCTTCTTTTTCCATTAATTGACTCTTTTCCGAGCTTAATTCTTCCAGATTTTCCTTCAACCTACCTACGTCCTTCTCATATTCAGACAACTTCTTTTTCAATTCAGCATTCTCTTCAATGCAACCCTTGTTTTTCTTTTCCAAATCACCAACCATTTTCCCCATACTACGGACAAGAAGCACCGATCGAACAGAATCTTTTAGCATAACTTGGCTACACTTTTCTAATCCCCAAACGTCAAATGCTTGACAATCCTTTTCTGCAATGAATTGCTTATCAACAAAGTCTCCAAATGGAAAATTGTCATCCCAGATTGATGTGCCATCAGCATTCTTGGCGGGTGTAGCCGGTGAAACATTGGTTGAAGTTTCTTGTGGAGATTCCGCTACATGATAAACCTTCCTCTTCCTATTGCTACGTCTTTCAGTTAAACCTTTCACAGACTTTGAATCCATTCTTCCTGAAAAAGTAACATTATAGAAGATGAAAAAAAGAGTTTGTTGAAGTCGCATAGCCTGAACACAACACCGTACCAACACACTCGAAATAGAGAAGCAACTGAATTGAACTACATATGTCAATGTCGAACACCAACACATATTGAATACTAGACATCAATCTGTATTACGAAAAAGATAAAATCACTTATTCAAGTTAAATCACTAGCCATCATTCTCTTTCACTTTCCTTCTCTCCTACACTTTGAAAGGAATCTAAGGCTATGTTTGGGATTGAATTTTCAATCTAAAAATCAAACTCAAAACCCCCCATGATTTGGGGGGACTCAAAATCTTCAAACTCAATCTATGTTATTATAATATTATCAAAATTAAAAATATATTAATTAAAAAAATTATTTAGCTCTTTTGATAAATATGAAGAACTTCCCTCTCAATATCCCAAACTAACCATAAGTGACCTAACTAAAACAATCAAACTATCTTTTACATTATTTTATTTTTTTGTGTTAACGCACCCGTTCCAAAAAAAATGGCCATAGTAATCTGGAATTGGCCGTGAGATAAGTATAATCTGATCAAAAATTGTTCAATTCAAAACTATTTTTTTCATTTTAGCTTTGTAGGAGTTAGCTACCTTAAACTCTCGTTCACACCACCAAAGACTCTAATTCAGACAATGTAAGGAGAAATTCTTTGCTAAATGGGTAGTAACACACTATTATGACTATAGCTCAACACACACAGTAGAAAAAGCAAATAATGGGTCCTAAAACTTGAGCAATATAGCAAAAATAACACAAAACTGTAAAAATATGGCATCATACAGTAATTTAATTGCAAGTTTAAAATAAAAAGAAAAAGTTACCTTTTGGAATGCAAGAACGATTCGTACCGATGGAAAATGAAAATGAAGGAAACTTACTGGAGAAGGGTTATGTAAATAAAGTGACTCTACTTAAACTCAGAAACAAATGAATCAATGGTGTAAATCTACTAAAAATTAAAAGAGCAATGATCCAACGGTTCTAAATTTATTATAGTGTCTGCATCTTTTGTGCAGCTGGACCTGTCTTCCTATGTGCAGCATATATTTCTATTCTTTTACAAAATACAAATTTAACAAAAATACAAAAAAAGATACTAAAAAAAGAAAAGATAGTTATAAGTTGTCAGAGGAAGTAATTAGTACTACAGGACACAGCAACAAACAATATTTGTTTTAAGATTGTTGTTGTGTTGTTTTTTGTTTTTTATTCAAAAAAACAATATTTGTTTTAGTAAAATAATCAATTAAACTTGTAAAATTGTAAAAAAATAAAATAAATAAGTAGTTAAATGGTAATGGTGTGGATATATTAGTAGAATATTAATTAGGTGTGACATTTAACCTAGATTCCACTTGAGCATTTTTGAGTTTGATGACTTTATTTTCATCTCTCTTTTAATCGAGCATTATATCTAATTAAAATAAATTTATTTTAATTATTCATTTATCAATTAAAGTCAACAAAGTAACCAAACCTCAAAATCATCTAAGTGAAACTTCATATGACATACAACATAGTGATCACTAACGGTTATACTGATCATTTAATTGAAATTGAAAAACTTAAAATAATTTAGTTTATTACGGTTTTGTTTAGTTTATTGCTCTTTTTAAAAAAATTCAAAATAGTTCAGAATTTACATACTAATTAAACCATTAAAACAATATTAAGAGTTTTTAATAAGAATATAAAATAATATAATTAACTTGTACTATGAAAAGTAGAACAATTAATGGCTAATTTTTTTTTTAAAAAAAAAAATTGGTTCAATTTTATTTAACTTTGATATTCGAAATATCAAAGTAGGTTTTGAAAAGGCCAGAGAAGACCCTATGCCAAGGAGATCATTTCCCACGGACCTTTAGTCTTCCCACTGAATCAGAAACCGTGTTTGTGATCACGAGAATTCGGAGGAAGGAGGAAATTGTTAACCAGCCTTTGTAACACTACGAAAGCAGTGTAGTCACGGCTGCAATTTCTCCCAATTGTCTAAACTCAATCGTATAACAAGCAGTTGAGGAAACTGATGCAGAATCGTGAAGAAGAAATCTAGAATCGCAAGGAAATAGTGTGGATCAGCTATTCAGGCCAAGAACCCTAGGAGGGGAGGAAACCTTAGCAGAGCAGTCATTCAAAAATAATATTATAATGGTCCAAAAAAATTTAAATTATAGTAGTATAATTAAAAATAATATTTTTATGGGAATTAACAATAATATTTTTTATGGGAATTTAAAATAATTTTAAATAACCAAAAGAGAGTAGTTACCATCTGAATTGTTTATATTGTAGATAGAACAATTATACGAACCAAGGAATCTCAAAAAATAATAAACAAAACAAAGATAATAAAATAAATAGACCTATTAAATATATGCAACGTGTTCTTTCTTAACCATTTAGAATGAAAATAAAATGAATAGATTTCCCTTGAATTTAACTTAGTTGTTATAGATATTGCATAATATATGCAAGGGTCGGCGTTTGACCTCAAATACCCCACTTATTTACCTTAAAAGGTGAATTTCTTGACACTAGACTACTTAGAAAAAAAATGAATAGATAATAATCACAGTAGTTTGACTAAAATAAGTTGAATTTATTAAATTGTGTAAAATTTAAATTACATTTTTATAATTTAAAAAAGTTATATATTTTTGTTAGTAAAATTTGATATATATTAAAGTGTAGATCGAAGTGCAGTTGTTGGTAAGACGCTCCATCGACACCTAAGAGGGTCGTGGGCTCGAACCATGAAAGGAGAACTTTAACAATACTATTGACCCCCTTTAAAATTTAAGGAAGAAAGAGAAAAATTATAATTATTTAATTAAAAAAACTATAAAATATTACCTTTTTTAGGGGTATATATATATAAATATTACTTGAGGAGACATATTTGAAAGTTGAATAAAATGTGTAGAAAGTTCTATACACTATTGGTAAATAATAATAATTATTTTTTGGTTACAAATAATAATTAAATGATTTCTACATAATGTCATGATTTATTTTAATACAATAAAGAGAGTAATATTTATGTGCATGTTCATGCACATAGGCTAATTTTAAATGGGTCATAATAATTGTCTACTTATATGGACGGACCAATTAAATCCATGTAATGAATTATTTCCAAAAAATATACAATTCAAAAATTAAATTATGGTAGTATAATTAATAATAATTTTTATGGGAATTAAAAATAATTTTAAAACCAAAAGAGGGTAGTTACCATATAATGTTAAATTCATGAATGTTGAAAAAGAAAAAAAAATTATAGTAGTATAATTAAAAATAATATTTTTTATGGGAATTAATAATAATATTTTTTATGGGAATTAAAAATATTTTTAAATAACCAAAAGAGAGTAGTTACCATAAAATGTTTAATTCATGAATGTTGAAAAAGAAAAAACCATGGAGACAAGAGGGATAGTAAAAAAAAAAAAGAGTAAAATTTCATGTACATGTTAGTCTCGTGTGAAAATAGGATCGAAAGTATCCTTATAAAAAGGGAGAAAAGCCTCTTAATATAATTTCATTTTGTTCATTTTATAAAACTATAAGAGAAAGAGAAAGAACTAAATCAAACAAGTGAGACATCAAACCAAATGGAACAAGAGCCTAGCAAGCAGCTTCCTTGTGACTCCAATGGCGTATGCCTGGCCTGCAAAGAGACGTATCGAGAATTTGAGACCCTCCTTTGTAAAACTTGCAAAAAGCTATGGCATATGCTATGTTTACTCCTCCTTCCCAGTACATTCTATGATTGGGAATGCCCTGGTTGTTCTCAGCCCATCGACATCAACAATGTTGCCAGTCCACCTTTGTTTAGCGATGAAGAAATGGCGGAAATGTATGAAGAACTTCTTGTTGGATCCTCTACTGAAAACAACATTGGAAGCAATGTCGTGTTTGATATCTCTAGCATTAAATGTTCATACTGCATGGAATTGCCGGAGAGACCTGTCACAGTTAGTTTCTTTTTATTTCCCCCTTTTTATCTCTTAAAAAATAAAACTAATAATTTTTCTGACGATTTCTGGTGACATTTTTTTATTAATAACATCGAATCATTTAGATAATTTAATCAAGTTTGTTATGGTTAAATTATCTAAATGATTCGATCTTAATTGAAATGTGTAATCATTTGGTTTTATTAGAATTATTGTTTGAAATTGATTTTTGTTGCTGTTATTGTTGTTGTCGTTGGTTTAGACTCCCTGTGGGCACAATTTTTGCCTTAAGTGTTTTCTAAAATGGATTGAGCAAGGAAAACGCAAATGCTCAAATTGTACAACAATAATTCCAGCAAAGATGGCAAAGAATCCAAAAATCAATTTTCAGTTGGTAAACGCCATTCGTATGGCCAAGTTAGCAAGACCTGAGAGTGTTGGAGCAAGCACTTCTACAAATTTTTATCATATTGTTCATGATGATCAGCGTCTTGACATTTGTTACAAGAATGAAAGAACAAATGAACCGGGAAAAGTTAATGTTGATAGTGGGAAGATATTCGTGATGATTCCAAAAGATCATTTTGGACCGATTATTGCTGAGAATGATCCAACAAGGAACCGTGGGGTTCTTGTTGGTGATACATGGGAAGATAGGATGGAATGCAAGAAATGGGGTGCTCATTTTCCCCATATTGCTGGGATTGCTGGTCAAAGTAGTCAGGGTGCCCAATCAGTTGCTCTCTCTGGTGGGTATGATGAAGACGAAGATCATGGTGAGTGGTTCCTCTATACGGGAAGTGGTGGAAGGGATGTTAAGGGCAACAGAGGTACTAATAAAAAACAATCATTTGATCAAAAATTTAAACATAGGAATGAGGCGTTGAGACTCAGTTGCCGAAAAGGCTATCCTGTTCGTGTTATAAGGTTAGTTTTGATTAACTATTATGAATTAGATTCGTATGAATGCATCCCTATTAGTTTTGTTCCAAAGTTCAAAGTGAATCGATATGATATTTAGTTTATGTATTAATGTATTTGGTTCAGGTCCCACAAGGGAAAACATTCCTCCTTTGCACCAAAATCAGGAGTGAGATATGATGGGGTTTATAGAATTGAGAAATGTTGGCGCAAAATTGGGAAACAAGTAAGTACAATTATTGTTTGCAATAGTTATTCAAGTAAATAAATTGAGTAAGACCTAGTGGTTTATCAATCATTTAATATTTATAATTGACGGGGGTATCTATGTGTGATAGGGTTATAAAGTTTGCAGGTATTTGTTTGTGAGGTGTGACAATGAGCCAGCTCCATGGACAAGGTTGATTTTTTTTCCTCATATTTTTTTCCCATGGACGTGTGTGTTTGTAATAATAAAACAAGTGGAAGTGTTTAATATGGTAACTTAGATTAATTTTGTTGGTATGTAGTGAGTTATTAGGAGACCGTCCCCGACCATTACCTATAATTCAGGAGTTTAGGGATGCAATTGATATTACTGAAAGGAATGGTGATCCATCATGGGATTTTGATGTAAGTGGTGTTGTCTACTTATATGTTTTTCTTATATTTCCTGATGTCTTAAAACGTTTACTTCAATTTTGTTCATTACATTTGTTCATTGTCTACTTATGTTTTTCTATATTTAGTAGTTCACAAAAATCGTTAAAATTGTACTTAACATTCTTTTGAGGAGTAAAAGAACTCACAACTAATGGATAAATTTACTTCCATTTTGTAATCTCTTAAAAAATAATATAATCATTGTTTAGAGTTATGAACTGAATCCTCGACAAACTTTCAAATTCGACAATACTAGACAAATGTTTTTTTTTTCTTTCAAACTTTTCTATTATAGATATGTAAGGTCTCAGTATTTGAAATCATACAAATTTCAGGAGGAAAAGGGTTGCTGGCTGTGGAAGAAGCCTCCACCGCTAAGTAAGAAGCCGACGAACATTGTCGATCCTATCGATGGAGTAAAAATAAAAGATGTTACGCCAAAAGAAAAAAAGGCGTCCTTCAAAATCAGGGATAGGCTATTGAAAGGTATACGATCCTTGGTGATAATTAGTAACCTTGTCTATTTTTTCTTAGATCATTGTTGTAAGCTCAATATAGTAGTGAACTTTTTAAGCAAATACATTGTTACATGTGGGTTCATTTGTTTTTGCAGAGTTTGTTTGCAATATTTGTCACAACGTTTTAGCTTCCCCTCTTACAACACCTTGTGCTCACAACTTCTGCAAAGTCTGCCTTGAGGGTGCCTTTTCTGAGCAAAAGAACATTATAAAATGCCCGACTTGTTCAACTAACATTGCTGATTATCTTCAAAATCCACAGGTGCTACTACTCGTATTTTTAAATGCACATATGAAATAACAACATGATTTGAATTTAAAGTCAATGTTTTTCATATTAGTGTTATTCTATGCTAGTGGATTGCATTGATTATTTGTTAAGTGATTAACTATATTCTTATTATGTCTTATATTTTCACCAATCAAAGAAATCAAGTATCCCTAATTGTATCCACAAATTACTATGAAATTACTAGTAGTCCTAAATTACCATGAAACTTTTAAAGACGTTTGAAAATATGAAATTTAGTAAGGAATTTAGTGTTTAGAGTTTACCATGATGTCTTTAGGTACTTAATATTGATGTGTCTATGCATTTGATTATTTTTGAAGTTTTGTTGCAACTATTTAGTCCAATAAACTAATAACTTTTTTAATTGCAATATTCAATTTGATGTATTGGTGTTATCTGACTTATTATTTCTTATTTTTTTAATAGGTTAATAAAGAAATAATGGATGTCATAGAATCACTCCAGCGAGAGGCTGAACAAATGGAGAGTTCTGAAGAATCAATTGCTGAAAGTGATGAAAATCTCATGCTGGATGAGGAGATAGATGTTTCAAAACCATGTGATTCAAGTGAAATATTTTTGGAGAAAATTAACGAGAATGATCTGAATGCTCCACAAAAGAGGAGGAAAGGTAATGGAGGCAAGGTTGTGGTGAACATGGAAAAACATATTGATTAGGCAGCATAATTGGAAAGCAAAAAAGTGGATTGCAATTAGGGATGGGTGATGGATTGGATCGTATTGTTTTATTTTGGATTTGCATTAAACATGAGTAATAATAGGGTTAATTAATACATTGAATTTTTTTTTTTGTCTAGTCAGAGACAAGGTATTTTTGTGTTTTGTTTAAATTCCATGCGTGCATGTTACGGTTAGAGAAGATATTTCCTGGATTTTAGAATTAGTATTTATTTGGTATTACCTATCTATATCTATAGGTGTGATCTTTTAAACATGAGAATGAATGAAATGCCTTTTACATTTTCATTTTTTTTTTATCAGATTAATTTTAATTTTCATATCTGAGTGTTGCATATGTTTCAATTGTAATTTTTATGTTTAAATATAAGGATATCATCTATCTAAAGCTGTTATGTCCAAGTATGCTTCATATATTGTAGAAAAAGTATGATTCATATATTGTAGGTCAAGGCTCGATG
>Ga0228710_1011505_pt1 | contig 11397 bp, 3 predicted proteins | sample MedpolnodulmetaG_FD_177995 | JGI IMG/M metagenome (GOLD analysis project Ga0228710, IMG submission 177995) | Root nodule microbial communities from Medicago polymorpha collected in Santa Monica, California, United States - pink nodules | ecosystem: Host-associated > Plants > Roots > Nodule... | reverse complement strand
TCATCTCTTCGTTGGTACCTAAAATGTTGGTTGTAAGGGTTAGTCTTCAACACCCATGAAATAAAATCAATAATAAATTAAGACATCAAATAAGAATATACAACCATCATCTAGGAATCGTGTTAAGCTATTTCTTTTTAGTTTAAAATTTTCATCACTCTAAAATATACTATAGGAACAAACACAAGACTCAAGACTCAATGTTAATGCAAATGCATGAAATGCAACTAGACCATGATCCGGATATCGCCCCAATTGGCATAACAATATTAATCGCCCCAATTGGCATAACAATATTAATCGCCCCATTTGGCACAATCATTTCTAATCGCCCCATTTGGCAAAATGATTTTAATCGTCCCATTTGGCAAAATGATTTTAATTGCCCCATTTGACACATGAATATGAGTCGCCCTATTTGGCATATGAATATGAATCGCCCCATTTGGCACCTATGACACTATTCTATGCTATGCAATGCAATCTTTATTTACATTCTTGTAGTTTTATATTCTCAAGCCACATAGATTATCAATTCCCCAAACTCATCACACCTTGAAATTAAAAAAATATTTAAAAAGAAATGTATAAAATATTGGGGCGTTACAAATATTACCCCCTTAAAAATAGTTTCGTCCTCGAAACTAGAAAGATAAAAAAAAAAATTAAGGTAGAATTCCTTTACTTAATTAAGATCACGGGATACTAGAATCTTTTTATCAAAAAGAATGGAGATAAAATATTCTTAAACATAAATAGAATAAACTAATTATAAATACGTTGAAATAAAATTTTAGGGTCTTAAACTCTACCCATAAAAAATAAAAAATAGTTTCTCCCTTGAAACGAGATACTATCAAAGATTACGACAGATTTAACAAAACATCTGCTGAAACCATTCAACATTTTTTTTTTTTTATAAAATAAAATTTCCAGTCAAAATACTTTCAAATTATTATCAAAAGAGGAAAAATAATGTAAAATGGTCATACATGTAGATAACGACAAGTAAGAAAGATTTAAGACTTAAATAAAACATCCAATGCCGATAAAAGAAAATGTCATGGTTTTGTTGCGCACTCTGATATCAACTAGTTGGTCATCTATCATAATGATGATACATTACCCCAACAATCATACCATTCAATACAACTTGCACATGGTGTTCTCCGATTTCATATTAGTCTTCATCACTCTTGGTTTACTCTACACAAAACAATACGACGTATCGCAACTAAGGTCAAGATTATCCCAAACTTGTTCCTAAACAGACATTCTCAACAAGGGAAAACATTCAGACAAGGTTCGAGTGGTGGTGGAACAAGCACACACTATCTCTCGAAGGTGAGAGCGGAGTCATCTAAGTCCTACATTTTATTTGAGTCAGAAATGATATTTTCTACTTAGTATTATTAGCTCTAGAAGCTTCCAAAAATAACATCTAATTTGCAACCAACAATGTCTTATAAAAATTTAAAGCACATAGCCACCAACCACAAATGAATTAACAATTTACCCAGAAATATGCATGAAAGAAACAAGATACACAATTTTATTTTTTTTATAATTTTTTTTTGATAGAGCACACAAGATACACACTCATTATTTTTCAACTATTTTCTTTAAACCACACTCAAAATTATATCAATCCAACACAAAATCATAAATTCTTTTATTTCCTCACAACCAATACATATACATTTTAATTTAATAAAGAAATGGATTATTTTAACTACTTTAACTCTGTAAAATTATTTTTAAAAACAGATGTATAAATCCCTTTATAAACATCGTCATTAAAAGAATAGAGATTTTCAAGATAACAAAAGCATAAAATACAAACACATTTTAAAACTAAAAGTAGAAACAACAACAGTTTCATAGCAAAGACAACACTTTTCGCAGCACAGCAATAATTTTACAATATAAGACAACACCTTTTGCAGCAACAGCAATAGTTTGCAGGAAACAGAAACAATAAAACTGATGATAGTTAGTGACAGGCACCAGCAACAAAATTCACATAGAATGACTTTTAATGACAGATAGCAATAAAACAAATTATAATAATAAGAACATCAACATAAAAAGCGAAATTAATAAACTAATAGTATAAACATATCACATATATCACCATCTAAATCATCTCTAATTCACAAATTATGAAGAGAAAAAAAAAATCCTTATGTAGAGTAAATTAAGCACATATCTATGTTTCAGACAAGTTATTTCTTGCTACCAACAACACAGACACCAAATACCATTATAAAAACATGAGTTTAAATTTGAAAATGACGCGGGTAGATAAAAATCAGCATTTTTTAATTTTTTTTTGATAATGAAGGAATCAAACAATCACCATAAAAACAAATAAACTAAGATTATAAATTCTATTGATATTATCAAAGATAAACATTTTCTCTTAGAAGCAAAGTGAAATAATATTGAAACAAAAACCAATCGCAAGATATGACTAGAGTGCAAGGTATGAATACAACTCTATGCATATAGCAGATTACTCAAAGCAGTTTTAGCACGCCTAATCTCTAAAGTCTTGCTAACCAACACCAAACACATAAAATGAATTTAGAAATCAAAGATCAAGGACTAAAATACCAGTGCACTCTTAAACAAATTCAATATCTTGATCACACAATAAACTGATCACACTGCCACAAATAACTAAAAACTCATGCACTTTTTTAGAAATCCAACACAAAGCAAAAACCAAACAATTACTGAATCTATACAAGAAAAAAATAGTTATGTGTCTGTCTACTTCAAGTTTTGTTTTTTTTATTTTTTATAATTGAAGTGCGCTCAAACATCCAAAATCCAAACAACATAATATTTCGAAGCCAAATTACATATTTAAACCAAATAGGCAAGAATCTACCATTCAAATGACCACATAATAGAACACAAAAATAAAATAAAAATAAAGAACAAACATGTAGATCACAAAAGTGATAACCCAATGCATCAAATAAACATAAAAATGCAAGCAACTTTCAATCACCGATTTAATAAGAATAACAAACAATAGGCAAGGTGAATTAATCAAACGGATATGCATTAGTCAAAAGCCATGAAGAAACATAATTGTTAACATAATGAACCGATTGAATGATTCTGGACTCTGGCTAAAAGAATTCGTGAAGTACACACCATTGAACATCTACATAGGAGATATATTCATCTCTTAAAACATTCATAAAAGAAGTGAATGAATAGAAGTGGGTATATATGGTGTATGGGAGCTAGGGAACTTCAAGGAAAATACTAATAGGAAGGCAACACTAAAAATGGATACCTATATTGTGGAACATATAGAGCACCTATGTGCACGAGTGCATAGGCTTTGGATAGAAATAATCATATGATGACATCTCAGTAGGTAAATATCACTTTTTCATATGTTCTAAACTTCAGTGAGCTATTTTATTTATTGTGAGATACAAATATTCTAACCATTTTAGTTTTAAAATTCTAGTCTAAACTATTGATAACAAGACAGTTACTGACCTTCGGAAGAAGGAAATATCACCAATTTAATTGAATAGAAGAAAAAGAAAAAAAAAACCCAACACACACAAAGATCAAAACATTCACACAACTCAATCAAAAACATATGTCATACAAAAGCGTCCCACCCAAAAACATTTGTCCGAGGACTATTGCTCTGATACCATAATATAATGTCCCGGATTTTAATCCAGGGCACTACATCTATTTCTTTCTTTTAGAAAACTAAGACTATACTTTTTTTGTTAAAACTATAGTCAAGCATAATGAATTCCTAACTAGAACTTAACTATAGTCAAACTAACTTAATTAGAAACCGAACATTTCAATTCGAGTTAACTACGAAACTAGTAAACTTCAAAACTATTTTAAATTACAATTCAGAAAAACCCAAATGTGTTCCCCGCGAACACGCTTCAAGAAAAACATCAAGCACACATCATCTCTTCGTTGGTACCTAAAATGTTGGTTGTAAGGGTTAGTCTTCAACACCCATGAAATAAAATCAATAATAAATTAAGACATCAAATAAGAATATACAACCATCATCTAGGAATCGTGTTAAGGCATTTCTTTTTAGTTTAAAATTTTCATCACTCTAAAATATACTATAGGAACAAACACAAGACTCAAGACTCAATGTTAATGCAAATGCATGAAATGCAACTAGACCATGATCCGGATATCGCTCGCCCCAATTGGCATAACAATATTAATCGCCCCATTTGGCACAATCATTTCTAATTGCCCCATTTGGCAAAATGATTTTAATCGCCCCATTTGGTACATGAATATGAGTCGCCCTATTTGACATATGAATATGAATCGTAGTTTTATATTCTCAAGCCACATAGATTATCAATTCCCCAAACTACCTTGAAATTAATAAAATATTTCAAAACCTCTAGAGACCAACTAACAGCGAGTCACATTTCAATTTCACACACCAACAATCATATATATAAATCAACAAATCATCAATCATACATATAATTACCAAATTTCACATATTCTTCAAAAACAATAGCAAAGTTTACTAAACAACAATAATTATTATATTTATTACTAACAATTAATCTCTTCACTCATCCATTGAATCAAGAAGCATATCAAATTCAATATCATAATCTATTATTTTCAATTAAATCATGGTCAAGACTAGAGCCCTTACCTAATGTGCTTTACTTCCTTAACATGGCTTCAAGTCCCAAATTTACAGCGGCAATGCGACGACGAATTCTATCACTCTAGACCTTAATTTGACGATCAAACAATTCAAAATGAAGCACCAGACAACATGAACACGAAAATAACAAGAGGATAAAAAGAATTGATTGCTCTCCTTGGAAAAATATGTCTGCGAGCTTGAACCAAGAATTGATAGAACAAAGTGTTTAAAGGTTTAGCAAAGTAAACAAAATAATAGTCTGAGAGGGGATAGTATACGTGAGGTCACATGGAAAGAGATGAAGTATGTTTTTTTGATGTGGCTAATTATACTGATGAGGAAAGTGGTTTCAATGTGTGACAAATTCAACCAACTATTCTAAGGAAATCAAGGAGTTAGAATATATTGATACTGATAAATATGCAAATATAGTTCAATGTAAGAGAAAGGAATTAAAGGGTATGGCTTCAGCTTGGGCAGTGAAAATTGGAGATATGTTCACCATAAACTCATATGTGTAGCTGAGTTGGAACTAGTAAGTCATGCATGCACTCACGCCCTATTTAATTTTATTCTGTTTACTTCCAATTTGACTAAAATCCATTTTGATTAAAACAAAGTACTCTATTAGTTAGTACACGTAGGCTTTTCAAATTTTAACTTAGTCAAATTGATCTTCTCACTCCAAGCTTAAGACTAACACAACTAATCTCTACTAATTTTAATTTAAGTAAATTAAATACTTTTTTTTTTTGACGGAAGTAAATTAAATACTAATGTCATGATTTTTCACACCTAAATTAAACTTTTTTTTTTCTTTCAAAAACTCATGACAATGAAAAAAAAATATTTAAAAAGAAATGTATAAAATATTGGGGCGTTACATTAGGCAACATCATCGTTCAATGTTTTGTGATGTTGATTGATTCAGTCTTGAGATTTAGTTCCCACCTGCATATATTACAATCCTGGTCAAGGTATGAGTTGCTGTTGTTGGTAATGGTTCGATCTGAGTTGTTGTTGTTCTTATGGGTTCAATTGTTTTGTGTATGCCATGAAAGCTTCAACCTGAGTTGTTGTTGTTGGTGATGATACGAGTATGTGTTGTTTTTAGTAGATTTTCTGTTTTTTTTTGTTTCTGATTTAATTGATGAATATGATGAAGGTTTTGATGAAGATGAAAAAGATGATAAAAAAAGGCTTGAATGCTCTTTTGATACCTTAAGTATTTATTTGGTATCGTTTTGGTCCGTTAACGTTTCCAGAGCCAATGCCAAAATGACACGTGTATCACACTTAACGTTTTTTTATTAAACCTAACGGAAGGGACCAAAAAGTGTAACGAAAATTAAATTAAAGTACTCAAACGGTCTTTTTTTTTTTAGTTAATGGACCAAAACGATGCCAAATAAATACAACAAAGGAGTATTTAAGCCTTAAAAAAATACAAAAAATAAAATAAAAAAAATAAGAAGAGAAACAAATTAGACCATTAGAGTCTCTTCAAGCTTGGTGCTACTTGGAACTTTTCTTAGAACATGCATGAAGCGTAGATCTGACAAAATAGACTTAAACTCTAAACCTTGTTTTCTTTTCCCCATTAAATCTCTTAATTACGAACATCTTGAGAAAACTTTTCTTTAGCCCAATCCACATTATCTCATAATGTTTTTGGCCTAAGGGGCTCGAAGCCCCCAATTTTTATTGGGATTTTTCTTTTTACAAAAAATCCGATTTTTTTTATTAAGAAGAAAACGTGATGGAAGATTCGGAGAGGGAGAGAAGGAAGGTGAATGAAATAAGAATAAAGAAGAGGGAGAGAGAGATACCACTTTATATATTGGTATAGATTGTTATTGTTAGTTTTGATTACAGTAACAACTCTTTGTATATTGGCAAATATTCATGTTTATACCGAACATATTTTTTAATTGATATGTATACGAAATAAATGCGTGAGAAATAACTATTTGAAGACATAATTTTTATTTTTATATGTGAAGTAACAACTCTTTAAAGAAATAATTTTCTTTTTGTTTTTGAAATGAATATTTTTTTTAATTGATATGTGTAAGAAATAAATGTGACCCGTTGATATATAAATTTGCCACATTTTTATAAAAGAAAATTGAGAATATCATTTCCTCCCCAACTGGAGAGGATCTGCACCCAAGGAAAAAGGAGAGAAAACGTGAAGGAAGTATCAAAGAGGGAGAGAAGGAAAGTGAACGAAATAAGAATAAAGGAGAGAGAGAGAATATGGAGGCTGGGAAAGGGAGAAAGAGGAATTCTGAGAGAGAAGGAAGATGGATGCGGCTGCATCCTTAATCTACAAATAGGAAAAAGAGAAACACATTATTATCAAGTTAGAGCCATCATTTTTGTTATCTTAGTTATTGTGATTGATATCATGTCATTGTTTATGAATTTAGGATGTTCGGTATGTAATATAAGAAAACAAAAGAATATATAGATTTTTTATTCTTATTTGTTTGATTAATTGTGTAAATGATCAGAGACTAGAGTAAATGAGTTGAACTGGAGTATGTGAATGTTGAATGGTTAGTGTTGTTGTCCCAACCCCGTATATAGCTATATGTTGTATATTTCTCATAGCTTATTCCACGAACCTCTGTTTTCAGTTATTACTCTTTTTCTGAAAACGTCACTCGTTTCCCTTCAATTTGAGTATAAATTTGATTGCATTTGGTTGAGTAATGATGTTTAAAACATGTTTTACAAGTTAGACAAAAATTGATGTCATGTTTGAATTTGATAAATTTTCTCCAAAACCGATCTTTGAGTGTAGGATGGTTACTCGTGGTGAATAGTCACCAACACTTACCAATCTTTATAATAGTCTATGTATCAGGTATAACAATGATAATTATACCATGTTTAGTTGAGAACAAAATTTTAAATATGAATGAAAGTGATATTGGATATTATATGAACTAGTTATAATTTCTAGTTTATTCTAATTAGTTGTAAGTCAAGAAAAATATTCCCTTGACTAGGGCTTGGAAAATGTACTTGGAATATTTTTTGTTTGTGAGTGCATTGCGTTCTTTTTTTCATGCACGTATAATCAGGGACATACACACATTGTAAACAATGGGGGCAATTGACCCCACTTTTTTTCTTTAAAAATCTAATAATATGTGATTTGTATACATTGACTCCACATAAAATATATTAATGCCTATACACTACATACAAATTGTTTTTGATGGAACACACATAATATATGTTATGTAAATTAATAATTTATTAGTTAAAATAGTTTATACATGCAATTTGAGACTTGTGAATTACTTATTTGTGTAGTAAACTTAGATTCACATGATTTGTTATCCTTTGAGATTTTCTTAAGTGGAGCTTATGTGATTTTACAATCAATTTGAAAATTATACCATGTATGTTCATTTTAGTAGAAAAAAATTCTTTTTTTAAAGGGAGTAGAAAAAAATTCTTATTTACATGGGGACACATTTTTAGAGGTATGAATTTTATAAAGAGTCTTGTTAACGAGTATCCTTGGGGCACTCTTTAAGCATATTAAATTAAATAATTATTTTTTAAAAATGTCAAAGTTTTCAATTTTCAAGACACTGATTACACAAACTTTCATAAAAAGTTACTATTTAAGGTCTTTTAACTAGTTAACATTTCCCTATTGTAAATAATCAAATAGACAACTATATTAAGGACACATTTTTGAATGATTCTTTGGTAACTTACATAGAGAGTGTGTATTTAATAGTGTTGAAAATAAAAAACTTGCAACACTTTGGAAATGTCAAGGCACAAAAAGAACAATTATAATAATGGGATATTAAGGTGTCTTCAATTATAATCCCTAGTAGATATAGCATTAATATAGAAAAATAGTTATGAGACAGTTCTACTCGGTCACTTTTAGAGATGTCATGTGTTCCGTCATGTGTTTATTTTTATTTTACAAAATGAGATTATATATATAGGAAAATCCTTGGATTTTAAAGAGAGAGAGCATGTGTTTATTTATTTTTATTTTATCTTCTTTATTTTATAAATAAGTTTTTTTTATTGATTGTTAACAAATGATGACGTTTGTCAAAAAGAAAACAAATGATGACGTTTCCTAAAAAAAAATGATGACGTGTTGCAATTGTTTGCACCGAAGAATTTTTCCCTAGCTATTATTGGGTTGATTATTGTGACTTGCTAGACGAGATACCCGTGCTGAGCACGGGTAGTGCGGCCGCGCCGCGCAGCGAAACGTGTGTTGTTATACGACGAGGTGTGTGTCGGCGAGAACAAATATAATAGTAAATCATGCTATAAAAAATTTATAAATATTTTTCATCTTTATCATTTGTTACCAACTTTAACCAATTATGTGGTGACAAAATTTAGTATACTATAATGAATGAGTAATTTTGAGTCCCGTGTATCAATTATATAGTCCTTTTAAAAAATACTTTGATATAGTATTCCTATAAAATCTTAATTTATTTTATTAGCAAATATCAAAATAATTTTCAAAACCGAGTTATCAAAGCAAACCAAAATATTAGGCAAGGACAGTACAATAACTTTTGCGTTGTTAAGTTTCTTCAGTGGCGAAGCTAGCAAAAAAATTACGCAGGGACCAACTAAAAGGAAAAATGAAAATAATTTTTTTGAAGGAAAAAAAAGTTTTAAAACCAACATATTAAATTTAAGGATAAAATATGTTTTTAGTCCTATAAATTCTAATTTTTTTAGGTTTAGTCCTTAAACAAAATTATTCAATTTTTGTCCTGATTTTTTAAAATTTTATAAAAAAAAATGTTTTTAGTCTTGGATGTAATCTATATAACAAAAAAATTAAGGACTAAAATTTAAAAATTGCTAGTGTTGTAGAGACTAAAAACAAAATAATCCAAAAATTAGTCAATACATGAAAGTTAGCTTATAGCAACAACAACTGATAAAAATTGACAATAGCTATTTAGAAAAGTTGGACAAAATGCATTTTAAGAAGCCAATTTTATCCATAATTGATTGTTTACAAAATAGATTAACAATGTTTTTTCCAATGTAAATAAATAGGTTATTTGAAAGAAACTCATTGCCCATTTAATATGTTTATGACTGTCTTGATTATTATTACCGTTGAAAAAGTTTTTTCTATAGTTGTTGTTGAGACCGGAAGTTCCAAACCAATACAAATGAATCTATCAATCATGTAGTAATTTTTTAACTTTGTTATCCATGCTAATTTTCAGCAACTAAACTTATTTGGGGTAGCTCAATGTTTATAAAAAATTCTTATTAAAAAAAATCTTAATAACTATTTCTACAAAATCTATTTTTTATATCCAAAAATGCTTTAAAATTATTTTTGAATACGGATTTTAAGTCATTGATTAGTGATAAATATATATCCCATGTAAAAACATATAGTTACATTTATTTATTAATATATATCATACGTTAATATATATCATCCTGTGTCTTTTTGTTTTTCTGCAGAAAAGGAAAAAATGAAGTAGTAGCAGTTGAGAAAGTTTATTTACATAAAAAGAAATAAAGTTAGGATTAGAAGGCGGGAAAAGAGAGAGCATAAATGAAAAAAATATTATTAATATATAGTTAGTTAGTTAACGTTAAAAAAATTATTTATAAAAAATTCTTATTAAAAAAAATCTTAATAAGTATTTCTACAAAATCTATTTTTTATATCCAAAAATGTTTTAAAATTATTTTTGAATACGGATTTTAAGTCATTGATTAGTGATAAATATATATCCCGTGTAAAAACATATAGTTACATTTATTTTATTAATATATATCATACGTTAATATATATCATCCTGTGTCTTTTTGTTTTTCTGCAGAAAAGGAAAAATGAAGTAGTAGCAGTTGAGAAAGTTTATTTATATAAAAAGAAAAAAAAATAGGATTAGAAGATGAGAAAAGAGAGAGGACATAAATGAAAGAAAAAATTATTAATATATAGTTAGTTAGTTAACGTTAAAAAAATTCTTTATAAAAAATTCTTATTAAAAAAAATCTTAATAAGTATTTCTACAAAATCTATTTTTTATATCCAAAAATATTTTAAAATTATTTTTGAATACGGATTTTAAGTCATTGATTAGTGATAAATATATATATCCCGTGTAAAAACATATAGTTACATTTATTTTATTAATATATATCATACGTTAATATATATCATCCCGTGTTTTTTTGTTTTTCTGCAGAAAAGGAAAAAATGAAGTAGTAGTAGTTGAGAAAGTTTATCTACATAAAAAGAAAAAAAAATAAGATTAGAAGATGAGAAAAGTGAGAGGACAAAAATGAAAGAAAAAATTATTATGGTTGAAGACAAGTAGAGAGGAGAGAAATAAAGTGAAAATTTTGAGAAAGAGAAGGTAAAAGAGGGAATATAAAATGAATGAATGAAAATTGAAATTGATGAATAGTTGATCAGAAAGTTGGATTAAAGCTTGCATGGTTGGTAGACTAATGGTTAATAGATTGTACTAACAATATTCAATTAAAAAAAGTGATTTCTTATTACGAAATACCAAGTCTGCCCTTTATGTTATAGTTAAAATTAAACTTAGTAAAAGGGTATTGAAAGTCCAGTTTTGTTAAAAAGCATGAGATTCAATCTTAGGACATGGTTATCCATTTTTACCCTTATTGGAAAGTGAAAATAGACATATTAA
>Ga0228710_1011502_pt1 | contig 11400 bp, 9 predicted proteins | sample MedpolnodulmetaG_FD_177995 | JGI IMG/M metagenome (GOLD analysis project Ga0228710, IMG submission 177995) | Root nodule microbial communities from Medicago polymorpha collected in Santa Monica, California, United States - pink nodules | ecosystem: Host-associated > Plants > Roots > Nodule... | reverse complement strand
CTTGTTTTTATTTCATATTTGACCTCATTTATTCTTAAAATCAGGTTTTGAAATTTACTCACAAAAACAAAATTTACAATATATTTACAAAACTGCCACCTTATTTATATTTCACACCTTTTTTTTAGTAAAATAGGTATAATACACATAATTCTTATGTCAATTTTGCACTAGTGTCTACCACAACAACAACAACATAATTTTAACCACAAATAATTCAACTTAAATTCAACAACATAATACAACAAAAATAATAATGGCAACATAATAAAACCCAAACAAGATTATGGATGAGCAAAATTAATTTCTTCATCGGATTCACCCATAGACCCCGTGATTGTTGGAACAAAATGTGTTTAACATTACCACCTTAAGTTTTGATGATAACAAGGTATTAAAAAGTCAATTGGATATGCTAATATTTGTTCAAGTATGCAGGACCAACATAGACAAAAATTTATAAGTCTTAAATTCAAGTATTGGTTCTGAAAGAGCAAAAGAGAGCAAAGGAAGCTTATGTTGCAAGACAGAGTCTGAAGACTATCAGAGTCTCAAGACCATCGGAAGCTGACTGCCAGAGTCTAACGTCATCAAGAGTCTGAAGACCATCAGAGTCTGAAGTTCATCAGTGTCTGAAGTCAAGAAGCTGCAGTTAGTTAAAGTTTGTTACTCTGAAGACACATCATTGCAGAAGGAATAGAAGTCTGGAGTAACGACAATTTGAGAGGAATTAGAAGGCATTGGATGCTTATCCATGATAAGTGCTCAAAAGTGATATATTTCATGTGTTAGTTTAGGCATTTTAGTGACTTGTTTTGCAAGATTATCTATGAAAAAGATCTAATTTTATGCAAATATGTCATTTATGCTTTATATGCCTTACTATACCCTTTTTGTGCAAGAAAATACAAGTAAGTATTTTTGTGTATCGTCTCCACAAGAATTGGTGTGATATTTAAGCTGTTCAACAATCGATATCTTTCTAAACTTATGGTTCAATGTTTGATTGATTAAAAACTAATCTAAATTGGAATATATCAATAAAATTGATACGAGGTAGGGCAATTAAGCCATATAAATAGCTTTTCTCTCATTTTTCAGATATTCTATTGATTGTTTCTGACATTTTTTCCGATTTTTAGAGAGAGAGAGGGCATTTCTAGAGAGAGAAACATGAAGCAAGAGTGTTGGAAGTGGATTCCTCCCAAGATTTGTAGAGAAATCATGAATCTTGTCATAAATCTTCATCTTTTCATCCATTTTTGCAAGGCTACTATGAAAGTAAGTAGCTAAATCTATCATTTGGGGTTAGAGGTACTTGATCAAGTTAATATGTACTCTTTTTGATACTCAAATTTATGATTCTAGTATAATTTTACTTGATGTTGATTTTATTCTTGTGTTTAATGTTATATTTATGATTTGAAATGATGTTGAAAGATGCTTTTGAATCTAGGGTTAGAATAGTAATTTATCTATCAAACCTTTAATTCTAGACATGCAATTTAGGTTTTGATAATCGCTTTGAATATTGGAACTCAAAGCTTTTGTGTCGTTTAATAGTTCGTGAAATCGACAATACAACGATGCAATCGACTATTGGAACGTTTAATAGTTTGAAAAATCGGCATTTAAATGATCCATTAGAAATCACGACATCATTTAAATAGAGCAAGACTTTTTTAAAAATTATGTTAATTATCAAAATATATTTGAATTTAATTGACATATATAAGTTAGTTAATCTATTTAAAGATACACCATATTTCTTATTAAAAACATTAATATGTGAAATAAGTCTTTAAATAGATTAATATGTGATCTCCTGCTTCAAAAGATAACTCCTCAAACCTTTTATCATGATAATTTTTCTATCTACATTGAGCAGCCTGCAGCTTCTCTTGAATCATTCTGATATTATGAGCGTATCTTGAATTATCCATTATTCAGGTTTGATTCAACATCTTAGGGTTCTAAATTTTCTTCCATAAAAAGCTTCAAATGGTGCCATTATAATTACAGAGTGAAAACTATTAGTCGTACGTAAAATTGATTAAATGCATAACTTCTCCCAAGTTTCTTTCTCTTCCAAGACATATGCCCTTAACAAATATTCCAATGATTAAATGGTTCCTTCTAACTAACAATTTGGTTGAGGTCGTAAGTCAAACTCTTAAATTTGTCCATAACTCCTTTTTCACAACTTTCCAACATCCAAACGTAAATATGTCTAATGCACTGCTCAATGACACTTTGTGCAGTCTAAAAATTTCTTTAATGTACAATAGAGCTAATATCTTCATGGGGTACTCCATGTTGATTGGAATGAAATTGACTTAATCAACTGATCGATCACGACCCACATAGCATCACATCCTGATGGACTCTTTGGCAATCTTGACACAAATTTCAATGCAACAATGTCGTACTTCGAAACAGGTATCTTCAATGGTTTAAAAATTCCTAATGGTTTCTGATGTTTAATATTCAATTTTTGGCTAGTCAGACATACATACATGGATTTTGTTGTATCCTTCTTCAAAATAAGTTACCAAAACGTTCAAGTACATCTTCCTGAATTTTGAAATGTCAAGTACATAGACCTTGCCCTTGAATTTAAGAATTCCATCTTGTTTTTTGAAATCATTTCCTTTTCCTTGAGCAGTGAGATGTCTTAGCTTTTTCGGTTACTAATAAACTTCTTGATGATTTACACAAATCACTTGTTATCTTCAACATTCCAAGTTTAACACTCTTATCCATTAACTCGAAACCAGAACTCAAATCTTTGAATTGTTCCAGCATCGTGATTTGCTTTGTGGCAAAACTAGCATACACCGCGGTATTCCTACTTAATGCGTCTACTACAACATCCTCTTTTTCGAGATGATAGGTCAAACCAAAATCATAATTCTTTCTAAATTCGATCAATCTTCATTGTCTAATGTTCAAATTCTTCTGACTGGAGAAATATTGAAAACTTTTATGATCTAAGAACACTCTGAATCTTGCTTCATTGAGACAGTGTATCCAAATCTTGAGTGTAAAGTGCTTCTAACTCCAAATTATGGGTCGGGTAATTTTGCTCATGTATCTTCAACTGCCCTGATGCATATGCAACTACCTCACCATCTTACATCAAAATAACTCTCAAACCTTCTTTAAAAACAGTATTATGAATTGATTGGTGCTTTTGCAAGAGAAAATTACATAAAAAAAGTTTTACTCATACACATTCGCATTCCATGAACAACAATTTCTAAGGATAAAACCATCTTATTTAGACAACAAAACAATTTTTCAGTGCTTAACGTATATGTTATATATCCTTTTCAGGCATTTATAACTTCAAATTACTCATTCTGATAACTTAAAAACTTGAAGTTTGAAACAATTGCAAGTCTAAAACTCTGTTTCACGTAGCATAGAGGACAAAAGGTGTTTTAAACATCAAATTACATAAGATACACTTTTTCAGAATTTTTTCAAATAGAGCTTTATTCGCTACGATCTCTCTGTTCCTTATTATAGGAGTACTTTATAAAAAAGTGAATATTAAAAAAAGTTATTGGAGTAATAAAATTATCTCAAATGTGTGTGACTATCACTAAATTACCCTTTGTTAAAGATAAATTTAATGTTGTGTTGAAAATTAAGTAATATAACATATGAGGGAACAAGAAAACCTAAAATATTTATAAGTAATGGAAAGTTTTAGTCCATTTGTTCAAGCTTTTAAACATTGTACCTCCACGCTACAACACAAACTAACTCGTTATATTTCTACACTCAAATTGAGCTTGTGCGATAGTGATAATCCAACCGTTAATCTCCCAAAATTTAAAAGAGGGGATCGCAAAATAAATCAGGTCGCCGCTAAGCACACAAAAATTAGTAGAAACATAAAAATAACTGAAGTACCGAAGAATAGGTTCAATAATTGACATGTCTGATTTTGGCAACTAATATGAAAGAAAGCAAAAGTTTTGATACCCATAGAAAATCATTCAACCCTGGATTTATCCATCCAAAAAGTTTCTTGATAAGAAAGATTGTGAAAGATCAAGTAGGCTTTGTAAACTATCTGAGATGCCGAATGAATACACTTGTTCCTGAATTCACTTGTAGCTGCATCCACTTCTATTCCAAGTCTTGAGCCCATGTTATTGAACATAATATAATACTAAAAACTATAGCACCGAACGATAAAATTATTGTAAACAGCACACAAGCGTTATCCTGCCCTCTGGATGATCGGACCACATTTTAAAATAAAATTAGTCAGTTCTTTGTGGCTTATCTTCAATGCCATCTTATAAAACACTTGGTCTTATTTGAAGAAAAATTCTTTGACAAATAACTTGTAAAAACATTTTAACTGTGCCTTTAACTTTTAAAATGATTTCAAGTCTTTTTCATATAACACTTATTGTAAACAAAGTGATTTTTGTTAGAGTGAATATATGTGTAATTTTGTTGGTGTGGTATTAGGATTACATGCATTCTTATATGCCTTATTTTTAATTTAATATGCAAAGAGTTTCATACAATCGTTTTGTGTTAACGGTGAACTGTTATTGGTGGTCGTAACACAAACATTGGGGTGGACTCGTTTTTGATTGTTTTTAAGGTGGTGATTTTGTATTTTGAGATCCGGGTGTTGATGAGGGTGTTGGTCATAAAGGTTGAGGGTGTTGATGAGGGAGAGGCATAACCGTGCGTCATTTGGTGGTGATGTGATTTTGTTGGATGTCAGTTGTTTGTGTCTAGAATCTCGTTTTATTTTGGTTATAAATTGGATTATGTGGTAATCTCACATCTCTTCGTCGTTGCCTACTCGTGTTAGTTTTGGGTCGTTTCTGTGTTGGTTCGTGACTTAATTTGGGTGGTTCGTTATTGGGTTGTTATCGAGCTCGTTGGTTCTGCTTGCGCTATTGTTCCACATGTTTACTAATTTGAGATTTGTCTTCTGGATTATGGTGGACCGAACACTTTTGCTTCAAGATCGGAAGTTAGCGTCTAGTTCCAAGTTATTGGGATGGTTAAGGTGTCTTTTCCGAAGGTCCAGGAGTTGAGAGGTACCTTAGTGATTTGTTTTTGGATTAAGGTGGGGGCCGATCGCTTTTGATTCAAGATCGGGAGTAAATTTTGTTGACTCAAGTTTTTTGTCCGCCTATATATGGCGTTATCAACAAATTTTGCTGTTCAAAAACAAAAAAGTCTTTCATAGATTACTAATAGTAAACAAAGTGTTTTTAATTAGATTGAGGTATATGTGTAATTTTGTTGGTATGTTTTAGAATTACATGCCTTCTTATATATATGCCTTATTTCTAATTCCATATGCAAATAGTTTCATATAGTACCTTGGATATTGATTGCAAGTATGACCCCAAATCCAATCCCTGCCACATATGTAGCAGAAGTGACAGCCACACCTGAAAAGAAACAGCATTGAGTCGTTTTAAATATTTTTTCATCAATACAATATAAAATTAATTATACTTAAAATTAGTGAAATTAATGATTAAGGATAAGCTAGAGAAGGTAAGATATAATTATACAATACAACCTGCATCTCATGTGTTCACATCCAGTAGTTCTCTGTACATGCATAGAGCATTTTGGACATCTCTTCCACTCTTCTCTTTTAGCCAACTCCAAAAACTTCCTATCGGATTGTTTTAAGCCTTGACCTATTTTCGACTTCTGAAACTCTTGACAATTCATATTTGCGTGCCATGGAACTTTACATTGTGCACAGAATAACCTATGACAAGAAGGGCATTCACAACTTGTAACAGCACCTGCTTCGTCATTCACCAATAAAAGAGAACAATTCTTATAAGGGCAGAAAAATTTTTCCTTCAAAGCAATGGAAGCCTCACAGTTTGCAGATTCCCAATCAACAATGAATTTTTTAGGTAAAATAGATTGCAAATGTTCTGGTTTCAATTCAACAGAACATTCTGGATCCGGACACTTCACTTTCACCACTTTTTCTTTTCTTTGAACCTTCACATACTTGGATATGCACTTAGTACAAAAGGGGTGATTGCATGAACCAGTTGTGAATATTTTAGAGTCAATTACAGAATCAAGACATATACCGCATAAGCTTTTTGAGGATTGACCTTGTTCGATAACTGTCTTTGTTTTGTTTTCTTCTGGCTTGATCTGTATCTGTTTGTTGGTCCTAGTGGTTGCTTGCTTATGCTCCTTCTTTGCCTCGTCGCGCTCTTCTGAAAGAGATTTTGTCTTCATTTTGTTTTGAGATTTTGTCTTCATTTTGTTGGTCCTAATGGTTGCTTTCATCGCCATCTTCTTTTTCATCAGCACAGTCTTCAGCAACAGATTCTCTCTTATTGTTAACTGTGTTAGGTTTTTTCCTTTTTTCGGGGGAACTGCGTTAGGTTTTAATTTGTGCGGACGCATCCTAGGTTTTGCTGTGTTTTATTAGGGTTACTTACTAGGTATTGTTTTCTATTTTTTATGATGACGTGTAGGTATTTTTAACTTTTTTTAAGGAATATAGGTATTTTTGTTGGCAGTGGAGGGGATATTATACCCACATTACCCCTACATGTAATCTTTTAAGGAATATAGGTTTTGTCATATGAGTTCACCCCCACACAAAATTCACCCGACAAAACTTTTCAGAAATTGAATACTCAAATCAAAGTTTTCCGATAGAGAAACATGTAAAATAATGGAATTGGAATTTGAATTTGAAGAGAGAAACATGTTTCAAAGTTTTCAATAACCGGAACCACAAAAGCAAAACAATTTTTTCCTATAAGGAAATTATTAAAATACCCCTTATTATTAATGAAAAATACAAAATGGTCCACCCTATCTGCTACTCCAGAACGGCCTTTCCTTCCTTCAGGTCCTTCTAGCACACGCAATTTTCAACTTCAACTTCCCTCTTCAGCTCTTTTATTGTCGCTGCCCGTTCCGCTTTCAATATATTCCATCGACGTTGCCATAGCTTAGGTGAAAGCCTTCTTCGTAGCCTCACTCTCACTCCCTATCTCAGTTTTTTCACTTCGAATTTGAAAGTCAATTTCTTGTCTCTTGTTGATTTTTGAATTGATAGGTGTTTTGTTGTTGTATGTCTATGTCTTTGTTTATTTGCTTTTTCGTCATCGTCGCCGTTGTTTGAAACATCCTTCATTAACATTTCTAATTTGATTAATCTATTCCATGTTGTCTTAATTTCAAAGTGCAAACTAATTTCTTAACCTTTGGTAACGAAACAAAATGAGAATATAATTAAGGATACAACGGAAGATAAATATTTCAACTAGTTCTTGATGCTTTCCCCTTTCTTTTTTGTTTTCCACTTATTTGAACAAGATGAAGTGTTATAAGAAAGTAAAATCAAAGTGGCCAAATAATTTGGTATTTATAAAATCAGAGGGGGGAGAGAGAGAGAGAGAGAGAGAGAGCAATTATACAGGTTCCTTCCACAAACCGGAAGTAGTCATGTCCCCCTTGTACTTCCAAGGAGAGTTCACTAAAATCAAATATCTGATTACAACTGCTCACTGCTAAAACTAGCAAGAGACTTCAAACTACTCAAGCACAACTGCAAGAGATTTTCTATGCTCCTGAACTAAATCAAGAGACTTCCTTTGCTCAAGCACAACTGCAAGAGACAAAACTAGAAGACAACAAGCTAATAAAGGTGTGCAACTAAGGCTTGTCTCATTTCTTCATCATTTCCAGCATCTCTTGCAAAGTTCTATACTGAATTAGCTGTGCTGCAAAGAAATGTTGAATTAGAAAATGAAAACAGGCAGCTAAAGAAAGAACTTGTTGAGCAAAAGCTACTTCTGATAGAGTACAAGTCTTCTACAGAAGGCAAGCTAGAAGAAGCAAGAGTCAGAGAGGAAAAGTTGATCAAGAGCAATGAAGATTTCAAGAAGGAAATGAAGCAACAAGCTGAAGAGACCAACAAGATGATGAAACAAATGATGGAAATGTTTCAGAAACAAGCCCAACCATAGTTGCACACCTTAGCTTGTTTTCTTTTATATCTGTTGTCTTTTTGCTTCTGAACTTATTTTTGCTTCTGAACTTAATGCACCTGATCAATATCATTGCTTCTGACTAACTGCTTCTGAACTTTGTGTTTATGTAAAAAAAAAATTAAGTATATCTCACTTTATTTTTTTCTCATCTCTTTCTTTGTCTTTATTTTTTATACTTTTTGTTGATGACAAAAGGGGGAGTAGATGTAGTATTTGTAAGCGTTGAGCCCCATTAATTTAATTCTAACAAGTTAAATTAATAGAACCATCTTCTTATCTCTTAAACTTTTAATGTGAGAATATTCTTAGTGTTATTGCGTCTTTAATGATAAATTTAATTAACATGAATAGAACTCAGAGGGAGCTTACAAACCTCACGCTAAAGTACTATTAGACTCAGGGGGAGCTTACAAACCTCAAACCCATACAGTCAACGTGTTAATTATATTAACAACAATTGAACATTTTTAAATACTAATGTTTGTCATCATCAAAAAGGGGGAGATTGTTGGAACAAAATACGTTTAACAAACACTACCCTTAGAGTGGAGGAGATTGTTAGAACGAAAAATGTCTAACATATATTACCCGTAGAGTTTTGATGATAACAAGGTATTAAAAATTGTCAATTGGATATGCTAATATTTGTTCAAGTGTACAGGATCATAGACAAAGTTTTATATCTTTATAAGGTTCTGGAAGAACAAAAGAGAGCAAAAGAATCAACAAAAAGGAAGCTTGAAGCGTCTGAAGAAAAGTGCTCTTGAAGTACAAAGTGCTCCTGAAGTGATGACGTCATCAGAAGCAAGCTCATCAAAAGCGCCTCATCAGAAGCAAGATCACCAAAAGCTGAAGTTCATCAGGAGATGAAAAATCTTAAAGGTAATTGACGGTATTTCCTTTCGTATGTTGGTCGTTACCCGATTGAGGTAATTGACGGTATTTCCTTTCGTATGTTGGTCGTTACCCCATTGAGGTAATTGACGGTATTTCCGTTCGTATGTTGGTCGTTACCCCATTGAGGTAATTGACGGTATTTCCTTTCGTATGTTGGTCGTTGCCCCATTGAGGTAATTGACGGTATTTCCTTTCGTATGTTGGTCGTTACCCCATTGAGGTAATTGACGGTATTTCCTTTTGTATGTTGGTCGTTACCCCATTGAGGTAATTGACGGTATTTCCTTTCGTATGTTGGTCGGTACCCGATTGAGGTAATTGACGGTATTTCCTTTCGTATGTGAGTCATTAACCCAGTAAAGGTAATAGACAGTTTTCCTCCCCAGTAATTTATCAGTTTTGCTCCACGGTCAGTATATGTTCACCGTTTTCACATATGTAGTTGCATTGCATGCATTCATATTGGCTATATTCATAAGCATGGCATTCTCAGTATTTCAATTGGTCAAAATTGGTGTACTTAATATTTAAGTCTCTTCGACCCGTTGATTTAAAGCTTTCTTTTAAATTCCCGTGACGGAGAAACTTAAATAGGGGCATCTGTCATACCCCAATTTTTGACCTAAGACGTCACTGACACGTGTCGTTTGATGCTACGTTTATACGCCGTCTGACCTGATCGATCTCTGCATTTTAGTGAAAATTTCGGCAGAGAGGTATTTTAAAATACCTCATGATTGGTTCCGAGTCGGGCCCTCTTCTCTCTTTATTTTTTTTTATTATTTATTTATCTTGTATTTAATTTTCATCTTTTATTTAAGTTTCTAATTAACTTTTAACTTTAATTTTGTATATAAAAATCTTTATTTTCTTTTTTTAAAACTTTCAAATTTACTTCATTTTACTATTATTATTTGTTTAGTTTTCATCTTCTTTTTTAGTCTTTGTCCATATCCAAATAATCCCAAGCCAGAAATTTTCGTCCAAGCACACAGCCGTGAATTCAATCCAAATCAGTCTCATCTGCAACACATTTACAGGAACAGAAGCGCTCTTTTCATCTCAATCCAAAGCCACCAATTTTGTCTGCTTCCTTAACAAACCCTAAGTCCCATCCATCACTATAAATTGCTACCTGCAAACACAACAAGACAACAATTTTTCCAGCCAGAGAAACGCATAAAATTTAGCCCGAAAGACACAACCGTGCCCCAATCAACAAACAGGCAGAGATCAAAGTCGACACCACCACTACAACGTTCGTGGATCCAGACCATCACCATATCCGAACCAAACACAAGACCATACCGATCCAGATCGGATCACAACACAAAAGGGTACACTCTCATTCTTTCTCTTTTAGTTTCAGGCTTAGTCTTTTTATAGGTTTGTTAAAAGAAAAGAAGTAAGAAGAAGAAGTAGATCGAAAAAAAACAAAAAAATAAAAATAGGGTTCCGACGCGGTGGCGCCGCCGCACCGGCCGGCCAACCACCGCCGGCACCCGACTTACCTCCGCCGGAGAGGATGAAGATTCATCGGAATCTTCATAGCGGACCCAGAAAAGAAGAACAAGAGAGAGGAGAGAGCTTGTTGCTTTCTCAAGTGAAGAGAGAGAAATGTTTTGTAAGAATGAGTGAAAAAAAACCAATACAGCCCTTATATACTTCCCCCTGAACCGGTTCGGTTCTCCTGGATCCGACCCAGTGTCTGAACCGAACCGGTACCCAGCCAATCCCCTGAAGCCCAACAGGCCATGCCTCTTAAGCCCAATTCCAATTTTCTTTAATTCCTGAACCCCCCCTGAATACTGTTAACACCCCCTTGCATGCATCTCTATTTTATTCCTAGTTTGTTTATTTTTCTATGCATTTTATTTCCATGGTATATTATTTCACAGCATCTCACATTTCTTTTTATCTTTGTTTCATGCATTTTAAATTATCCTTTGCATTTTATTTTTCTTTATCATTACATTTTATTTATTTCATTCTTACTATCATTCACATATCTATTTTATGTCATTTAATTTTTACTTGCGCAAATTTTAGAATGTAAATAGGCTTAATGTAAATAATTTATTTTTCTCATTTATTTTCCGTAGATTTTAGAATGTAAATAGGCTTAATGTAAATAATTTATTTATTTCCTTCGCAGACCATAGAATGTACCATAGGATTTTATGTAATAGTTTTAGGTGCATGTGTGCGTGGGTGCGTGTATGTTTACCTTTTATGCTTGGTAGTTTAGGCCAAAGGTCCTCGCGGTGGTCCAACACCACCATGAGGTACCCACGCGTTTATTTTCTTGCTCCGATAGTTTTAACTTTAGTCTTATTATTCAAAAAACAAAAAACATGCAAATAATCATAAAATCACAAAAACATTTTTCACAATAAACCTTGATCCCAAGTCAAGTGACCTCTTTATTTTTATTCTTTCGTAAATCAAAATTGCAATCAATCTTAAT
>Ga0228710_1011501_pt1 | contig 11400 bp, 7 predicted proteins | sample MedpolnodulmetaG_FD_177995 | JGI IMG/M metagenome (GOLD analysis project Ga0228710, IMG submission 177995) | Root nodule microbial communities from Medicago polymorpha collected in Santa Monica, California, United States - pink nodules | ecosystem: Host-associated > Plants > Roots > Nodule... | reverse complement strand
TGTACTTTGTCAACTCTGGTGAAGTAGCTTCTGGCGAGATGCTTCTGATGACCATTGCTTCTGATGACCTTGCTTCTGATGACGTGTCTTCAGGAGCTCTATCTTCAGACTCGTTTCTTCAGACGCATTTCTTCAGACGCATTCTTCCAGACGCTCTAAGCTTCAAATACAATTCCTTTGCTCTTTGACTTGTTCAATCAGAATCTTTATGAATAGTACTTTGATTTTGGATCCTGTACACTTGAACAAATTGTTTAGCATATCCAATTGATGATTTTTAATACCTTGCTATCATCAAAACTCAAGAGGTGATTTTGAGAAACATCCTTTGTTCCAACACATGTTTGACGAATGCTTTAGGTATTCTACCTCAAAATCCCATTGGAACCGGCCTCAGTTCCACATTCGTATAGGTGAGTCTAGCAAGAGTACTCATGTAGCTATGTACTCCACTCCACATAGAATATAAATCTCATTAAGAGTTTCTATTATCTCATTCTTCTTTGGCTGAAGGAATCATGTTTCTATAGTTCTATCATAACATGTGATATCACTCCATGACCTTTTATTACCCATTGAACCTATTTCTTGGGATCTCCACTCATTTAGGTCGGGTTACCATCACTCGTGATCTTTAGGCATTAGTCACATCCTATTGAATGTGTTTATGACTTTCTTTCTAGCTAATCTTTTCGTCAAAGGAATTGCTGATTAATCATAAGTACGTACATGCATAATCTATTTTAATCACTCCATAGAAGAGTAGCTAGCTTTCTAATTGTTCTGTGTTTGTGCCTTCATTCTCATCTCTTACGGTTGTAGTAATGATTCTCAATTTTGGAATAGTTGCGGTACTATCACAGTGAATTAACACAGATGGCAACGGTTTTTCCCACAAGGGGATCTCAACTAGCAAGAATCTTATCAACTTGCTTCTTCACTAGTTTTCTCTAGTGATCTCTTCTTCCATTGTGGACTGGATCAATATTGTATATTTTGTATTTTTCCAAGAAACAACTCTTCCAGTGATACTCAATGTATAGCCATTGGTTGCTTAGGAATCATTTGAAAGGATGTTCCATTTTGTATCATTGTACCGTTCAAGTACAATAAGATACTTCTCATAATGTAATCCTAGATTCATAGCCTTTTTAAGGCATCTCATGACTCTTTCAATAGCATGTCAATGCTCCTTAACGTGTCTACTTGTAAACTTGCATAAAAGTCCCTCAACATAGGCAATGTCGAGTCTAATACAGTCAATGGCATACCTTTGACTGTCAATGATGCTCGTATATTCTATTTTCCTAACACCATCTCAAGTGTTCTTGAAATTTTTTACACTTGGATCATAAGGTGGTCTTTGAAGTTTACAATCAAAATAATTTTATTTCCTTAAGATCGTCTCAACATAGTGAGATTGATCCAAAAGGTTCTCTTTTATGATCTAATAGTCTTTATACCACAAATTACTTCAACTCCCCCATGTTTTTCTTATCAATGTTGTTGCTAAACTATGATTCACATAATTTACAACATGAATCATTAAACCAAATATGAGCAAGTTATCTACATGGAGACATATGATCATGCAAATGTTACTGTAGTAAATATAATTGCCACATTTATTCACTTTAAACGCATTAGATGTCTTTAGGTTGTCAAATTTTCATATCATTTATTAGGAGTTTATTTTAGACCATATAGATAATTATCTAACTTATCGACCTTGTTTTCTTGTTCATGAATCACAAAACCTTCTGGTTATTCCATATAGATTTCTTCTTCTAGTTCACCATCTAAAAAAGGAAGCTTTCACATCCATTTGGAGTACTATCAAGTTACGAACAACGGCCGAAGGGACTAGCACCCTTATGGTTGAGATTTTAGTGACTGGTGAATGATTATCAAAGGAATATATATTTTTCCTTATTGTCTATACCTTTTTCTACAAAGTGAGCATTGTACTTAGCTAACAAACCATCAGGTTTTACTTCATTTTTTCCTAAATCCAAAAATAATCGATTGTTTTGTAGCCATGATGCAAGTCTACTAAGTGTCATGTCCAGTTAGACTCTAGATAATTCATTTCATCGTTTATAGATTTTTGCCATAATTCAGCATTCAATAAGGATACAGCTTCTTTAAGGCTTAATGGATCATCTTCCAATGTATAAACCATATAATCGGGTCCATAGTCTTTAGCAACTCTTGCTTTCTTACCTCTTCGAGGTTCTATAATATCTCGTACGATGTTTTCATAACTATTTCAGATGACTGTAATCTGATCAGATATAGTGCCCTCACTAGTTCTTAATTTAAAAGGGAATTTTTTTTTGCCCCAACTAGTGCCCCCATTATTCTTTAATTTATAGGGACATTTCTTTTCATAGATATCAATCTCATTTGATTATATTATCATTTTAGCACTTCAGTCATAAAACCTAGATATTTTGTTATTTATGGCATACCTAACGAATATACATTCATAGGCTCTACTAGTATGTTTAACTCTCTTGGGGTTTGGAATCCGAACATAGACCAGACAGCCCCAAGTTTGAATATAAGGCAAGTTGGGTAGGTTGTCTTTTCTTCGAAATTTCATAAGTAGAAACTTTGTTCTTAGACTTGAGTGCTTTTATTATCACATAGCAATTGATTAAAAAAAATTCCCTCCTCAATGAGATTCAATATCAAAATTAAGGATGATTTAAACAACTAACTCAATAAAGGTTCTATTTTTCTCTTTTTCAACTTTACCGTTCATTTCAGGATAATAAGATGTAGTTGTTTCATAAATAATTTTGTACTCTGAATAAAAGTCATAAAAAATGTGGGGATTATATTATGTGCTTCTTGATGACGGGTTATCTTATGTTATTCTTAGCATGTTTTACAGTCTTTTTCAATTAGTTTTAATCCAGAATAGAGGAATATTAAAACAATTGTCTATGGTTTTCGGGACATTTGTAACGTTTTCTAATTGAGTAATGTAATTCTAGTTTTTACCGAAACATAGCAATTCTAAGGTGTTTTGATGTAATTCAAGAAGAAATCATGCAAATCGACAAAGCAAAACATCATGAAGAATTGTGAAGACCTTTGGAAGACCATGAATGAAGATTCAAGAGGCCTCAGAAGACATTACAAAGGGAGGAATTATGATCTCAAGTCCCATGACATCTTATATGAAATCAAACACACAAAAAGACGAAGAAACAGGCGATTACACGCATAAACACACAATAATGCACCTTGAGCATGCTGCAAGGCGTCTTGAGTGTGTGCCATGCGCCATGAGCATTCTCACGTGCCTTAAGCATACCAAACGTCATATGCGCCCCAGGCATGTGGCTTAAACATGTTGGGACCGGGTCAGAACTACTTTTTCCACTTTTTTAGTGGAAAACTCCAAGTTTTTTGACCCCAAACCTAGTTGGAAACTTGCCTATAAATAGCAAGCCTCTCACTCATTATTTCTCATTCATAACGAAGCGGTTTAAGAGAAAGGAAAGCACTAGGAGCTTCAAGGTAGAAGTCTTTCTTCTCACTCTAAGTCTCTAGGGTATGTTTTATTTCTTATGTAATTTGTCTTTAGTTACCATGAGGAGTATTTACAAATTACAAAAGAAATAAACACACCCTAGAAAAACTTGGAGATGATAGAGAAATTCCTCCTGAAAAGCTCCTAGTGTGCGCCTTCCTCTTGAACTGCTCCAGTTTTGAACGAGAAATTGTGAATGAGGAATGCGATATTATAGGGAGAGTTTCCACCTGAAGTTGGGCCCGAAAACCGGGCATTTTCCCAAAGAAAAAAATAGGAAAAATCAGTTTTGGCCCGCACTATTCACTGCCCTGGGCGCACACTCCATGCCCTAGATGCATGAGAGTGCATTGCAAACCATACCCTAGGCGCATGTGAGTGCGTTCCGGACCTTATTTCTCTGTAAAAAAATAGGAAAAATCAGTTTTGGCCCGCACTATTCAGTGCTCTGAGCGCACACTCCATGCCCTAGATTCATGAGAGTGCATTGCAAACCATACCCTAGGCGCATGTGAGTGCGTTCGGGACCCTATTTCTCTGTTTTCCGTCCTTTTGTGTGTCTGCTTCCATATTAGATGTCTTCGGACCTGGGAACAGAATTCCTCCCTCTGTAAAGTCTTTTGAGGCCTCTTGAATCTTCATTATTGATCTTCCCAAGGTCTTCACTAATCTTTGGATGTTCTTGTTCTGCCGATTTGCATGATTTTTTTCGGAAATTACATCAAAAACACCCTAGAATTGCTATGTTTCGGGAAGAATAGAATTACATACTCAAATATAGAAAACATTACAAATGTCCCGAAATCATAAGCAATTATTCTAATACTCTTCTACTTTGCTGGTAAAACCTACTTAAAATGACTATAAAAACATGCTAAGAATAACGTAAGATGACCTGTCATCACCTCCCCATTAAAATGGAATTGAAATTACTAAAATACCCTTGACTTAACATGAAAATTATAACCACTGCCACCCTCTTCTTATTTTTTTCCCTAAAACACGTACTCACTCAATACGCATCTTCTTCTTCTTCTCTCTACGACACCCTCCTCCATTCCATCCATCACCTTTAGTTCACGCTGCAACGGTTACGCCCTCGATCTCCGTCGAAGCTTACTTGTCCCTCTCCTTCCATCTCTTTGTTGGTCTCCAGCTCCAGCACTCCTCAAACCCTAATCATTACTTGTAATTGTAAGTTAAATTTTTCTATCTCCTGCTTTGAGTTCCCTTTTTACCTTTGATTTTGGAATCCCTAATGTGTTGGCCAGTTCTTGTTTTTGTTGTTTGGTAATTAAATTTTGTTTTTGATTTGGTTTCACCTTTAATTTCCCCATAACACTAATTGAACCCTTTTTCAGTTTCCCCATAACCCTAACTAAACCTTTTTTTTTCAATTTCCCCATAACCCTAATTAAACCCTTTTTTATATTGTGTTGAAGGAATGAGAAAATTGAATATAAATTGGTTGAAATTGAATCTGTCAAATGTGTTATTTGATTTTGAAACTGGTTGAAAACTTAAAATTGAATATAAACTGAAACAACGCTGAAAAATAATTTGAAACTGTATTATTTTGTAATTGTTTCACTAAACCATATAAATTGGTTGAAATTGCTTCCTTAAGAGTCTTAGCACTATGATTGTAGTATCCACAAAATCAAGAGGATGCAATATGAAGAGTGTGTCTAAAATGGGGTCTTTATTAAATGCAATTTGAAAACTATCCTTTGTCTGGTATCAAGGATCGTCGAAGGCGGTTTCAACGCACATGGTTTAGCATGTTTCCTTCATGGCTAGAATATTCACCGCCAGAAGATGATGTGAATTGCTTATGATGTTATCTCTTTAGCAAAAAACCAAGTGGACATCCCAGATCACATGTATTCATTTCTATGTAGTTTAATTTTTTGATGATCCACTTCAAATTTTTGATGATCAATTTTATATTTATTACGACTTAAATGTGTTGTATATAATATGACTTATATATTTTAGTTTATTTTGATAGCGTCATTCAAAACTTTTTTGTCCGTCACCGCTGTTGAGAATGAAGATGTATGAATGGCAAGAGGATATTATTATTATTTATTCAAAAAAAAAAGCATAGTTAAGTATATAAATACTGTAACACGGTAGAAAAAGCGGACACACCAAAAATATATTAAAGGATACAAACCCTAAAGGTATAAAATTGAAAGAGATATAAGTCAATAAATCACATTTAGAATAAACATTCCCACGTCTATATATTTGAAATACATATATGAATACTTTTCCTTGAATTTAATTAAATGAAATGCATATGAGTGGTTGGGTTGGGTCATAGCAAACTTTCATTATATTTGTGTATGACTTTTTATATACCACTGTCCTAAATTATAAGTCGTTTTGGTCATTTCACATGTATTAAGAAATGTAATTAATTTCGTATGGAAAAGAGATGTTACGGGTTGTTAAACAAAATTATCCTTGATAAATGATATGAGAAAGATAAATTAAATAACTGAAAGAAGATTGAGTAATACACAGTTATGGGTATAATAGGAAAAGTAACATTAATCCTTCGTTGGTAATGTAAAGTGACTAATAATTTGAGACAAAAAATTTCCCAAAGGGACTTCTAATTTGGGACAGAGTGAGTATTAATTTATACAAAAGAAAAATAATCAAATACATGTATACGTTAACGCATTGTATCCGTCTGGACGCTAGTTTATATAATGCTACAAGAAAGACGTGGATAGAATTATAGGCTTATATTTATTAATAAAAATATAGGATGTGTTGCAACATATATTTTTCTTTTTTTTTTTTAAATCATTAGTTTAAATCGTTTGAATTAAAATATGTTTTTATATTTGATATTTTTCGATGCCGAGACAAACAAACAGGCTCGACCACCACATATGGAAATTATGAAGAATATTAATATCATCTCAATTTGTTTGTATTATCTTGTATGGTTACTAGTGTTTTACTCCCGTGTAATATAGGTCATTTTCGGTTTTCCACCCTGTAATTTTTTTTTTTAGTTTTCGTCCTTGTAATTTGAAGATTTTTTTATTTTGGAACTTCATGGGAAATTTTGCCGCCTATAATTTTAGCAAATTTTGGTTTACCCCTGTAATTTGAGAAAATATCGGTTTAAATTTGAGCAAATTTCGAGTTTGTACAATCAAAATTCATGAAGGTTCAAAACAAGAAATCTTCAAATTACAAGGACGAAAACTAAAAAAAATATTTAAAGGGTGAAAAACCGAAAATGGTTTATATTACAGGCAGTAAAACACTATTAACCTTGTCCTATATTAAAATTTTGAATCTATATTAATAATCCTATATATTATATTGGTTCATGCACAGGTTTATTATTCTTTTAACATTTAATATGTTCTCATTTAAGCAAATACACCTTCTCATATGACATATTATTATTATTGCTGCTGCTGCTCTTTTTTTTGATAAGGTCAAGAGAAATGTGAGGCATCGGGGGAGTCTAAATCATTCCAACTAGGTTAGCACAAAACAGAAATTCCCTCTCTCTACCGTCTTTTCAATACGTAATATTATTAAAATAAAAAAGTATTTACAAGAGGGGGACTAGGCCAAAACCTCGAAAGCAACATAGAAAAAGCTACAATAGTTGTTGTTTTTTATTATTATTATTGTTGTTGTCGTCGTCGTCGTCATCATCATCAATTATTATTATTATTATTATTATTATTATTATTATTATTATTATTATTATTATTTTTTTTTTTTTTTTTTTTTTTTTTTTTTTTATTATTTTTATTATTTTTTTTATATCTTTTGTGTGAATGAATATAGTATAATATTATGATATTCTTTTTTTAATTTGGTTCATGCACAAACTTATTATTCTTTTAAAATTTTATATTTAGTCGCTAAAGAAAATAATATTATTAATATTTTCATCAAAAGAAGATGGGGTAACCAAAAAAGAAGACGGTATAATGTTATTATATTTATGTCTTTTTAATTTGGTTCATGCACAAGCTTATAATTCTTTTAAAATTTAATACACGCATATTTAAGAACTTAAATTAATTATAATTTTTTAAAAGGAATTTTTTTCTGAAAGACTAAAAGGAAATTAATTATTACTATTTTTTTAATTCATATAATTATCAAGAAAAAAAAGTAAATATATACTTATTATGTCCTCTTAAAAAAAATATACTTATTTATGTAGAAACATTTTAAAATTATTTTAAAAATAAATTGACTAAGATAATTTGTAGATTATTTTATTTGAATGTAATTGATTTTAGGCTTAATTATAATTTTGACCCCTCTATTTTCACTCACTCGCTTATAGAATTGGTCCCCAATTTTAAAGTTAACCAATTTTGGTCACTCTTTCAGATTTTTGAACTTAAAAACGGTGATATGTCATTTAAATTGGAGTTTTTAGGGATTCTTCAGGTAATTAAATAGGTATTGATCACTCTACATTGTCAGATTGTATGACACTTTATTCAAAATGTTTCACAACATTGTTTTCTAGTCTAAAAATAGGAGGAGACCAAAACCGAGTGAAGGTAAATTGGGGTGATCAGTTTTACGAGTGAGTGAAAATAGGGGGATTAAAATTGTAATCACAACAAAAAAATTAATATTTTTCAATTTTTCAAAAAAATAGTATTATAATATGAGAAGTCAACTCTGGTTGGTTTGTGGCGTTCTTGGGACCTTAGAGTGTGTTCCTTTCAAGGTCTTCGATTCTCCTCGATGCAAATTTTGATGAGCTAGTTTGCTTTATTAAAAAAATATTATGATACGAGAATATCATAATTAATACTTTGATTTCAAAATAAATTTAACTCAATGAATATTCTTTTTATTTGACTGTGCATTTTAATATAATTTAGTTTCAAAATTTTAAGTTTAATAATTTATTTAAATAGTTTATTTGCTCAAAAAGTTATTTATTTAAATGTAATTAAATATAATAACATTTAATATTACTTAGAAAAAATTAAATGCATACTAATATTGAAATAAAAAATAAATTTAAAAAGTTTTACAATGTTAAATATTTCGTGTACCCAAGAGCGCTTAGATGAGATATCACGGGTCTCTTCTAACTTAACCAAGATTCTGGGTTCGAATACAGTCTTGGGCATGCAGTAGAGTTAAAACTCTTATGGAGAGTTTTCCGTACATTTGGGCTCCATAGAGCTCGAGTTATTAGTCACCGCAGTTGCGCGTGCGGAGGATACCCGGTTTTCACAAAAAAAAAGTCATGTGTACCATGTAGGTCAAACAGTCATTAATGATAATATTTGTTGAAAATCTAAAATGAAACGGAATCTATTGAGTTTATAAATATTAGGTTGAAACACATAGATTTATCATCACAAACACCTGACTCCTCTTTCATTGAGGACGCCTTACGATCTACCTTCAACCCTTAATTCTAATGGAGACCGGTCTCAAACGTCGTCGTCTTTATAAATCACAATCAATCATTTGCCTAGATGGTCTATCTTCATATGCAAATGCTACTGATGTGAATACTAATGATCAAAGAATCACTGAAAAACCAACCTCAAACTTCGTTAAGGCACCACTAGGTCAACGATTATTCTCACTGGTTTTGCCCGCCTTAGATTCTCCAACCAAAAGGACATCACTAGAATTGCCAGGTGGATTCCTCCAAGCTTGTCATTGGTGTAAGAAGAAGATCGAAAAGGATAGATATATGTATGGGTATGTATAGTTTCTCTTCTCTCTCTTCTTCCCACATTTCATAGATTTACAACATTAGTCATGCATATATCTAAAAGGTGAAGTGAAAAGTGAACGTGGATATCAAAGGCATCCATGATGAATATTAATTAGAGCAAAAAAATTCAAATTCTCCAACCAAGCATTAGATTCGTATTTTTTTTTTTTCCAAAGGATTAGATTTTGTATTTTGAATCACCAAAGAAACAATTAATATTTATCTTTAGATCCATCTCCAACAATAGCTATTCCAATATTATAATTATTATCAAATCTTCACACACAAAATATTGGCTGAAAGTTCTACTTGAGAATTTTTGTAAATCTTCATCATATATTTTAGTTATGAAAACCATACTAAGTCAAATTCTCATCGCTAAAATTACCTTCATGTAAAACATTATTTTATATGTTTACATATACTCTTTGCCATACAAAAAAGTGTGGATTTCTATAGATTCAGATTTGGTGAAATAATCAAATCACACGTTCAATAAATTAGAGACGTTAGAGTAAGATCCTAAGACTCAAATTTTTAGTTTGAGTTCTGAATATGATTTTTTTTTTTATTTCAAATTTTGTATATATTGTGATCTTCACCATACTAGAATTAAGAGACAAACTTCATTTCTATCTATCTCGAAAAAAGCTTGTCCTAGCATTTCTCGAAAGGACTCTAGAAAAAAGCTCAAAGCTTTAAGCCATTTTAGATCTGGATTGTTTGGAATGAATTTTTCTTTGAGTTAATTTCTTTATAATATAAAATCATACTTTTTTAACTAATGCATCCAATCATGTATCATCTATAAGCAATATTGTGACTCACTCGTGTATCTTCATCGCAAAAATTTCCTACTTGAAAACTATCTATTTTCATGAAATAACACATATATTAAGTTTAAAATATTTCAACCTTATAATATAGGTATCTATTTATTAAAAAAGTTATCAAACTTTTCATTGTCATATAACATTTGTATATCATTCCATGATAATATTTTAGGGCCACAACAATCAAATGATATCGAATGGTTATGTTGTAGAAATATGTTCCACATCGGGCTCGACTGCAGAGGAAATTGGAGGTATCAATAATAAATAATTCAAGGAAGGATTTTTCTTTGCTTTTGTGATAAAACAAGCATTGATTAGTTTGCAAGTTCATGTGCTGTAATTTCAAAAGTACTTACAAAAACTTTGTGGTGGCTGCTACAAAAGCCTTTTTGTGTTATTGTTATTTTTGTATCTTCGTTTGAGAATTATTGGTCTTATTTGTTGGTTAAAGTTCTGATTTGGTATGTATTGAGAATTAAACGTTGGATCTTATTATTTTTTGTACTCAATTAATGAGTCATATGGTCACTTAGGTTCTATATTTTTTACATGTCTTAAAAAAACTGTCGAATTTTAGAGAAAAAAAACATGTTGCTCAAAAAAATAATTTAAAGATTGGACAATTGATTCATCTTTGTTTTCTTTGCTACGTATTTAGAGTCTTTAGTCACTAGTAGGCACCCTATGTTGTCCTACAGCTTAGGTCTTTTTCGCTCACCATAGGACTAATTTTTCAGACAGCAAAAGAACACCATCATCATTAATTGGGTAATTGCTACAAACTTATCATTTGATAGTAGGAATAGTTTTTAATATTGATACATGATTCAATAGGTTTAATGTTACATTAATTTGAACTTCCTCGGTCCATTTAATTGTAACTTTATAGTGCAATCACATTCACGTACATAATACATCAATCTAGGAAATTTTATAACTCCCTTATGTATCTTCTACATACAAGTTCAATCCAAGTTGGTAACAATATCTATAAGTTTTTCAATGTTTTATAAAAAAAATCCAACTAAAAACTTTTCATTTAAAAAAGAATTCTTACATATGCTTAACATTTTCAATTTTTTGTATTTTTTAAATATCAAATATTTAAATGTCTATTAGAAATTGTAAGTATACTTTGTTGAAACAAGGGTGTTTCACAAGTCACCTATTGAGTTTTGACAATAACAAGGTATTAAAAATAATCAATTGGATATGCTAAACAATTTGTTCAAGTGTGCAGGATCCATAATCAAAGTACTATTCTTAGA
>Ga0228710_1011499_pt1 | contig 11401 bp, 8 predicted proteins | sample MedpolnodulmetaG_FD_177995 | JGI IMG/M metagenome (GOLD analysis project Ga0228710, IMG submission 177995) | Root nodule microbial communities from Medicago polymorpha collected in Santa Monica, California, United States - pink nodules | ecosystem: Host-associated > Plants > Roots > Nodule... | reverse complement strand
TTTTTTTGGTACAAAATCATACCTGCCTGTTATAACAATGTAATTATAATGTTTTAACTAAATAGTTTATCACAAAATTGCAATGACTGTCAACAAGTTTCAGTTGGACGCAGTTTCGTTTTTGGCTGGAGCACACCCAAATGTTCCCATATTTTTTCGCCAACATACATATTATGCTATATAAACTATTCCTGAAAAACCTCTAATTCGCCCTCACATTTTATAGCTGAAGGGTTCTTTCACAAATCATCATTTGAACAACGAAAGGGGTCCAATAACATTTAATTCAACAAGGATTTGCACTTTTTCTCGTACAAAAAAATTGTCAGTTTCTTTTCAAGAGGAAGAAAAGTGGACGTGAGGTATTGCTACATGTTAGATGACAAGTAGAAAAAAAAAACCACCAGGTGTCTCGGCAAAGAGAACATTCAATAGTAGGAAATCTATTCTTCAAATTGATAACCAACAGTTGAATCTCATTTCCTGCAACCTTTGCTCCAAATCTCTATTTACTGTCCCTCCTACCTCAGGGTGTATTAAGTATTAACCGCAGCCCATGTTTTCACGTTTGCCATGGAGATTTATAGAACTTATAACTTAGATGGCATAATTCTTGGAAATGTGAAAGTCCCAGTGTAAAGTATCAATAAAAATAGCTGGGATCAGGCTCTACACATGCAAGGAGTCAGAGGGTTCTCCCACAGATCGTAGTTAGGGAAAGTCTCTTCTGGCAATCCTGTTCGTGTCTGGTGAGTAACAATAACATCTTCTACAAAAGGAGCCCAACCCATGTACGGATCCCCAAAAGACTTGGACATTAGTCCTTTGTCGGGCTTTATTGATTTTAGACGGTGACCCATATATCTGCGGGCACCAATGATCAGCTTTGCAAAGTTACCTCCATGGGTCATCACAAATACATCTGACTTCAAGCACACCAAGAAATCAAGAGCTGCAAGGCTAGTCACGTGCTTTCTGAAACCATCTAACTCTTCTTTAGTAGCCAATTCCTCCTTTGTGACCTATTACCAAAAGTGAATAACATTCATCATATTGTAAAAGAAGCGAACAGACTCATCTGTTAAGTTATTGATGAATAAATTGAACATGACATAGAGCGAGAGATCATTGCATTACAAGGAAAAAAAAACATGCCGTGACATTGTTAAATTCACTACATAATAATGGATTTGATTTTCATAAAACAAACAAAAGGAAACAATAAAGCTTCTAATCATTTTAGAACTTCAAGGCAGTGTCATGCGCATTTTTTTAATGCACATGGGAGTGGAGAGGTCTTACCAGATTAGGGAACATATTCCTTAGGGGAGCCATCCGGTTTTGACCACCATAAACTTGTCCAGAAGCAACATAAATTTGAGTTTCCTTCGTATAGCCCATAGCCCGAAGAATAACAGCCACTTCTCCAGGCTCTAGAGGGCATCGTCCTTCCTTTCGCTTCTGCAGAGCCAATTGCCACAAGTGGGAACCATTCTACATTTTCAAGAAAGATGGTGACCAAAATGTTCCAATAAAATCGAAAGGTTCCTAGGGCTCATTTTGATTGAAAATAAAAAATAGTATGGCACCTTGTACCGTCGAGGCCACTCCTTTTTTCTATACTCTGCCATTATAGCTTTCTCATCTCTTGTCCCCACAAAATCACAAAATGATAGGCCCACCATTCCTTTTTCGAATCTAAGATGCAGTGCCCTGTTTACAGTAAAACGGTTAAATTATTGACAATAAAAAAATACACTCAAATTCAGCTACAAGTCCTTGATCACGAATGTCATCACATACATATAAGGATTTGAATTGCCTGTTCGGTTTCTCATCCTTGATGCAAGTAAATCAGACATCTGCTCTATATCAGGAAGAAATTTCAGAGCGTGATAATTGACCCTACATCTCAACTTGTTGATTTCCGATGGGACATTGTCATATCTGAAACAAGAACAGGGACATCATGACAACATCAACTACATAAAAAAAAAAAAAAAAAAATTGAATCTAGCATGCGTCATCCTTGGCCTACCCAAGCCTATCAACAAAAGGTTTCAGAGCCATAATCTTTTTCTCCTTGACGCGGGGCAGAACATTGTCAATGTAAAATTGTGCAGGTGCATATTTTGGGATGTTCTTCACAGTCCGTCTGAAAGAAAACAGTTTTGCTTTGTTAATGTATCAATATTGAACAATTATCGGAAAATGTCGATAACAGTGGTAATAGTTTGGCAAAGCTAGTAACATGAAAAAGTATAGAACATATACACAGGAGATTCAGTTTGTGTCTTCTCTGTCCATTTACAAAAAAAAAGAAAAATAAATAAATAAAAACTGGCCCCAAAATCATCATCAATGCAAGATATTCACAGTGAGGACATAATTTAAATTCATAATAGTCAAGCTATTTGCTCCAAACAACCAGCACTTAAACCAAAATCCTGTGTTAATAAATCAACAGATTAAATAGAAAACCAACATAAAAACTGGTTTTGACATATGTATCCATCTTTTAAAGGCATATCAACTGGGGATTTGAGTGTTCAACAGACTCAAATTAAAAGGCACAGAACATAACTACAAATCATAATTATCATGCCATTTGGTGATAAAATGCAGCACATCAACCAAACCTAATGTCGATCATTCCATGAATGAAACATCAAATCAGCATGACACTGGCTTTAGCATACTAATCAATCCTTCAATTATTATTTTTTTGAAGAATAATCAATTATATATATTTATACATAAAATATATAACAATGAAAGGTCAAGGCTGCGACTTTTAAAGTAGTCATGTAACCATTGACCAATGAAAAATTTTCAATCTTGACCATCCAAAAAATGTTATACGGCCAAGATTTACCCTCTCACTTTCATATAAAAAAGTCCTTACTAAATACATGATGCATCCACTGTGTGTCTGTGAGTGTAAAGGGAATATAGTATCTATCACTTGCAACAACTTGGGATTTAGATTTTCTACAGACCCTACTCAAAGGGACAAGAATCTATCAAACCTTATGCTAGAAAATAGCTCTGCTTTATCAGTAAACCATTCTGGGATATCACGGACAATACGGACATCATCCTTTAGGTAGTCAATGAAGTGATCCACGTCAAAAATGTCTTCAAATTTCCTGTAATTATGAAATGCATCATCATTGTTGTTAGGAATCCACAATCAGAATAGAGAAAAATAAAAATGATTTTATTGAAAAACTGAAGAATGAAAAGAACAAAGAATTATCTCCTTTAAGGGTTTCCCCTTCTACAATAGAGTGCCATTGCTCTGTTTTTATCTAAATTAATCAAAGCTCAATGGGCTTCTACTATTACCCCCCTATATATTCAAATGAATCTCCTCACCTCAACTATCTGATCAGCCCAATTCAAACTACTTCAATTCCATTTTGATCCATCCTTCTATCCTAACAATACCACGCCCTTCAAGTTCAACACTGTCCTCAAGGTTGAAAATAACCAGCTGACAGTGTACCAGTAACTAACTAGGTTTCCAAAATCTGCCAGCACAGTACCCCTCTTCATCGCTTTGCTCATCTTCCACTAGAATACTTATGCAGACTTTGCTGTAGACTGAAACCTGATCCGACTCCCTAGCCCCTACCAATGCTCCCGTCTGAATTCTGTGTCGGGCCCAACGAGGCCTTGCCTTGAATTGGGCCAAGCAAACCAACAAAAGATATTCCAACAACTCCCATTTGGTTAAAATCTCCCCACCTGTCTGCTGCCTGAAAACTGATGGTGGAAGCATAACCAGACTCCTTATAATCTGGATCCTCAAAGTTGCTGCTGCATGAACCAGTGTTGTATCTCCCTCTTTGTCTTTTACCTTAATCTCCTCTACTGTATATCTCATCCTCAAGTCAAGCTCTCTGCCATTGGGTCATGCATCTCTGTCCGGTTCTTATTGCAGCTCTTCAATAGGCTTTATTTGACGCACCTTTAAGAGGTTATTTGGGTTCAGTGATCCATTCGAACAGAATGCTACTGTCAAGATCGGGAAATTTGGTCTTCTTTGCACGAAAAAAGGATTCTTAGTAGCTGCACTCCCCTGTAATCTCCTTCTAAATTATTTTCCTGGTGCTGCAGCAAGGCCATCTCTAGAGAGGATCGTGGCTCCAAACTTTTTGCCTCACAACATGTATCTGTTTCTTCACCCCATTACCCAATGTATGGCTGATTTTTCCTGTCCCTTCAGCACTCTCCTTGAACTTGGAGGGTAGCGCCTCCGCCCTTCTTTTGTCACAACTGGGTCTCTACATCTTCATTGGTTGTTTAAACATCTTCAGCTCAATAGTGTTTGATCACCATGAGTGGGGCTGTAATATATAACACTAAACCTCCTTTCAAGAACAACCCTCATTCTTCATTACTTCCCCACAAGAGAAGAGGCAGGTCAAACAAATTTGTAAAGAATTTACAATGGAGAATTGGGAATAATGAAAAGGAAAGATGATTTTATTGAACTGAAATAGAAAAGACCATGGAGAGAAGTCAATCCTCTAAAGGTGTCCCCTTCTACCACTAAGACACTGTTTGTTTTTTCACACTAACCAATCTCAATGACTCAATCCTCTTCTACTATCTTTCCTTTATTTATTTAACTTAATTGTGTCTCCTCAACAAACTAACCTAACTAATTCTAACTACTTTAACTGCCTTGTATTGTATCCTTCTTCACTAACAACAGTCGGCAAGGTGGTTTGTTATTGAAATCTTCCAGGCAAGGCAGCAGGACAAAATCTACTAGTGAGAAAGGAGGAAAGTAGTAGTGGAGAGATAAAAAGATTAGATAGAGTGATTAGAAATTCAAAAACTACCTACATTTTGGGGTAAAAAATATACTATATTTATGATGTGATATGTCATATCATGTTTGCTTAGCAAAATGGTGGCAACAATTTAACTAATCAAAACAACATTAGAAAAGTTTTGGACAAGAGATCTCACGTTTGGTCTTTCCAAATCTGGTCCTGTTTCAATACGGGCAAAATAAGAGTGGCATTCATTATTTTCGCAACAGCCACTGCATTGCATATCTGCATTTTGGAATAGGTGCTAAAGTAAATCATCAATAGATAAATAGTTATGTAATGATTCTAAAAAACTTTACGCAAAGTGTCATTTCATAGATATGTATTATATAATATAACATAATATAATGATTCTACAAATGCTAAGTGTCATTTCATTATTTCATATAACCCACTTCTATGTGCATGACAGTAAAATCAACATCATGGATCAAATGGAACATTGAACTCGAGTAAAAACTTAATTTTAAACTATAATTCTAGTGGTATTGCTAGTGCATCAAACTCGAAACAGCACAGTTATGCGATGGCTTAAAGCCAGATAAGAATGCAGATGCTCTATGAAAATATTGCCTAAGCATCAAATCTCGACTTCATATAATCAAATAGTTCACTCAATTTATTCTATCTAAAAATGCACCATGAAATAGAAGTATTGAACTTTGAACAAGTATGCAAATATATTTGATATTTAATTTTTAATTATGCTCCTTTTCAGTTATAGCAGTCAGTTCAAAGCACGTAGAATTCACATATTGGACAGCAGGAATAAAATTTCCAACTAAACTGTACCAGTCTACCAGGTAATCGTGTTCATTAAAAGGAAAACGAGCAACCGTGAAAATGCAAAACTCAAGGTGCATTTCAAAAAAAAGAAAACAGTCTAGACTAGAGTGTATCACAATTGAAAGAACTACTCATACCGCAATTCTTTGCTGATTTAGACCACCTTCAGCGTGAATGAATATATAGCCATTTGTTTCATTTTCATGAGGAAGATCTACAGGAAAGTATAAAAGAACTATCAGCATTAGCAGTAGTATTAAGAACATATAGCACTACTATGAGCATGTCCTCATTAACATATACTATGAGATTATTGGGGAATATTACATTGAAAAGGAACTTTTGAAGACCTGTTTATAAAATGTACAACAAACAACGAACCAAGCCTTATCCCACTAAGTGGGGTCGGCTACATGGATCAATTACGCCATAATGTTCTATCATAAACCATATTTAGATCCAACTCATTAACTTCTAAATCTTTCCTAATAGTTTATCCTATATAGTTTTTTTGGGTCTTCCTCTACCTCTTTTGATCTGACTTTCCTCCATCTGATCTACTCTTCGTACTACAACATCTACAGGTCTTCTCTCTACATGCCCAAACCACCTAAGCCTATTTTCTACCATCTTTTTTAGAATCTTCTCTCTACAGGTTTTATTTCTACCATTTATAGAATGTAGACATACAGAATACAATTTTAAGGACAGTATTGATCCGTGAATACCATTAGATGGGTTAAAGAAAATGAGTTCAAATATCTGTCTTGAAATACCAATCATAACTGTAGTTTGTCAGTGCAACTGATAAATGATACCTATGTTAAATTGTCATAACTACTGGATGAAGAATATGTTCTTAATTCTTATTAGTTTGTTTAATAGCCATTTTCGCATAGTTTGCAATGCCAATGACACAGTAAATGCAGAAACAAATTAGAGAGCAGGAAACCTGATATTGCACCATCCCTGCGCTCAGCACACGGCTTCCACGACGTTGTAGATGAGTAAGGATTTTCCCAAAGAGATGCGGATTCTTTAACCTACAAAAAACACCACACATGCTTAGTGAAATTTCAATGTGAAAAACATCGTCGTCGTCGTCAACGAAACTATGATCCTTTTGAAGATAACTTACATGAGGGCAGTGAAGAACAATCCCATCTTTTTTACACAAGTAAGGTGAATTCTACAACAGAATTAAACCAGAAAAAATCAATTATCAGAAAAGCTGAAAATTCAATACATAACAAGCTGCTCGTTATTACTAAAGTTAGAAAAAAAAACTGAGAAATCACTTATGAGTAGCAAATCAAAAGAAGAAAAAGCTTAATTGAAATTGAGATTCTACAACGAGAATGCGGTACTGACCAATTTGTTGAGGATGGTGAAAACGGAGATTACGCCAACGAGAATTAGAAGTGAGACGAGGAATATAGAGATCTTGGAGTTGTGAAGAGAAACCCTAGGGTCGTCGGTGAAGAAGGAGCAAAGGTGATGAAAATGCGAGCAGGGAGGACGGTCACGGTCTTTGGGAGAGTGGCGATCGTCGGAGAGGTCGTTGTCGGGAATGAGAGGGGAGGAATCGCCGTCGCGTTTCATCGGAGAAGAAGTGGCGCGGGCGCCGAGGGAGGAGGAGTGACGGAGCTCCGCCATCGAGGTGGACGGTGCTTTCTCTCTCTCTATATGACGATTAATGTAATAATTTTTTAGTTTAGTGTAAGAAGAAGTAATAACTACCTAAGAAGGAGGTAGGTAATTGTTTGTTGTTGTTGTTGTTTGTTCTGGGGAAGTGCGCATGTGATGAGTTCAGATCCCACTTATATTCTTTTCCACAACAAGCAACCATTATTCATTCTCATTAATCGTGTAAGATTACTTACTTAATTATGCAATTGTATTGACTTTAGGAAAATGCTCACAATTTTTTCAGAGTCTCGTTAAGAAGTCGCTGCAGACACTTTTTAAGGATTTCTAAATCTCCATTTGGGGTAGCACTTGAGTGACATTGTGGTTTAAAAGTAAGAGTCTTAAGTAAGACCCCATTCTTCACATTGGGGTATCTAATAGATACCGGGTTTTAAATAATTAGTACCCTTCTAATGGAAGGATAATACTTGGGTGACATTGTGTCATTGGCCAACCACAATGCCACAAATGTCTTTCTTCTTTCTCTTTCATAATATTTTTTTGTTTCTTTGTACACATGTGACATTGTGGTTAGCCAATGTCACCCAAGTATTATCCCTCCATTAGAAGGGTACTAATTATTTAAAACCCGGTACATATTAGATACCCCAATGGGAAGAATCTTTTTCAGGGTCTTATAAAGACTCGGGGTCTTACTTAAGACTCTCACTCACTTTTAAAGGGGACATGCACTCTTTTGATATTAAAAAAATAAAATATAATGATATAAAGTTATTGATAGTTTATTAGTGGGTCTCATTTAAGAACTTTGTGTGAGATTTGGGTTGGAGTGATTGAGTGAGATACGGTGTTCGTTCAACTTTGTGTGAGATACGGTATTCGTTCAATAAAAAATAGTTCAAATTGTGGAAGAAAAAATAAGCATTAATGTTACATGTTTGGTATTGTAAAGTAACTTACGCTTGGTCATCCAATAGCAAAGTCCATTAAGAATGTGGCACATAAGTCCAATAAACAAGTTCAAGTCTACAAAGGTGACCATTTTATCGTATCACATGATGCAACACACGATTCGACCTCCCACACCATTTCAGGAGACATCTCGCATCAAAACGATGTGTAGCACATGAGAAAAAAAACTTCCACAAAGCCTTGAAAATCACCTCGCTCCCACTTGGTATATATATATTAGCAGAGTGTTGACGCACTCCACCACCTTAGTTATAACCAACTTCTAAATAGCTACTACAATGTTTTTATTTACATGACCTCATTTGAATTGGATAGTCGCCTCCTCCTATCTCGCGTCCATTTGGTCTAAATATATCGAATATGATGTCGCTATGTCAAATTGCAAGATAAAATATAACAAAGAACCTAACATTGGATCCATCACCATAAATAAGGTTCTCGCCCCATGTATGTTTATGTATTATACCCTATGAATTGGGGTCTCGACCAGTAGGTCCTCTCCTTTCTCATATGGTTTGTTAGAGCATCTCCAATGGGGGGTCCTTACTTAACAAGGACCACTCCCCGTTAAGGACCCTCCATTGGAGGAAGAAAAAATGAGTCCCCGTTAAGGAACAGACAACTATATATGGACCCTCTCTCTTGGGTAACTAACGGGTCCCACGTTTAAAAAAGTAATAAAATTTGTACTATTTGATCCCACTTGCATAAATGAGTAATAAAATGTGTACTACTTGGTCCCACTTGTAAAAAAGAGTAATAGGTAAATCATTTTTGTTTAATGATGTAAAGATAGTGAGACATATTTAAGTACTTTTCATTGGAGTCCTTAGTAGCGTATTGCCATTGGAGTCATTGAGTACTTAATAGATACTTTTATTGAAAAATTATAAATAAATGATGTGTCACGTGAGGTCCATTAATGGAATCCTTGTTAGGGAACTACCATTGTGGACGCTCTTATCTAACTGCACTGCTTTAAGATCTTAGCTTACTTTTTTGTGAGTTCCAATCATCAATGTCGAAGATAGTAAGTCCATCTTTATGTCGTCTCAAGGCTATAAGGTGTTATGTCATGCAATTGTGTCCACGGGTTGAATGGGACAGAATTAAACTTGATTTTACTGGGTTGCCTATCTCTTTGGAGCTACATTGTCTTATATTCACTTCATCAAAGGACGATGTGGATATCTTAGAAATTTAATACCCCTATGTTAGCATTAAGTTCTTCATTTCATTGAAACAAAAGCTTAATGCATTTGTTGATTTCTTTGCCAAAAAATTTCCTACGTTTTAGGTTATTCACATAACAACATTTCCACGGTCAATCATAAAGTGTACGAAAGGTGTTTTATTTCTTTAATTTATTTGTATTTTAAATTGTTTATTGAATCTTACATGTCATGTTCAGATCACAACTTCTATTAACATTACTACTCAACTATTCAAACATTTTAAATAGTTGGATTTTTGTGGACTCGTGCATCTTAGACGATCAGATGTACAATCCTATATGATTTTTAAACATCCTTCGGTTGCATAAACTTTTAGTCATTGTGAGTCATCATGGTTAATACATATAAAAACTTGATTAATATGTGTTATGTCTTCTTGTTCATCGAAGGCATCATATTATTTATTAGATTATCTCTGTAAAAAATCCAAGTTGTTTTAATGAACACTTGTTTGTATTTAGTTTGATTGCATCTTTGCCTTTGGTTGAGAGAAAAATATTATAAGTAATTTTAACATGTTAGGATGATTTTTTTTACTTAATAAAAAAGCTTATTGTATAGCAAATAATAACTAGCATGATCAAATCTAGCTGGTTTCGTTGGCTAATGGAAGCATGAAGCTTTTTTTTTTCCTTTCTAGTATACTCTTGCGATTCATGACATGCAAAACGGGAACAAACTTAATTAGTATCTAAGTTATGTTTAGCAGTCATTCTACGCTTTTGTTATATTTTAAATATGTCTTTGATTAAGTTAAAAAAAAAAAAAATTGTGGTGGCCGGGGTTTGAACCTCAGACCTTGCATATATTATGCATTGTCCAAGCTCATGAGGACTGATTAGGTTTAAATATCTAACAAACTCAACTCTCGAACTTATATTTATGTTTATTTTTTCTGCCATGTTTTTGTGTTGTTTTTTCACGCCTTTGCTTCTTACGGAATCCAAATACGGTTTGAAACTACTTAAAAAAAGATTTGATTGTTGAGGTATTTATAAGCTTGTAATTCTTTTAGACAAACACCATAATAGAATTTGACAAAATTTCAAATACAATAATTGAGTTGTAATGTTGCAAAAATAAAAAACCTGAAGATTAGGTCAAGTAATTTTAAGGGGTCATTGCCCATGCGTATAGCTCCAAGATTTGTGTGATGACCTACAAATATTGTAGACATAGGCTATTAGGATGAAAAGTTTCCATATACAGCTCGTTGGTATAACCCACGATTTTCCAATTTTATCTGTGAATTTTCACGATTGCCACATTCCAAATTTCTTGTAAGAATAGGATATTTGTAATGTATAAGTTGACTTTAATAAATAAGTAATTTGATTATAACTTTTTAATATACTTTTTGGAGTTTTAGAAATCAAAATTTCAGTTTTGTAAATTATTTATGCTTAAAGGTAATGATTGAATCAATGTGTTGATAGTCAATGTCTCCTCGAGAACAAGACATAAAAACCTGTATTGATGGATTGATAATCAAGAGTTAAAAGTGTATCTAATAAGTTTATTGTTTTTGAGGGGATGTATAATAGTTTATATTTATTTTATTATTTTTATAAATATATAAATATTCAACATATTATTTTTATTCACTTTTGATCTCTCTTGTCAGAGATGCTGAAACCAATCTCCAAGATATCCAACAACATATTCAAACCAATGGCCATAATGAAACCACCATACAACAAGAAAAACAAGCCCAACTTATCTTAGAAGAAGCCCTGAACAAAGAAGAAATCTTCTGGCATGAGAAATCAAAAGTGAAGTGGCATTGGGAGGTGGTTTGATAATAATGTTCGCCGTGTGGTGGGAGATGGCAAGGATACTTTATTTTGGCAGGATATATGGGTGGGGGAGGTTCCTCTAAAACTGAAATTCCCCCGCTTATATGAGCTGGCT
>Ga0228710_1011498_pt1 | contig 11401 bp, 8 predicted proteins | sample MedpolnodulmetaG_FD_177995 | JGI IMG/M metagenome (GOLD analysis project Ga0228710, IMG submission 177995) | Root nodule microbial communities from Medicago polymorpha collected in Santa Monica, California, United States - pink nodules | ecosystem: Host-associated > Plants > Roots > Nodule... | reverse complement strand
ATAAAGATTTAGATTGGAGTTGAAAATGAGGTTTTTTTTCTTTGCAGAAAATAGTGATGGAAGAGATGATGATGATGAAGGTTCCTGAGTTTGTTTGTTGTTCTTATTGTGTTGTTTAGATTGAAAGAGATGTTTTTAAACGGAAAAATTGGTTATTGATTGAGTTATGAAATTGATTATGTTTATAGATTTGATGAAGATGTTGAAAAATATTTTTTTTTCTGGATTGGTGTGTTGTTGATGATGAAGATTATGAAGAAGAGGATGGAAGGAGAAGGAAGAAGATGAATAATACAAAGCCTAACGTTTTTTTGATTTTTTTAACAGAAGGGACCAAAATAGGTAACGGAGATAAAGATAAAGTACTCAAACGGTCTTTTTTTAGTTAAGGGACGAAAGCGATACCAAATAAATACTTAAGGGACCAAAAGAACATTTAAGCCTTTTATATATTTGCATCCATTTTACGTTTCAAATGATAAGACAACAATATTATACCACACATTTTCACTTTGATAACAAATTATTAATCAAACAAAAATCATTAATTAGGAAATCCCGTTATATTTTATTTCATGATGAGCAAATTTTTATTTGATTACGACAATTGTATAATTTTATTAATTTAACAGCGGGTACAGATTTATGCGATTTCGGGTATTTTTTTGACACAAAACAAACGACATTCATTCATTTAAATTGATAGAGTACATCGATGCAATACAAATTTGCTAAAAACAAAAAGGATGAATTTGTGAACAAACTCACAACATCCATGTTAATAGCATAAAACGTCAGAGTACATAAGCCTAAAAATATGATTATATTAAAATCTTTGGAATTGTCATGCCTCCGGATTTGCAACATTGATGACGCCAAAGTCATTGGTTGGATCTATATTGGATCAAAGCTGATATGACAATATTAATCGAACAAACACCTGAACAAGGGAAAAGACAAGCAGCGTCGCACAAAGACGACAAACAAAACAGGGTCGCACTAAGACGACGAAATCACAAAAAAAAAACCTAATTCGATGTGAAAATCACTTATTTAAATAGATGGGAATGAGAAAAACGATTTAGAGGGGTGATTTGAGGTCGAAAATTGACCCTAAACCACCCCTCTTTTGTGGATGAAGGAGAAGAAATTAGGGTTTCAGCCGATGACTCAAAAAAAAATGTTTAATTTATTCTATGTGTTATTATTTTTATAAAATTCAGTTAATTTCATTTTTCTATGCATCTATTAATTAATGAGTACTTAGAATATGCCTTTTTTTTATTCTATTCATATGTACCTATTAAAATATTCGTCCCGTATATGGTAAATTTTATTTGCGAATACTAGTAGTATTTTAGTAAATAACCCACTTGAGTTGTCCTAGTGGTATTTGCTTGAGATCTGGGAGTGTGCTCCTCCTCAAGGTCCCAAATTCAATTCTCTGATACCAATTTAGTTGGGCTAATTTAGCTTATTAAAAAAAAAATCTAACAATTTCCATAAGAAACACGCATAATCCAAATGTGTTAGTTACATTGAGACGAATGGATTATACATTTGGCATGTGACCGTATACTAACAGCTCTAAACTCATTTTAAAAATAAAAATAAAAAACTAAACTCAATTCACATTTTTAGTGCTATGGATCAGCGATCATGATATTTTTCATTGTTATTAACGTCTTTCGACTACCTATCGGGATGTTTTCGTTGTTTTTAACGTCTTTCTCTATGATTGATGTAATCTAACGTTTCTATAAACAATTATGCTTTTTACGTTGTAACCATCCATTATGTTGGTTTACCCTTTATCCTATATGTTGAGGTTTGTTGATACGGTGAATAACATGTAATATTGGCTATGATTATTCTTTTGCAGGCCACTTTATGATGTTTGGAGGACAATATATTGATCGTCATCCAACGTTGCATTTTTTTAATTATTTTAAAAAAAGTGTAGCACAACATGCATAACCAAAATCTATTTGTTTTTTTATAATTAACAAAATATAATTTTGTTTGCTTTAAAAAATTAATCAAGATGAGTAGTGATACAACACTTATATTGATACTATTTTTCTAACATTCACTCGTTTATTAAGTAAAAATTATGTGAATTTTACAATTTTATAATGGAATTAACATAAAGTACAGAGACCCGTAAGATTTTATTCAATAAAAATCTGAGTGTTAAAAAAGAGTCCTCCTAACATTCATCATTACCAAAAAAAAGGAGTTTGGGTTTCTATAATCCAAAACATGCTAATATACCAATAATGTTGGACTATTTTTCCTCATTTTTTATTTTTGTATTTTAACCTAAAATTGTTTTTTGTATCTTAACCTAAAATACAAAAATAAAAAATAGTTGAGCACTATTGGTATATATAGCCAACCACACTTAATATGATAATGCTTGATGGGCGTGGTGGTTGTTGTTATTATTGATGTTGTATTTTAACCTAAAAACTCCCTATATTTGAATCTCGGTCACTGTGTCATTTTGCAACTAAACTTGGTTGAAATCATTGATTTGAGACGTTTTCAACTACTACACAAGATGTCAACACCATTTGCTCAAATTTATGGTGTTTGATTAAGTTTTTTCTTCTGAATTTCTGGTTTCTTTCCGCTTATAGAAATCGAAAGATGTTAATCTTTATTTGAGTTTCTAAAATCTAAAATGTGTTTAGAGATTGCAAATTGCTAATTTCTCTCTAATTTGGTCGTTATTTTATGTAGGTCTATATCTGATTTTGTGAGTGAGAAAAAAGTAATTTTATTTTAAAGTAAAAACAATAATATTTAAATATGGATGGTCCCGGTGGTATAGTCACTTCTGGATTTGGGTGGCCCGCGACCCAACCCATCACATTTTTTAAATATTTTTATAGAGAAAATTACTTAAATATTTTTTATTTTTAAACAAACTTATCTAATGCTTCATCCTTTTTTGATCTAAGTATGCGTTACCATCACACTTTTAAGTCACCTCAAAATGCGTAGATGATTATTTTAAATTTTTTAAGACATATAATTTAATATTTTTATGGTCAATTTTGTGTTTAAAGTTTATTAAAAATAATGTTTTTAAGTGTGTGTCTATATAATGTTCTCACCCTTTCACAATAACACGTCCTCAATCTTATATATATATATATATATATGGTTTTGTTAGAAGACACCCATGAATGTGTCTTTTAGCAATTCACACCTTTAGGTGTGATTATCAACTTTTTAGTTATAATCTGTTAAAAAACACTTTCATAAAAATTAGTTAGTATCTTTTAACAAATGCATATAAGATAAATTGTTAAAAGACACCTTCATAGATGGTGTCTTCTAGCAAAACCCATGTATATATATTATGACCTACACAAACATTTTTTTTCTAACTCTGGTACCCCTTATGGACCGATCCATTAAACTGCATAGCCCATTAATACTTTCACTACTAAAGAAGAGTACAGTGGCAAGTGGTAATGATAAAAGGGTAGTTGCTATTGCTACAGATGACAAAGCGTACAATATGACTTGTCTCAGTCATTTCATGTTGCTTAAATTTGGATGAACGGTGTTAATTTAATGAAGTTGGTGAGAAGAGAAAATATGTAATAAATGTCATAACAACAATTCTACTGCAATTCCATGCAATTTAATGGTTTCTGGCTGGCTAGTATTTTCCTTTTCCAAACGCACAAGTCTATTATTTTCAGCTGAAAAGATGGAGTGGTCCTCGTTTCAATGAAATCATTTCAATTTTCAACAGCGAAATTGCATGGAATTGGTAATAAAAACTGGTACAACATCTATGTTGCACTTCATCCCAAATTAAGAAATGTTTTTCCTCTTTAATTAGTTGCTAGTTGCTACTAACTTTTTCTTTCACCATCACAAAATAATGAAAAGGATCCAACATATATACCCCGAATCAAACACTTTAGGCATCCAAAGAGGCAAACATGCAACAACAAAGAACATTAGAATGTTATGTTCTATTCTGAAATCAGAGAGAAAAAAAAATAACAAAATGAAATATGGATTAATTATAAACCTCAATCGCATACCATCCCCATTGAACATCTTCCACAACTCCAGCCCTTTCTCTTTAGGAAAAAGTGCATTGTACAACCAGACGTACAAAGAGAAAGACAAGTCAGGTCGGATCAGATTCCCATACAATTACCGATTCTCCACACCAAATCATCCAAGACACAATAATAATCTCAATGATGATTGGACGGTCTAAATTCAAACTCGATATTTCAAATTATAAAATAAAAATAAAAATCTTCATATTTTGAACGCTCCAATTTTAATAAAAAGACTAGTGATCTCTCGGATGCATAGGGATCCCCACGGCAGGGAATCCAAATTTACTAAGGCCCCCCACTAAGATGGAATAAACCACCAAGATGCTTCTTTTCTTGAACTTCAATTCAATGTCTTTTGATCAACCCCACACCAACCGATGAATATTGCATTACATTACATATTGTCCTCTCACGTTTTGCTCACTTCTCCATGCATGGATATTGGAGATGATCGATCCAGTTTGGTACGATGCCATTGTTTAATAGCACAGTTAGCACCTCCAAAAATATCCCACTTTCCATTCATTTATATACCAAACCTACTTCAATTCAATATATTCCTCAATAAATAAATGAATGAATGAATGTCTGTTACTCAGCCAAGATCAAATATCAATGATTATGATCATTTGCTTTCAATGATCAATCCCTATTCTTTTGTGTCTATCTTCTGGCCAAAATTATCAATTTTATGTGGCAAAATTGAGGGAGCAATTAAAAATTGCTCTTTATATAATTATTTATGATCCATGCTTTGCTTCAACTTCTAAACACAGTTCAATGTCATCAGCTATTCTCTTGGCATCCATAGAGGCACCTTGCAGTCCCCTTTTTGTAAAACCTACCGCATAGAGTCCATTTTTACCTTTCCACCCGCTTGGAAATGGCTTCATAGGAAATCCATCTTCCTTAGAAAACATATCCTCTTCCTGCATATATTATATAATTTATTTAGTACACACATAAATAAAAAAATTAATCCATTATTTAATTATTGTGCTATTTTAACATTCTTTAAGTGTGCGCCGCTAAACATCTTTCTATTTGAAATTGTGAATAAATTAAAATAGGGAAATTGTTCTTTTCCTTTTCAAAACTACTCATTCCCTTAACTCAGCACCACCGCTCGGCATTTTTCAGCATGAGTTAACTCACGCTGACACTTTTAAGATCGGTTGAGTTAATTCATTCTCTTAAAAGTGTCGGCGTGATTTAACTCATGCTGAAAAATGTCGAGCGAAAGTTAACTCGTCAATTAAAGAAATGGGTAATTTTAAAAGGGAGAAGAACAATTTTCTTAAAATAGAAATAGAGAGAATAGCTACTCATTATCAATATCATACCTTGAGCCAATAGGGAACATTGCTTTTGTAACCAGTTGCCAATATGATGCCATCAAAATTCTCTGACCTTCCATCTACGAATTCCACTGTGTGACGTTTTAACCGTTTTATGCTTGGTCGTACCTACACACCAACGACCAATCGATTTTTAGGTTTTTTCCATGACACAACAATCAAATTTTTTAGTTTGACAACCCTAACAATCTAATCTAATCTAATGAAAATAATAATGAGAAATCCCACCAAGCATGATTCAAATAATGATTAACCAATTTTTTTGTTGATTAGCTTTTGAATTTAAATAATTAAAATTAACCAATTGTGCTTTTGTCCATGATTTGATTGAAATCACATAATGATGAAAAATCTTGCCAAGAAAAAAAAAAGAGGTGGGAACAAATTAAGAAGCCATTTCATTTCATTAATTAATTATATAAAAAGAGAGAGATAGCGAAGGAAATGTAAGTTGCACTTGATGTATAAAGCAAAAAGGAAATAATTAGGTACCACCATTAGTTTCTTATTTATAAAAAATTGAACACCATCGAGAAAATATTTATAAAATAATTAAAAAAGTACATAAATAATTCTCCAACCAACTAATACTAGAGCCACCATAACCCAAAACTCACATTACATCTGATCAATAATCATTCTTAGAAAATAGCGAAATTGTTGTCTGGATCGGCAGTTAGTTTGATAGTGTGCAACTAAATTTTTTTGATAAAAATTACACTTTCAAATTCAATGAAATATTGGTGCAGCCATGATTTTTCCAAACTCAAGACCAATCCAAATCTGAGTTAAAATATCTCTTACAAAGCTAGCTAGCTAGCATGGTGTATAATTAAGATCTCTTAAAAATGCTAAAAAAGAGTTACTAATTTGATTTGATAGAAAGGGAAATATTGGGAAAGTACCTTAATGTGACCACCTTTAATTTTGGCAAGGGTACCCACATCTAAGACAGGAGTTTTTCCGGAGAGGTTTTTGAGTTGAAGGGGACCCAAACGAGGACGATCCAACCCAAGTTGAGCAGTGTCACCAAGCATAAGCCATGACACTATAAGCAAGAACCGATCGACAAGTCCCAATGGAAACCACTTGAGTAACCACATGGACAACCCAAAAGTTGATTTTCCTAGCATCTCTCGTGGTAGGACGTGTACCTTCATTTACAAAATTAACCATAGTAAATTAAATAATGATATCATATATTATATACTCCCTCCGGTCTCAAATATACAAAAAGATTCCTTTTTTAGGTTCATTGAATAATTAATGTATCTGCTCTTTACAATGTGACCGAATACATTAACTACTCAATGAACCTAAAAAAAAAATCTTTTCTTATATTTGATACCGAATCAATAGTACTTTAATTGTCAAACCAAAAAAAAGCAGTGGGGGCAAAAGGTACGAGGACTTTGGCTGCCTAATGTTGTTGCAGGCTAGGCCATCCTCTATGTGGGGAAAACACCCAGAAAAATCATGGGTGTGGTGGAAAAAAGAAGATTGAAAAAATTAATACAGTAAGAAAAGAAAAAGAACCATTTAGTACATGAATCAACATCATGCCCATGTTCCGCATGCTTGAGAATCCAAGAAAGTGCAATAAAATGATCAAGTCTTCAAATATTAGTATTGTGTTTTGTAAACAAATACAAAAGCTTTTTTTTTTTTTGAATAAATCTATTTCGGAACTTGAAACCTATGGGTGCATGCAAAGCAAGAATTAAATAAGGGCTTTGTTTTTACAACTCATGCGAAATTTGTGAGATTAAAAATCAAACTTGTGGACGATATCAAGTTCAAAATTACAATTTTTTTATTGGGAGATAGTGCTTGATGGAAGAAAAAAAAATAAGAAACCTAAAAAATTGGAAATGGAAATTAATTAAACTAGGTTGTGTATGTATGCATAGAAAAACAAACAATTAAAAAGGAAGTAGAAATCAAAAAGTGAGTGTCTCTTATGATAGTTAAATTTCTATTTTTTTTTTCCTTCATCAAATTGAACAAAAAATTCTAAATAAGGAGAGACAAACTTTTGAAAAATAAAAACTTCCGTAAAACATTTTTTTCTTCAATCAAAAGATATAAAACAATAAAAAGAAGAGTCACTTACTGAATCTCGAACAACAAGAGAAGGAGTAGCATCATGGTTACAAAGATCCAAACAAACTTCCATACCAGAATTTCCACAACCAACAACCAAAACTTTCTTCCCTCTAAACTCTTCACCACTTTTATACAAACTTGTATGCCTTATAACCCCTCCAAATTCATCTACACCTTCAATATTAGGCACAACAGCTTCTGCATTTTCTCCGGTCGCAACGATCAACCAACGACTAACATATTCTGTTGTTACATCCCCTTTACTGTTAAAACTCTTCAACCTCCAACAACCAATTTTACGATCAAATTCAGCATTTTGCACTGTCTCATTAAACCGTGGCCTAATACCAAAACTCTCTGCATAATCTTCCAAGTACTTTATGAACTGTTGTTTTGAAGGGTATGTTGGGAAATTTGAGGGGAATTCCATAAAGGGTAATTCACAGAATTGTTTTGGAAGATGAAGACGTAATCGATCGTAGGTTTTGAGTTGCCATAATGAAGCCACACAGTTAGATCTTTCTAGAATTACACATGGAATGTTTTTTTGTTGTAGACATGCAGCTGCTGCTAAACCAGAAGGTCCTGCTCCTACTATCACCGGTCCTTCAACAAACACGCGACGTTCCGTTGTTGATGATGATTTGTTGTTTTTCATTGTTTTCATGAATAAAGGATCATTAGCTTGTTTTCCTTCTAATTCTCTTATGCAATAGTCCATGAAGAATATTGCAATATTTTGAAGAAAAGAAAACAAAAGTGTTCAAGGTTATGGTATATGAAACTTTGAGAGAGAGTAAATGGCTAGGAAGAAACCGCGTTAGAGAGAAAAGACATAAATAATATATGACTATGTTTTTGATTAGGTTGAGTTTGGTGTGTGGTAAAAGGGTTAGGCTTATGAAGAAGTTTTTTGCTTAAAACTTGGAATGGATGAATTCAAAGAGGGTCTTATCCACTTGTTTTTAAAATGAAGAATGTGATTTGTATTGTGAGTGTGTTTTTCTTGTGGAGGAGGGTTAAGCGGAAGGATGAGCAACAACTACGGGGCTAAATCAGCATTCATATCACAGAGAGAGACTGAGTGAGAAGGATGGTGTGATATTATGATGATATATATGTATCGATATATATATATTCTTATTGTCATATAGGAATTTATTTCATTATATTATATATGGACAAAATCTAAGTGGTTAAAACGGAAGTCCGGCTTGGGCTCATAATATTTATAGAAGTGCTAGTAACATATTTAATACACTCTTTTTAACTCAATTTTTTAATTGGTTAAAATCAAAACATATCTATTTAAATTATGTAGGACCCATATAATAAATTTAGTAAAATCTATTTAACATTTAAACAATTAACGAATGTGTTGAAAGAACGTGTTATTATTATAATTCTCCTTTTTTTTTTACTTGAGAGGATCATAATTCTAATATTTATATACTACTGGTGTGGATAAGAGCATTGTTTTAAAAGTTTTATGCCATTATTTAAAAAATGTTTTTTTTGAAGAGGCTAAAATGAAATATATTATCACATAAAATCGTTATTTTCGGCACAAGGTGTACCAAGGAAGAACAACAAGGTGATCAATAATTACATAGGGAAACAAAAACAGGAAAAGAAATACAAATGGAAAGAAACTATTAACCTATGCCCAACATGGTGAACGGACTAAGCCACCGGCCATGAAAATTGAAGGGAAGAGTAATGTACTTCGCCTTCAACCACATATAGGAGATAGACTTAATCCTATCAACCACCTGAAAAACGAGGCTTTCTTTGCCTTTAAACAACCTGTTGTTTCTTTCCTTCCAAATTTCCCAAACAGTTGCATACCATATAACCTGTGAAATTGAGCGCCGCTTCTTTCCAATCCCACCACTAAAGCCAAACTGATGAAAATGATCAGGCACATAAAAAGGGTTGGTCACTGAGACACCTATCCAACTATAAACAAAGTGTCAAACAGAACCAAAAATATTACAATGTTAAAATAAATGAGAAGACGATTCGACAAAGTCACATCCTGCCACACACGTTCTAGAATCCTGGTTAATAACACCTCGCCGGAGGAGATTGTCCTTTGTAGGCAATCTATCCCGGAACAAACGCCAAGCAAACACCACCACCTTGAGAGGCACATCCTTATGCCAAATAGAAGAAACATCAACTGGTAACTCAACCTGTTGGAGCCTTGAAAAAAGAAAGTGCGTAAACGGGCAGAGATGACAGGACATATTTCAATAAAATCAGGTGGCCGCCAAAAGATAGATGTTTCGAACTCTAACCCGACAGTCTAGATTTGATACGGTTCAGCAAAGGTTCCCAAAAGGACAAGCGACGAGAATTACCACCAATAGGCATACTCAAATACACAAATGGTATAGACCCCACCTTACAATTCAAAACCATAGCTGCTTCAGACAACCAAGAAGATGCGACATTCACCCCAACCAAATAGCTCTTCAAAAAATTAACCTTTAAACCAGACAAGAATTGAAACAGAAGAGGAATAGCACGCATTGCTCGAATATTGGCCCAAGATTTGTCACCTAAAATTAGAGTATCATCAACAAATTGGAGGTGAGACACAATTGTCAAAGAATTATTACCCACCTGATAGCCCAAAAAAGATTGTTCCGAGACAAAGAATCCATCAAAACATTGAAACCCTCTGCTGCCAAAAGAAACAAGAAAGGCGATAGAGGGTCTCCTTGTCTCAATCCCCTCCCCAAGGGGAACTCATCCGTAGGTGACCCATTAACCAAAACTGAGGTTGTAGCTGTACCAACACACTCTTTAATCCATTTACACCATAGAGTCGGAAATGTTAATAAGTTTCTTAAGCAAATTGATTATGTATTACAAGAGGTAATATTTGCATAGTAAAATAATATAATTAGTACTTTGACAAATATTTAACTTATGTTTCTAAGGCAATCTTTTTTAATTATTATGAATTTCTTAAACAATATTTTTAGAGTACTTGTTAGCACAATTGTAAAAAATATATTAGTTACTTTGTATCGTTAACAAAGATAAAATTGAAAATGAAATAGTTTTAATTAATTGTGAGGTTTTGAGAGAAAATCGGTTTGAAAAATTATAAACAACTTTTTTTTTAAATAAATGGTAAAATTGAAAGCAAAACTACAATGATTTTCCTTTTAAAAAATTATTCAATATTATTTTTTATGACATCCCCATCACTTCATTCGCTCTATTCCTCCTTTAAACCATGACTACCGAGGACCCGAAACATTTTTTTTCGAGTAAATAGACAATTTCCCTCCTAAAATTGTAAGTTTCGTTAATTACCCCCCTGAAATTAACAAAACTTCAATTACCCCCCTGAAATTGCATAACGTTAATCAATTTACCCCTCTGTCAAATTTTTCTGTTAACGGTTTACGGTTATGATCAAATACCCCCCTGAAATTTTGCACTTATGTGCAAAATGCCCCCTAAACTTAAAAATTTATATTTTTTCCTTACCAAAAATCATACATTGAGTTCTTCAAGTAGTATATTGTACCTATTGTCATCAAAATTCTATTCACAAGAACATGAATGAATATATGCCAAAGAAATAATGGTTTTGTCATGTGAAACCTTTTCATTCATATTTCATATTTATCAATAAGGAGCAAGATAATTTTTTTACAAAGAACGTAAAACTAAAAACCAAACATTAAAAAGACATCAAGCTGTTGAAATAAACCAAGACAAGAATGTCATAGCAGCAGAAAATTAATATCTATCACATAACTTTGTAGGACAATGTGATCTACCGGCTTCATGCAGAAGATCTGTGACACAATCTATTTA
>Ga0228710_1011497_pt1 | contig 11402 bp, 4 predicted proteins | sample MedpolnodulmetaG_FD_177995 | JGI IMG/M metagenome (GOLD analysis project Ga0228710, IMG submission 177995) | Root nodule microbial communities from Medicago polymorpha collected in Santa Monica, California, United States - pink nodules | ecosystem: Host-associated > Plants > Roots > Nodule... | reverse complement strand
AGTTTGGTCCTATACCAACGGATATGGAGGTTGACTAAAGCTATTTAATAGGTGTAAAATGCCGTTGCTATAGCTCCGAAATCTATAGCATCAAGCTAATTTTCCGTTGGTATAAGCTATTGGGACGACATTCTTGCCATTGGTATAAGCATAGTATCCTAGACGGTAGCAGGTGGGCGTTGGTATAGGTTTTATGACCTATACCAACGGCTTTTGAGACCTTTACCAACGGTTTCTGCCGTTGCTAAATGACAAGTTTTTTGTAGTGACATTAGAGGTCCAAAGAAGGATTAACTTTCATATAATCAATGATATGATGATTGTCAATAAGCTTTGTTTTCTATAGAAAGATCATATCTCAATGGGATAGAATGAGCTTTTTTAAAGCTCTAATTATACGTGGATTTCCCAAACCACGATATTTCATGTTAAATGCTTCATCCTTGGTGGCTGATCCCTTTCAAAGAACCTGTCAATTTGTGTTCTCAGATTGTTTCAATGAGCATATCTTGAGCATTTCCTTGTTTTTCATCAAACAAACATCTCTTTTTGCGGCTAATTATCAATATAAATCTATTTATCTAACGTTACAAACATAAAACACTAATTAAAGGGCTAGATCATAGTCAAATATTAATTATTTTAGTCTATAAGAAGTCATACATAACTAATTATTGCATATCACCACCAAATTTTATTTTTATTGCATATTATGGTTAGTATTTGCATTATCACGAAATTGTATATCCACAATTTTAATTATATGAATTTATCATATTTTTTTTGTAATTTTTTCACTTTTATTAACGATCAAACTCATTTGTACATAAATAATTCTAAAAAGAGAGTTTTAATAATCAATTTAGAATACCAAGAACCTACGACTAATGTAACAGCCCGATTTTCACTATATTTAATTTTAATTGTTTTTATGTGTGTTTAATTATGCTCGTATGTCATTAATTACCTATGTGTGTATTTTAATGGGTTTTCATGTTAGAAGGGTATTTTGATCATTTTGTGAGTAAGGTTAAATTAGTAATTTCATGGTGAGAGTTATTTTTAGTGTTGCAAGTGAGAACCATTATTTTTACTAAGTTACTATTCGGTAGTGATAATTAGTTTTGGACCGGTAATTATTTGATAACTTTTAACGGTGAGTGGATAGAAACTTTAGGAGTTAGTTTATAAGGGTTTTGAGCCCATTAGACTTTAAGGGTTAAGCCCAATGGTATGGACACTATTTAAGCCTTAGTCTTTAAGAGAATTAGGATTCACAATCATTTTACAAAATTTTGAGAAGGGATAGAGAGAGAAAGACGAAGAGAAGAGGGTTGTAGAGAAAAGCTTGAAGAACCAAGAGGAGTTAGGGATTCTAGGAGCTTAATTGAAACTTTTGCTCGGATTATTGCTTATTGAGGTAAGGGGGTTAGATTTCATTTATAATCTCGTAGTTGTAGCTTCTTCCCTAATTCTATGCATAAGTGCTTATTTGAATAAGTGATTATTATGAACTTACTTCTTGAAATTCGTGCTTTAGTTTTGATGATATGTTTAGGTATGTTAATTTGTTGATAATTAAATTGTTGATGATGAATGTGCATGTTCATGATATATATCTGGATACTTGATGAATTATGATATGTTGTTGTTGAATTGTGATGGAATACATGATTATAAGTTGTAGTTGTGGTTGATTGTTGATAATCTCATATCATTGTTTGGGTATGAATTATGATTGGAGTTGTTGTTGTTGAATTGAGTTGTTGTGAAGAATTGAATTGTGATTGTTGTTGAAAACTTGTTGTTTTGAAAAATGGTCTTAAAACAATTTATAAAACTTATTCAATTGTCGCAAAACAAGTGTATTCGATGTGTTAGAGCCCCGGGTCATGCCCTGGATCATTTTTGATGAATGGGGGACTTAACCCTTCGATTTTTGAGCGAAAATGGCGAAGACCCGAGGCCGAAACACACGAAAATGCGCGTTTACGGAGCGCTGCTCCTGAGCAAGGGCGCCCATAGTAAGAGAGCTAACGCCAGGCGCTATAACTCTAGCGCCAGGCGCCCAGGACAGGACAACGGGAACATTGTTCCGTGTCTGGGTGCTTGAAGGCAGTCGTGTAGGGGTCTTATGCGATCGTTTTGAAGTGTTCTTTTGCTGTTTTCACTTACTTTTCTATTGAAACATAATTGGCTTTGTTGAAACTTAAATTTTCCAAATGGTTTGAAACTTGAAGTTACGCCGTTTTTGGTTTTCGGAAATTTCGGGAAATGATCTTTTGTGAACATGAAAGATTACAAACTTGGTTTACAGTTCATATGGGCTTAGATAAGGCATGTAAGGATGGTATAATGTCCTAATCATTTCAAACTTGATTTTCGGGTGGGATTTTGGAATATGTGAACTTGAGATTTTCTCATACGGACTTAGGCTAATCTTTGAACTAATGCTTGATAGTTCGTAATTGGCCTATGCTCATACTTATGTGACTAATTAAGATCGAGTTGTAGGTTTCCAAACTTGAACAAGTTACTTTGCTTTGAAAAATATCAATGTTGGCTGTTTTTACTACTTGTTACGGACTTTGTCGAAAATGGTTCTTTAAAGCCGATTACCTTATAAATCTTTCGTGAATAGTTTTATATGATTAAATGAAGATATGTAAGTGATTGTTAGGTGTTGAATATGATGTTCATCATAAAATGTTGTATTTTCTCCTTTACTTGAATTGTGAGAAAGTGTATGGAGTTGTTGAGCCATATTATATAGATGATGTTGATTAATGTATATATGACAATTGATATTGATGTTTGTTGATGATATGGTGAGGACTCTTATTTGAATTGTGATTTGTTGATTGTGTGGACGTAAATACTTGATAATGCAATTGTTGATGAACTAGTCAATGTAAATGGAGGTGTACTTTTACATTGTTGTTAGTGGATGTATATGTTGAAAGTTTTGCATTATTGGGTCTTTGCTTGTATGTCCATGCATCCTAAATCATATTGAGTCATATGAGAAATGTAAAAGGAGGTGTACTTTTACATAGTTGAATCGTAAGAGGAGGTGTACTCTTACATAATATGTTATGTTGGCATCTTGTTGTCGGTGATATGGTACCACATGCATATATGTGTCGTGTATAGGCGCAAATCATATTGGCATGAGTCTTACGTGATGTATGTGAATGATGGTTGTTGTTGGTAAGTGTGTTTGATGAATATATACTTGTGACATTTGTAATTGTTGTGTGTATGTGCATATGAAAGTTAATTGCTCTTGATAATTAATTGAGACTTAATTTGATTCATTTATGTCAAACTGTTTATGTTGATTATGATTGATGTGAAGGTAACCCCAAGTAGTTTTGACCGCCTACATGTTTGTATGAATGGGTAGACGAAGTGCAGAAGTAGTTTGCCTTTTGGTGAGTGCTTGGATAGCGGGAGCTAATCTCCGTTATCATTTCTTGGAGTCTTAGATTAGGCTCTGATTAGGACGTTGGTCTTTATGTTTTTGTTGGATTTATTTGTTATTGAGATTTGACCCATATGTCGGGATTTAGAGATTTTATACGCTGATGCATATTCATCTCATGACATGTATACTTTGGAGATGTATGATTTATATCCGCTGTGACTGTTGAGAAATTTTATATATGCATGTTGATGTTATTTGTTTAAGACGTAGCCTCTATTTCTTGAATATATGTTTTATTCGCGTGTTTTATCGCTTTAATAGAAATAGGGCGTTACAACTAACACCTATTCCTATGGCGAGAAGATAACATAATTGCTAATAACGTTTGGATTTAAAAAGTGAAGACATTGATTATTGGCAAGACAAAAACAATGAAGGATTTGATTCTCGTATTGATGCTAGGAAATATATGAAAGATTAAGTAAGTTAATTTGAATAATAAAGTCGGGTGATACTTTAATTTTTTACATCAGTGGACATGAAAATTATCAAGAAGGAAAAAGTTACCTTGTTGCAGCTAGTGGAACTCCTATACAAGGTAACTTTTACAACATGTCTCATGCATATATTAATTTTATTTATTTGCAACTCTCAATGCATGCATATATTGATTCTATTAATTTGCGACGTAACTTTAGTAGCTTATGAATTTAAAGATGCTTTAGAATAAATGGCTAATGAGGTCAAGACAAGTTTCATTATTGATGCTTGTTTCACAGAGGTATTTATTGAACTAACCCACGACAAAGTTTTATTGTTCACATCATCCCAACTAGATGAACTGTCAACCGAAGGTTCTTTGGGTTATGTGTTTACCAATGTGTTTATAGATTGTGTTAAAGAAAACCTAAAATAACGCATCAAGAATTGATAGACATGATCCAAAAAATATATGGTAATCATAGAGACCTACCACTACCCGAACTTAATGTTACTCCGAAGACAAGGCATCAATAAGGTAATAAATCTCAATAGTTGTATATTTAAAGGAATGTTTTTTTATCTATTAGTTTATCACCTTTTAAAGTTAACAAATATTTAAAAGCATATTATTATTCATTAGTTTATCAATATCAACTGTCATTTTTTAGTATAAAGATTTTAAAGACTAGATTGTATAATTGAATGAGAGGATGAATGAGTGAACACATGTTTGATGTATAATGAAAACGAAGTGTTCCACAACATTGTACAAAGTTGAATATTCAACAATTTCAATTACAAAATCTGTTTTTTCTAGCCTTATTTCCAAGCTTGGACAACTAATCATTCATGATCCAGCTTGAGGAGGGCATATTAAACTATATACCTTAGCCGTTTAACTAGTTGTTTCTGATTATCGTTTTAAGTAGGCTAATTTACATTGGATAATTAGTTACAGTATTATTACGATAGTTAGTTGTGTAACATTGTATATTTATATGAGGTCCATCACCTCATTGTTCTTTATGTACACTTTAGTATTTTTTTTCTTTGATCAATAAATGATGAGTAATATTCAGAATATATTTTTAGTGTATACACTGTAACAATTAACATGAAACATGAATGACTAATAGTTTAAAATATATATTCTTTAAAGATATATATACCTAACAAATTACTATATATATATATATAGGGGATTCTTAATTTACTCCCATCTAAAAACATGAAGGAGTAAGTTAACAAACGCACTTCCACTTGTTTTTTACTAAAACCTCCATTGTATGTTAGATAAACACTATTTTAATAATGAGCATTGTTGTAATTTGCTTTTTATGTTTTTTTTTAACGTCGATTGTTGCCACACTTTGTTTGCGTTTGTTATCCGTCTCCGAACAACAACTTTATTGACCACGAGTAATTTTCTGTTGACTAATAATCCAAAAACCACTCCTCACACGTCACAAATTACAATATAATTAAATTGAGGTATTTTCACTGCAAATTCGAAGCATTTTGAAATCAAAATAATGCAATTTTGTTTTATGTTTTTTTTATAGTAACTTGTCTTATGTTATTATATAGTATAATAAAAAGGAGAAGCAATGTTATTTTAGATATAACAAATTTAATGTTTTTTTTTTTAAGAATGTTCAACACCTTTATCATGATATCTCGAGTTTTACAAAAACAAGAAAACGATTTCATTGTATTACTATTTATTTATTTAAAAATATTATAATAAATTAATTTTTTTTGAACAAGTATAATAAATTAATTTTACAAAATTACCCTTTTCTTAAAACTGAATTAAAATATTTTGAATGGTTTTTAAGTCAAAAGCAAGTGGGAGTAGATTTGCTAACTTACCCCTTCATGTTTTTAGATGGGAGTAAGTTAGCGGCCCACATATATATTAAAATAATGTAAAAATGACATGTTTGATTTATTACCTAGAAGAACCTTGAAGATTAGATAAGAAAGTATGTAGATGTTTTTTTCTTATTTGGTGGTATGATTGTTTACACTCAAAACTTTTTAAGTTCTAATTTTTCTTCAACACTCTAGTTCTCAGAATTAACTCCCCTCAGCTCTAAGGTTGTCCCATATTTATATCCAAGAATTAGGCTTACGCTAGTAGTGTAGTGGGATTGCAATAATGAATTCATGGTGAAAAAAAGGAAATACTCATTGGATAATATGTTAAGAAATCTTTAAATACACGTTAAATAGTTTGTTGTTACTGGTAGAAACAATGAAGGACCTGATTTTTGTATTGATGCTAAGAAAATATATGAAAGATTAACTCAGTTAATTCAAATATCAAAGTCATGTGATACTTTAGTTTTTTTACTTCAGCGGACATGAAAATTATAAAGAAGGGCAAAGTTACCTTGTTGCAGCTGGTGGAACTCCTCTACATGGTAACTTTTACAACACGTCTCATGCATGTATTTATTTTATTTATTTGCAACTCTCAATGCATGCATATATTAAGCCTATTAATTTGCCACGTGACTTATGCAGGTTATGAATTTAAAGATGCCTTAGAGAAATGGTTGATGGGGTCAAGACAAGTTTCATTATTGATGCTTGTTTCAGAGGGGAATTTATAGAACTAGCTCGCGGCAAAGTTGTGCTGTTCACAAACATCATCTCAATCGGATGAACTTTCAACCGAAATCCTTATAGCAACACTTATGTTATCAGAAAAACTCAAATCAGGAATAGTGATCAAATCAATAACCCTTGTCTCCGTATCTATTGTCCTAGTATATTGGAAATTGAATATATGTAAGTTGAGTCAAATTAAAATTTAAATCCTAAATAACTGAATTCTCACTTCTTTATTTTATATTTTTAATGTCAAGCACGACAATTCACTTCTTGAAACTGAATGATATATTGTCGCAATCATATAATTAATATTTTTATGTTCTAAAGTATATGCGCAAAAGGGAAAAAATTTATGTTCCAACGTGCAAAAGAAAAGCATATGGGTACTATTAAAAAAAAGCTTTGATTAAGCAGAAAATGTTATGATGGTTTAAAGTTCTTGGAAGGAGGTATATAAACTGTATTAACTAAAAACCTTTGATAGTCTCTACCAAAACAAAAAAAATCCTTTGATAGTAACAAATTATAACAAAAACATTCCCTGAGATCATTAGACATGAAACCAATTTTTTTTAATCCTTTAATGTGAATGAAATATCATAAACATATTTCTCAAACATGTCACCGTTTGACACATTATTCTTTTCCTTTTATTTTATTTTATATATTTTTCCAATATAAGGTAATTACATTTTACAAAAACAAAACATATGCATGCCTGTCTTTTAACACCAAAATGTTGAAACCCACGTACACAAAAGAACACACATGTCATATGGTTATTATTTTTCAAATTTTATTCTCTATAGGTTTAAGTTTAGACAATCAACAAAAGGAGGAAAAATTAATAGACACAAAAGATCAAATTATTATTTATAGGAAATCAAACATGCATTTGGTTAGTGTACAAATCTTAAATGAAATGAAGAACTCCCAATAATAAAAATAAAAAAGAGGAAAACGAAAAAAGATGTTAGATCATCTTAGATTTTGAAATAGTTAAAAGAGAAAACAAAAAGTAGGAAGAAAATTAGTGATGGAGGAAAGAAAGATACCTATGATTTTGATGTAAAAATGGGGAGAGTGAGTGAGCCGTAGAGTGGGGGATTGAAGGTGTGAGATAGAGGAAATATGATAAGAGAGAGAGAGAGAGAGGGGTTGAAGGTGAATTTTGAAGTTGGAGGATCTTTTATAATAGGGGAAGGAGGATCTTTTTCAGCTCACTGATACATAAATATATTTCAGAAAGGGGATAGGTAAGCCTATAGTAAACTACATATTTTGTCATTTAATATTTAAGATTGTACTTTATTAATTTTTACTGACCTAATATATATTATCGAGTCAGCTCATGAACCAACCGAGACGAACTATATATAATTTAAGTTCGGCTCATTTATTTACCGAACTTAATTTTCAGCTCAAGTTCATATTATTTGGTTCATGAACTAAGTTCAACGAATTAATTATCAAATCGAGTTTTGAACTATTATCGAGTTGGTTCGGTTCATTGTCAACTCTACTGAAAATTAAATAATACACGTAATAAATACAATTCTTAACCTTAAAACAAAAATTAAATAAAAATAAAAATGGGTAGTTGGTGTGAAATGTAATGAATTGTCCATGAATGTGCATTGAGTAATCATAATAGTTTCTAATTTATCGAAATTCTAAAATTGTCATTGATTGTGCACTTTGTCAATCAAAATAGTTTTTAACGTTAAAATAGTTCTCCAATGTGGACATTAACTTCTTTTTTTTATAGAAACTGATGTGATAATAATTAAGTACTTTTATGCGCAGACAATACGTAAATATATTGAAACACATATATGATAATGGTAACTAAATATTTTAACGTCAAAGATTATCTTGACAAAAAAATATATAATCAATGACAATTTAAAATTTCGATACATTAAAAATTTGTTGTCACTATTTCTTACATTGGGACAAATATGAATATGATTATTGTCCCTTTTTCTATATAATGGTGGCCCTGTCTATGAATGGTTTATGATTAAACATTTTTATTTTTATTTTTAGTTTTGTTGTGGCATTTGGTTTTCATGGACACAATATGGGTCACACGATCAAAACCTTTTAGTTTTAGGGTTTTGTTAAAAAAAAAATTCTCCTAAATGACCACTATATTTTCTGGTAGTTAACAAATACTGAGCCAGAATTTGTTTCAACCATCTAACCAATAATAAAGCGAGTTTATATTAATGTACACTACTAAATTATAGCGTGATTTAATTGATTTTTAAATAAAAAAGTCAAAGATCATTTTTGTGGAAGAAACTAGCGATTTTTTTTTTTGTGGTGAACCAAGTTTGAACCTCAGACCTTGCATATTTTATGCATTGTCCATATTATTAACTGAGATAAACTCACGAGGACGGAAGAAATTAACAATTATTACAAGTAATAAATTAATAGATAATTTAAATTTAATTTCACTGAAATCAAAGATAAATAAGATTTGGTTGCTATAATTGTAAATGATAGAAAGTAACTAAATTATTTTCTAAAAACAACTCATTTAACTAATAAATTAAAGATTGGATATATCGGTGCTCTCTCAGATTTTTTAGTGCATGAGGAAATTGTCAACAATAAATTTTTATGTGACTATATAAATGTAGGTGCAGGGGCGGATCTACATAGTAATGAGGGTGTGCACCTGCACACCCTGAATTTTAAAACATACACATATAATCCTATGTTTTTTGCACTTTGCACACCCTGAAAAAATATGTCTGCACCTTGATCCACTTTTCATCTTACAAAGAAATAAAACAACTCAAAAAAAAGAAGTGAAGAAGAAGTGAGGCACGACTGAGGAAGAAGAGCACATAGTGATTTCTTTTGAAACTAGTGGTTGGCAACCATAATAGAAGAAGAAGTGTGGCCTAACTATGTAAATAAGTAATTAGGGTTAAAATGTATGTATATATTACTATGGACTTGGCTTTGTAACATTAATATTACTTTGGAAAAACACTTTTTGACAGAAAAGTTTGGTCACTGCACCCCCTTTATGTCATTACACACCATCCATATATGAATTGGACAAATATTTTATATGTGTTCATCATATAATTTAGTATACTCATGTTATGATGATAAATATTATCTATCGGTGTAATTTTTTCTTCTAAATTTACTTTGTTTAGATTTTTTAACGCAGTTTAATCCTTCTTAATTTATAATTTGAATCAAATTTTAAATTAAATCAAATATAAACTAATTTCGTTTCAAATTTAAAATTTAATTTAACATATGGATTTTGCTAGTTAACTGTAATTGACTAGTTGATTGGTTTGAGTTTCATAATATTTCATGAGTTAGTCATACAAAAACTCATACATTCTTCTGTCCCTATTTATATCTTTTGATAACATATTCACTACCACAACAATGATCATTTTCTACTTCGTTTTGAAATCTGTCTAAAAATCTCTAATGTGTTCAACCTTATTGCGTTCTACATCGCCCCATACTCAATCCACCATGAAAATATATGTAAGATATGTATGTAATAAATTTGATTATATTTATTAAAATTTATGATTTTATTACTTATGATAGTTAAATATATAAAATAAATATTAAATGAAGTTAAATTGTTTGCACCCCCTGACCCAGGGTCCTGGATACACCACTGTGTAGGTGAGTTAGTAGGGACATATACTAGTAGTTTTTTATTTTAAATTTAGGTTCAGATTTAATTTGAATAAAAATGAATATAATAAAAGTTAGTAAAGTTTAACAATTTATATTTGTTTTTGAAGAAGTTAAACGATTTATATCTAATGTTGTGTTTCGGATTATTTTATTGAGGGGTTTTTTTCTCAAAACTTGGATTCCACTGTGTATCAGGATGTCTCCATCCGACCTTGGTTGAGGCGTGCATGCTCTACAAAGCTTCAATGTTTGCGACCGATTGTTGTTCCCATGAAGTGGTCTTTGAGAAAGACAATCAGACAGTCATCTCTCCCGTTCAGAATAGCCAAAGCAGACCTAGATCCTATTTGGGTAATTTTATTAGGGGTATTAGCCCCCGTGCTCAATTTTTTGCTGACGTGTTTAAAATTTGATAACAAAAAATAAAATTTTATAGTCTAAAAAATATTTAATTATATATACACACACACACACACACACACACCAAGGAAACACACGGTTCCATTGACTATTCCACTAAACCGAGCGTTTTCAAAGGCTAAAAAATTATATTTAATTATATGCGACTACGGAAACGCACGGTTGCATTGACTATTCCTCAAAACCGCGCATTTTCATAGGCTAAAAAATTATATTTAATTATTTATGAAGGTTTTATTATGTGTTTAGCCCTTGAAAATACACGCACAATCCAAACTGAAATGATGATGATGAGGTCTAGTATGAAAAGTGAAAACCAACCATACCTGGAGCCGTGCGGCAACAACATCGTGTATCTTATCAGAAAGAAAGATCAGATGAACAAGCATAGAACACCGGCGGTGTACAACAGACCCGATGTGTTCTATGCGTTGTATTCTCTCTTCATATTTTCTCTTTATTTTTTTAAACATTACTTTATTCTCTCGTCATATTTCCCCTTTCTAATAGAAGACGAAAGCCTATAATTGGTGTAGTTTGAAGAGACAGAACAGACCTACTAATGTTGAAAGTGTTGCCCTACCTAACTAAGTGAATAGTATGAACACGCATAGAACACCGGGGGTGTACAACAGACCCAGGGTGTTCTATGGGTTGTATTCTCTCTTCATATTTTCTCTTTATTTTTTTAAACATTACTTTATTCTCTCGTCATATTTTCCCTTTCTATTAGAAGACGAAAGCCAAAAAAATTATTTTT
>Ga0228710_1011496_pt1 | contig 11403 bp, 6 predicted proteins | sample MedpolnodulmetaG_FD_177995 | JGI IMG/M metagenome (GOLD analysis project Ga0228710, IMG submission 177995) | Root nodule microbial communities from Medicago polymorpha collected in Santa Monica, California, United States - pink nodules | ecosystem: Host-associated > Plants > Roots > Nodule... | reverse complement strand
TTTTCTAACTAAGCCCACATATATTTTCTAACTAAAATCCACACATATTTTCTAACTAAACCCACACATATTTTCTAACTAAACCAACGTATTTTCTAAATATATCCAACCAGCCCTTCATATATATATTTATTCTAAATATCCAACATATTCTACCAAATAATATAATATAAAGCCACTTAATAAAATATTAAAACACCACAACACGTCATAAATCAACATAAATCATATAAGTCATATAAAAGACTCTAAACTCAACCAAAAATAATTAAATAATAAATTGGGGCGTTACAATTACAAATGAAACAACTAGGCATTCATACCATTTTAGCTTTTAGGAAAATCCATTTCAACAAACAAATAAAATAACTAACATTGTTAATGAAACAAAATGAAATTTATCTTAAATGCTTGTTAGCTTTTAATTTTTTTTATTGGTGCTACATAAGTGTGATGAAATCAAACATAGTTTTTTTTACACAGAAATTAAACATAGTTGTAAAATAAATATAACAATTTAAAATCAAATTAGAAATTTAAATTACATATTATTCAAATACAGTAACTAAACATCAACCTGAATTTTAGTAAAATAGAAGCGATCTGTTTATTTTGCTTTGCATAACAATAGGAGATTTCCATAACAATTAACATTTTGATTAAATTAAATCTAGGGTTAATATAGTAAGATTAGGCAGAGAAATTAGGGTAAATCTAGGGAAAAATATTCCTTACGGGTTAACTTTAAGTAATAAAGAGATGCATAAAAATATAAGTGATCTGTTTATTTTGCTTTGCATAACAATAGGAGATTTCCATAACAATTAACATTTTGATTAAATTAAATCTAGGGTTAATATAGTAAAATTAGGCAGAGAAATTAGGGTAAATCTAGGGCAAAATATTGCTTACGGGTTAACTTTAAGTAATAAGAGATAATGTTAGGTTTTAGCCTTTAACACAAACGAATAAATAAATTGAAATTTCGATTGAAGTGAAGGTGATAAAATAAAATGGCCTTTGAACTTTAAATTATTTGGAGTTGCAAAATCAATTTGTTCTTTTTTTTTGTCTTAGAAACCATATTGTACTTGAAGATAGTACGATTTATCAACTAAGGTTGATACTGTTTAGGTCTTGCCTTGAGAATGCTCCCAAGGGGGTATTTATAGCTGTAATTGGGCCTGTTTATCCGCTAACTTAGGCAAGAAGTCAGGGCCGAATTTAGTATTTGGCGCTTCTAGTTGCTTCTGGAAGGCCTCAAAGGCGGTGCCTGCGTGTAGGTTTGCCTAAGGGCTTCTTGGCCCTTATGAGCGGTTCCCTAGCCCTTATGAAGGGCGTTGTAACCTTATTCGGGCTTTCCCGGTCCACATATATAAGCAAAGAGAACTAATTAAAGTGTGTACATCATTTACAGAAGTTGAATGTTTGCAAATCCTAGTTAGTTACAGTTCTTTGATTTTCCAGCAAAAACATTCACGATATGGAGGGGAGGTGTAGCACCCTAAACCCTTTAAAGCGATAAATATGCAATAATACAAATCATATAAAGAACTTAGATCTTACTTCTTCAATAAGTTCAAAACATGCATGATTAATTTTTTAAAAATCACAGCGGAATAATTCATAACATCTCAATAACAACTAAATAAAACGTCTCCAAGTAGCCATGTCATATAATCATACTACATCACCAAATATAAAATCTCAACTCAACATACTGAGAGATAAACATCTCATACAGACATAATATAAAGACAATAACATACACCCCTAATCAGAGCCCGACACACTAAGACTCTGAGGTAGCATCCTCAAATAAAACTACTCACCAAGCCAAGAAAAACTAATCACGCACGTCGTCTACCCATCCATACGAATAAGGTAGGCGGTCAACCAAGCAACCACTGGGGTTAGTTCACAATTCATAATTAAACATATTCAAATGAAAATAAACGACATAATTAATTTACAACATAATTTATCTTCATAACATCGTCACTTTTATACATGCATTCATCATCAATTACACCGTCACTCTGCATGTAAGAATTCATCATCATTATTACTCATCATCGAATAAATCATCATCAAGCATCATTGTCATCAACATAAATCAACTCAAAAATGAACAAAATACCGAAATCACAGGATCAGAGTCTGATAGAGTTCAGAGTCTGACTTGAGTTCAGAGTCTTAGTGCAGCAGATAGAGAGTAAGAGAGCAGAGAAAGAAAGAACACAAGGAATTATACAGGTTCCTTCCACAAACCGGAAGTAGTCCTGTCCCCCTTGCACTTCCAAGGAGAGTTCCACTAAAATGTAATATCAAATTACAAGTTGCTCAAACACACAGTAAGAGACTTCTCAATGCTCAAGGACAACTCCAAGAGACTTCCTTTGCTCAATCACAAATGAAAGAGACTTCTATGCTCAATCACAAAAGAAAGAGACTTCTATGCTCAATCACAAAAGAAAGAGACTTCTCTAGACAATTACAAAGAATTGAAAAGGGTTTTGAATACTTGATATACAATCAGAGGTATTCACAAAACAATGTAAACAGAACAGACTCTGTTTTTCTAGACACTTAAGAATTCTAAGATATGAACTTTTGTAAGAATTCTCTAAGTTGTTGATGTGTTTAAACTTGTAGCGTTTTTGGCTCAGATATGCGTTTTTCTTGTATCTCTATTGTTCTATTTCTTCAAGTCTTCATCCCTATTTATAGAGGATTTGAGAGACGTTGAGAACTAGCCGGTACATCAACTTGTCTTGTCTGAAGCTTTAATTCACCATTGATCTTTTGCCTGATTTGATAATTGTCCTATGAAGAACCAATTTCAAATCCACTCCACTAGTGAAGGAACATTGTCTGCAAACATTACTGTTATTCTTGTCTTGATGTAGAGACAAGATGCAGAGATGGTGGTTGCAGAGGAATGCGCAGAGTTAGTGGTTGTACATTTCGTACACTGTACTTTGTCAACGCTCTTACGCTTCTGGTGAAGTAACTTTTGATGAGATGCTTCTGATGATCTTGCTTTTGATGACCTTGCTTCTGATGACGTGTCTTCAGGAGTTCTTTCTTCAGATGCATTTTTCTTTAGACGCAATTCCTTCAGATGCTTTAAGCTTCAATATCAATTCCTTTGCTCTTTGACTTGTTCAATTAGAACCTCTATGAATAATACTTTGATTTAGATTCTGTACACTTGAACAAATGTTTAGCATATCCAATTGATAATTTTAATACCTTGTTATCATCAAAACTTAAGAGGTGATTTTGCAAAACACCCTTTGTTCCAACAATCTCGCCCTTTTTGATAATGACAAGCACAAGTATTAAAAAGATCAATTGTTGTTAACTTAATTAACAAGCTGACTTTAGGGTTCTGAGGTTTGTAAGCTCAGAGTCTGAGGTTTGTAAGCTCTGACTCCCCCTGAGTCTGATAGTCTTTAAGGTGAGGTTTGTAAGCTCCCCCTAAGTCCTATCCAGGTTAATTAAATTCATTTTAACCATTTAAAATAATCATTCGCACATGATTTAAAAAACATGAGATAGAAAAAATTCTCCTAAATAAAATTGTTATTGAATTTTATTTTAGCTTGGGCTCAGAGTCTTAATCAAATACGTCTATTACTCCCCCTTTTGTCATTAACAAAAAAAACAAACAAAGAGAATAAAGAGAAGTAAGAAAAATAAAAACAAAAATGAATTGACTCTGAAAACAAATATGGTGTGCAAATTAAACTAAGCAAAACAACAAAAAAAATGGTGTGCTTCTAAGGGTTGGGTTTCTGTTGTTGTTGTTGGTGGAAGAGAACCATTAGCTTTGCAAAGTCTGCAGATTGCTTCTTTTTGAGCTCAGCTTGTTGCTTAACAGTTTCTTCAAGAGCTATCTGCCTCTGAAGAAGAGAATCTTCTCTAGCCTTGGATTCTTCTTGCTGTTTCATCACTTTCTGTTTCAGCATCTTGAATACCTTTGCTTCCCTAGACACATAGTCTGATTTTGGGTAGAAGGGAGCATTGGCTAGAAACAGAAGTGGACCTTTAGCTTTCTCAGCTAAGTGCAGAACTCTTAAGTGGCGCTTTACTGCAGCAGCTTGGATCCTGATGCATTTCTGGCTAACAACATTTAGCAGTTCAGAAGCCTTGGTCTTCAAAATTGACCATTGATCCTCATAGTCAATAGACAGAGTAGGAACCCTTCTGAGTTGCACCAGATCCTGCATTTTCGTACTGATCTGCAACAGTTCAGCCTCAATATATTCAGATTCCAGAATGTTTAAAGGTGGTTGGTCAAGGATCTGAATGTGTGATGAAGATGAAGGTTGGTCAGAAGCACTAAGTGGTAGGTTTTGATTTTGAGTTTGAGTTTGGCATGATGATGGTTCAGGGTCAATTTATTGAGTGGGTTTTGGTGGTTGTTGGTTAACTAAATCAGTCTTTTCAGGGGCTGATTTAGAGGCTTTTTGTGGGGTTGCCATTAGTTCACCACCTAAGTGTTTCTCTAAAGAGAACAAGTTTGTAGGTGAATCACAATGGGGTAGGTCAAAAGTGTTTGGCTCTTCAGGATCTTCAGAACCTTCAGCAGCTGCTGAAGACTGACCCTCCTGAAGGGGTGTTAGCCGGGTAGATTGAAATGGTTTCTGACTTGTTGAGGTGGAAGTGTGTGTATCAGCTGGGATAACATTTAGAGGTTCAATGACAAGGGGTTGAAAAGGATGGTCAGCTGGGAGTTTGTTGCAAATGTCAACTCTCCTCTGAGACATTTCCCCTATGCTTTGAAGTACAACTGGGTACACTGACTCAAATGATTTTGGTTTAGGGGTGGGTTTAGGCAACATGTTTATCCTCTGACTAAGAGTCATGTTGTCATGGTCAGAGTCAGATATGGGTGATGAAGCGGGTGAGATGATGGGTGAGTCTGAAATCTGAATAATTTTGGCTGAGTTGAGATCATAGGGATTACCTAAGACAGGAGCTTCTAATCTGTCAGCTTCTGTAGTAGACTCAGGAGCAGCAGATTCTGGAACTGATCTTGAAGCATCAGCTTCTGATGTTCCTTGAATCTTCTCCAGCATCTTCTGAGCCTCCTTCAGAGTATCTTGCTCAACTTCACCAGCAATTGCCTTGACCTCAACAAGCTTCTGCACAAAGTAATCATCACAATTTTCTAGTCCAAGAGACTTGAGCTTTTCATCCCTCTCCACAATGTATTGTGCATCCTTCTTCTTCTTTTCTGCTATCAGCTTCTCAGCATGCTCGTCAGCCCTTTTGGCCATTTTAGGAGGCATAACAAACATGGGACATTCAATCTGAGCAGCTGATGATTGCGCTTTCTTAGGCCTTAACTCTTGCTCTTCTGCATCCATTTCTTCCAGAGCTAGTTTAGCTGCCTCTTTGCTGATTGACGACTCTCCTTTACCCCCTTTTCTCTTACGAGCAGAAGCAGACACGCTGTTGTAGTTAGTTGCTTCAGACTTAGCCACCTTCTGTTTCTTGGCCTGAGCAACAGCAGCTTCTGAGTCATCATCAGTCTTGGTCCTTTTTCCTCTAACTCTGAGAGGAGTATCATTTGGGATGTCAGGGATGTTTTTGTCCTGAATGATTTCTCCTGATTCCTTGGCATGAGTAGCTATGAGTTCAGCCAAAACTTCAGGATTGTCCTCTTTTGCGACGGGAGGAAAATCCCTCATCAGTTCTGATTGAACTGCAGATTCTTTCAGGTCCTTCTCGTTGGGAGAGAATTTCCTGATGATCTTCATGTTCTGCAGAGTCTTGCCATTTATGATTTTTCCAGTGACAGTTCCAAGAGTCCTGTCAGAAGCAAGCCTGTATTTCTCTTGAGAGAAGATCTCAGACAACAGCCTTCCACATGGCACTTGTTTTCTCTTCCCTTTTATTCCTTCTCTGATAGCCCAGCACAGATGGTGCATGAGGTATCTTGGAAGATTTATCTTCTGATAGGCAGCAAGGAAGTACAGCACCAGCTTGTGGTCCAGACTTGGTTGGTCAGACCCTCCTCCCTTCTGAAAGAAGCAGTCTGTAATAAATTTCAGGAGCACCCTGTGACTTCCATCTATTTCCACCAACTTAGTTGCTGGGTCTCCTTTCAGCACCAAGTTTGTATAGTTTTCTAGCAATGGATTCTTCCTACTGACATTCCACAGAAATCTACCTTCAGGAGCAGCTCTGCATGCTTTGGCAATCACTTCTTCTATGATGGTTATAGGAACACCCATCACTGCTGATCTGATTTCTGTCCTCCTGAACGGTTCAAGACCCATCTCTTTCCTTGTTTTCCCTTTCAGACTTGGATCTCTTGCCACAACCTGTCTTTCTTCTAACAAAGCAGCTTCTTCATCGTAGACTTCAGCCCTAATCCAGAAATCTTTGACCAGTTTCACATATGTTGGTCCATTCAACATACGGAAATAATCAAAAAGTTGTTGCGCTACCATCTGCAGAGATGCGAAGTCCACCGGTGATTCCACTTGAACCTCAAAAGATTCTAAAGGAATGGCCATGGTTTTTGGCTTAATCAAATAACCGGACCCAGTGTTGAGTTGCATACTAGAACCGCTTGTAGAAGTTGCCATTGAAGATTGATTGAAGGTTTAGGGTTTCTAGTTTGAGAGATAAAGAAAATCTGATTTCTTAGAGTAACTGCTCAAAAACTTGAAAGTGTAGGAAAAGTGAGTGAGTTGTGTGTGATTGATATATATAGTGAATTTGTCAAATCGTTTCACATTCAGAGGGGACAAAACAGATAACTCATTAATGACAGAAGAAGAAGCGCGAGAATATTTTTTTTAAAAGCATATAACTATCATTGCCCTTTTTAGTGTTATTGCCCAATACAAACAGACCACGTCAGAGAGCTAAAAAGTAACTTCTGCAGATAGTGGGCTAGGTGTTACTAGACTTAACTATAACCCTTTCCACTACCGCAAGCTATCAGAGTCAAAAGATTCCTTTTCAGAGTCTGAGGTTTTTCAGGAGCTGAGTTTCTCAGAGTCTCCAACAGAGAGTCTGATACATACCAGCTTCTGATAACTTTCAGAGTCTGATTTTTTTTATTTATTCAGAAGCAAGCATTACTCAAAGACAAAATGCATGTTCAAATTTTTCTTTATAAAATTAAATCTTTCAACAGTTAAAGGTTTAGTAAATATATCAGCCCATTGATGATCAGTATCAATGAATTGGATATCTAAAATTCCTTTTTGAACATAGTCTCTAATAAAATGATGTTTAATTTCAATGTGCTTGGCTCTTGAATGAAGAATAGGATTCTTTGACAAACAAATAGCAGTTGTATTATCACAATAAATGGGAATACAGTTTTCAGTTATTTGATAGTCTTCTAACTGATGTTTCATCCAGATTAGTTGTGTACAGCAACTAGCAGCTGAGATGTATTCTGCTTCTGCTGTTGACAAAGCAATAGTTGCTTGTCTCTTGCTAGCCCAGGATAGCAGATTATCACCAAGGAATTGACAGTTTCCACTGGTTTATCACCAACATAGTCAGCATCACAGAATCCAACTAGCTTATAATCTAAAGATTTCTTATACAGAAGTTCAAGATTAGTAGTTCCCTTCAGATATCTAAAGATTCTTTTAATAGCAATTAAGTGAGGTTCTCTAGGATCTGATTGAAACCTTGCACACAAGCATACACTGAACAAAATAGCAGGTTGGATGCAGTGAGATATAATAGAGAACCTATCATACCTCGGTACAGCTTCTGATCAACTTTAGATCCTTGATCTTCTTTGCTTAGAGTGCATGTAGGATGCATTCGAGTGTTCATCTCTTTACATTCTTCAAGCTTGAACTTCTTCAGAAGCTCCTTGGTGTATTTGGATTGATGAACATACACTCCATCTTTGCACTGGTTGATTTGAATTCCCAAAAAGAACTTCAATTCTCCCATCATGCTCATTTCAAACTCATCCTGGATCATCTTAGAAAATTCCTTGCAAAGAGATGCATTAGATGAACCAAAAATAATATCATCAACATAAATTTGCACAACTAGTATGTCTTTCTCAAAAGTCTTCTTGAATAATGTTGTGTCAACTTGTCCTCTTTTAAAATCATTTTTAAGCAAGAAATTAATCAGTCTGTCATATCAGGCTCTAGGAGCTTGTTTCAGACCATACAGATATTTCTTTAACTTATAAACATAGTCAGGATGTTTTAAATCCTCAAATCCAGGAGGTTGTTTCACAAACACTTCTTCAGAGATGACACCATTGAGAAATGCACTTTTAACATCCATTTGATATAAAGTTATGTTGTGATTTACTGCATAGGAAAGAAGTAACCTGATTGCTTCCAATCTTGCAACTGGAGCAAAAGTTTCAGTGTAATTAATGCCTTCTTGTTGGCTGTACCCTTGAGCAACAAGTTTGGCTTTGTTCCTGATTACTTCTCCCTGTTCATTCAGCTTGTTCCTAAAAACCCATTTGGTTCCAATAATGTTTTTGTGTTCAGGCTTAGGTACAAGATCCCACACATCATTTCTTTTGAATTGATTGAGTTCATCTTGCATTGCTAAGATCCATCCATCATCAGCTAGTGCTTCATCAACTTTTGTAGGTTCTATCACAGACAACAATCCCAAGGCAGACTCTTCTGGCCTGAAATGTGATCTTGTTCTTCTGGGACTTTCTTTATTTCCAATGATTTGATCCTCAGGATGTGAAGGCTTGTACTTGAATGAGTTTCTGGACTGGATAACTTGCTGAGAGTCATTGTGATCTTCTTCAGAGGCTTCTATAGTTGGAACATCAGGGACTGTTGCAGCTTCTGGAATATCAGGGGCTGTTACAGCTTCTGAAGTACCACTCAACTCTGAAGTCTGATCAGGTTCTGAATAATCATCAGAGTCTTCTGAACCTGTGTCATACCCCAATTTTTGACCTAAGATGTCACTGACACGTGTCGTTTGACTCTACATTCATACGCCGTTCGACCCTAACCGATCTTTGATTTTCAGTGGAAAAATTCGGTAGAGAGGTATTTTAAAATACTTCATTTTGATTCCGAATTGGGCCCTCTTCTTTCAATTTTCATTTTTTAATTTTAGTTTCCATCTTTAATTTAAATTCTTTTAATTAACTGACTTTACATTCATTTTTTTTTTTATCTTTATCTTTTATCATTTAGAGTCTTTTTATTTTTATTTATCTGTCAATTTCAGCCCAACACATGCTGTCAACACAAGCTGTCATGCGCCTCATCTCCATCCCAATCCTTTAACACTGCTCTATCTCAGACCCTTGGCCAATAGCCTTCCCTATAAAAACAGCTAGAAAACGCACAAACAAAAGGCCAAAATTCACCATAAACCTGCATAGCCAAACAAGCCAACACGTATAACAGTAAGACATGACATCTCAACATCAACAAACCCACAACTAATCTTTCAAATCAAAACCGTGACCTCACAACATCAACACACAAGCGCCTCAAAACGGACGGCAACCGCACAAAACCAACACTGTCACGTACCATTACCAACATCACACCAGAACCTAATCCAAAACATCATCAACCACAATCAAACCGAAGCCAACGAATCAGCAACCAAGGGCAACCGCAACATTAGGACTGGTCACAATAACTCATCGAATCAGACACCAAATCGGAAAAAAAAGCATCAAAAGGTATATTTTTCACTACTCTTTTTTCCTTTCGATAAATCTAACCCTTTTTATGTAAAAAACATTTGTTGCTGTTTCTGTTTCAAAAAATCAAAAAAAGAAGAAAATAGAGTAGGAGGAGAGATCGGAAGCAAAAAAATATAAAAAAAAATTAGGTTTCCGGCGTGGTGCGCCGCCGTACCGGCCGGCCAACCACCGCCGGAAACCCTCCTTACCGCCGTGAAACCCGTCGGTTTCTGGGAAGAGCACCACCGTGTTCTTCATGAGAGTGAGAAGAGAGAACATAGAGTTTAGGTGAAGAGAGAGAAAGACAAGAAAGAAATGAGAAAAAGAGGGCCTTACACCCTGTATATACTCTCACGAACCGGTGCGGTTCTCCTAGAACCGACCCAAGATTTGAACCGAACCGATATCCAACCCATTTCAAACCCTGTGAGCCCAGCGCCTGTCTTCCCGAGGCCCAATTCATTTTTTTTTTATCCCTGCACCCCCTTATCACTGCCCGCACCCTTCCCTGCACGTTTTATTCATTCCAATCACTCTTGCATCGCATATTTAATTTACATCACATTTTATTTGTTCCTTTACATCTCATTTTTATTAAGCTAGGTATATCATGTTATTATGCATCCTCTTTTATTTTGGCACTTTATTTTACAAGCAAGAATTTAGATTGTATAATTAGGCTTCAATGTAATTTATTTTTTATTGCAGACCCTAGAATGTATAATAGGTTTTATGTAATAGTTTTAGGTGCATGTGTGCGTGTGTGCGTGTATGTTTACCTTTTATGCTTGGTAGTTTAGGTTAAAGATCCTTGTGGTGGTCCAACACCACCATAAGGTACCTACGCTTTACTTTCCTTGCTCCGTTAGTTTAATTTTAGTCTTATTATTCAAAAAACAAAAAAACATGCAAAAACAAAAACACAAAAAATATTTTCATAAACAAACCTTGATTCCCAAAATCAAGTGATCCTTTTATTTTTATTCTTTCATAAATCAAACATTGCAATCTACATTAATCATATCTTAAGTCATTTTTCTTTTAACATAAAAAACACAAACAAATACTCATTTGCCGCTTTGGCTTTCTTTCATTTTAAAACATTTTTTCAAAACTAATAAAAAACACAAAAACAAATCAAACGTCAATTTTTACCTCGAACTACGAGGTTTTGATCCCTCACGGGTACGTAGGCAAAGGACACTTGTCCTTCCAAATCAATAAAAAATATAGATAAATAGGTCTCTTTTTTTCTTTTAATCATTTCAAATTTCATTTTTTTAAACAAGCAAGTTTATAGCACAATTAATTAAATAAAATCTAGAGGTTCCTGTAGTATACTACAGACATAAATGGTGCTAATACCTTCCCTTTATGTAACTAACCCCCGAACCCTAAATCTCTTCAAAGGGGTAGTTCGAACTTTTTTCCCCTTTTCTTTAAAAATTAAATGTTCAGTCGTGAAATAAAATAGTGAGTCAAACGCTAATCAAATAGCCTTGACCTCCAAAAACTGACGCGACAACCGGCAATATCAACTTGCTCTGGAGTTTCATCTCTAGGCCCTTTGTCATCAAATTTGACATGCATGGATTCTTCAACACAGAGTGTTTCTGAATTATACAGTATGTATGCCTTAGACCTCTCAGAGTAACCTAAAAAGATACCCTTTTGAGCCTTTGCATCAAATTTCTTTAGATAGACTTTGTTGTTTAAGA
>Ga0228710_1011495_pt1 | contig 11404 bp, 6 predicted proteins | sample MedpolnodulmetaG_FD_177995 | JGI IMG/M metagenome (GOLD analysis project Ga0228710, IMG submission 177995) | Root nodule microbial communities from Medicago polymorpha collected in Santa Monica, California, United States - pink nodules | ecosystem: Host-associated > Plants > Roots > Nodule... | reverse complement strand
TATATTGAGAGGTAGAGAACTTTTGAATTTTACATGTGATTGTACACAGTAGCAGCTCTCCATTGTTTTTCTAAATTGGCTTATTGCTTGTGAGCATAGCTTGGTGTTCACCATTTTTATATATCTCCTTTTTATCAATTGTTTTCATGGGACAAATCATGGCTGATCTGATGCCCCTTTCCTTTTGTGGTAGAAGGCTTCAGATCCTAAAAATACATTAAAAATTCCTTCATGTGACGAGAAACACTGGTGGTGGCTTTTAATATCAGAGCATTATGTTTTGTGAGAGCTAGTGCGATTCTGCAAACGCCTATGCAAACTAATGGCATTGACTGTGGCTATTTTGTCATGCGATTTATGAAAGAGATAATATTGGCAAATCAAGACATGATCCCCGAAAATGTATGTATGTGATTTTTAATATACTGTTAATTTGTAATCATATATATATATATAGCTAGGCATTCGTTTACTAACTCAATTTTTTGCTACTTTTATATTTGAAGTACTTTGGAGATTACAAATGTAAAACTTATTCTAAAGATAAGCTAGTTGAGGTCGAGGAGGATTGGGCATCCTTAATGGTCGAGTATCTTAGTGAGTTTCATTTTCTTTTTCAACAATTTTCATTTGCGTTTTTTAATTGAGTTATTTTAAATCGTAATTGGTTGTGCTGGAAATTCTATGTTAATTAATTTTTCGTATCATATTATATGACACATGAGACTATATTGCTGATAGACTTAAACCATAATTGGTTGTGCTGGACTATATACCTTGTCACGAGTCCTCTTAATTTAGGTGTTTTTTTTGTGGTAATTGTGGCTGCTTTTAGTAGCTTTTTTTTATTGGCAATTGTGGATTGACTAGTATTATGACATTCATAATTAAGTTTATGATCAATTTGTAATGAGATTATCATGAATGTAATTTGCTATATTCATATTTCAATATCTTATTATAGCGTTTAATTATAGCATTTTTTGGTTACAGATTTAAAAAAAAATACGCAACTTTTATTAGCGCTTTCAGTAAAACGCTAAAAGACCCCTATTTGAGTAGAAAGGCTACAATAGTGTTTCTTAGAAAGTGTAAGAAACAGCTATTAGAAAAGCTACTTTAATAGCACTAGCATAAGGTTATATTAGCGCTTTTCTGAAAGCGTTATTGACGTATTGCTATTTAATAGCGTTTGGGAAGTGCTATTATAGGCTCCTGACCTATTATAGCGGGGGCTTTCTTAGCGCTTGGAAAGCGCTATCAAGAGATAAAATGAGTGCTATTAAAGGGGATATTTTGTAGTAGTGATACTTTATATGTTTTTCAGATACGAGAGGACCGTGTACTCCGTTGCATTGGATATGGGAGTAAGGTAGACGATCTTGCACATCCAACAATGACTCTGAACTAGTTTTAGGGTCTCAGTCATGCTTTTGGTCTTTATCCTTTGCTTCAAACGGGGTTCCATAGTCTGAGCCATGCTATGCTTACTGCCCAATCTGAGAGGTGGCATGAAGAGACTAGTAGTTTCCATTTTTCAGTGGGGAGATAACTGTCACATTGGAAGATATGGAGTGTCTACTACACATCCCAATTGAAGGGATAATGTTAAGTAACGATAAAAAGGTCACTCGGGATAACGGAGTTCAACTCATGATTGAGTAGTTGCGAGTTTCAGAGGTTGTTGCTGTGAAAGAGCGTGCCAAAGAGTATGGTACTAATTTAAGTTATGTTTGGCTGAGGCAAGTTTATGCTAAACACCTTATTATAGCTTACAACTTGGCAAATCCGACTACACGGGAAGAATTAGAGGAAATAAATAACCGCCAACTGTAGTGTGTGAGGAGTTTCTTGGCATGTTGTTGACTTACCTTTATCACAATCTGAACGATACTACTAATGTCACCAAAAAATCATTTGGGCGATAGTTGACCTTGCATGTAATAATATGTATCGATTATGTTTGTGTATTTGAGTATGTTTGTTTTTTTAAGTATGTTTGTTCTTTCATGTATGTTAATAGAAGTATGTTTGTTTCCTTTCAAGAATGGGCTCACACGCATTTCACAAAATTCTATGGATATACTTCTAATCCAGATTATACCCCAGACATGACACTCACAACCTTGTACGTTCCTATGAGGGGTCACGCTACACAGGAGCAATGTTGATTGATCCTTGATCGTCTGGAAGTGGACGACGTAATATTTAGTCTGTATGATACACATATGGAGGTCTAGGCATTCGAGGAGATACGTTGGTACTCCGAATGGATTATGTGAGGACGAGGGAGAGTGTATCGCCACTTACTTGAGCAAGTGAAGATAGAATACGAGCATGTGTTTGACACTCCTAGATCACCATCATCTGTGGCTATTATTAGTGTTTCCTAGATAGTTCAAGCTTTCTTGGAATTCCGTGTGCACACCATACCTAAGGAAGAGTGGGTCTTATGGTGGAGGTTCCATGGCCGCACGATCCATGATACATGTCATGGTTCTGTCGAGTGTCTCATCACTTAAAGGTGATGCCACCTGCGGAGCGAGGTCCTCCTAGGACATCTAATGAAGAGCATATCATTTGAGCAAGACCATGCCAGAGATAGGCTAGATTCATTTAGTATCATCATGAGTACGACCAGCCTGTGTGATGATGGGTTGAGTAGTGACTACGTATCTCAGGACTATTGTGATTACTTTTAGATGATCATGGCTACGTGTAAACCAGCGACGACATAACCCATCAGGAGAACGTGGAGGGAGAGGTAGGAAAAAGACCATGATTAGGGATATGTCTTTAAAATTTGTTGGTTGATTTGTTATGTAATTCATATGGCTTTGTCGTTTTTAATTTCAATTTTAACAGGAGATGTAAATTATTGACTTTATCATTTTCTTAAAGAATGACATTGGTGCTTTATTATAAGGCTAAACTGCACTTTTTTCCCCCTAAGTTTCGAAATGTTGCGATTTTGGCCCCCTATAAAAAAAATTGCAATTTTGGCCCCTTTCGTCCCAAAATTGCTGAGAACACGCCACGTGTCCCAAAAAAGGGGCCATAATCGCAACTTTTTGTAAAGATAAGGGGTCAAAAAACATATTTCCCTTATGTTGGGGGGTCAAAAGAGCATATTTCCCTAAACATGAGGGGTCACTTTTGCCATTTTTTTTAATAGGGGGCCAAAATTGCAACAATTTGAAACTTAGGGGTCAAAAAGTGTAGTTTAGCCTTATTATAAATGAATGACTTTGGTTAAAATGTATATTTTTTATATATTTTTTATGAATGATTGAATCAAAATATGATTGAGAACGTATAGGTGAAAAACAATTACATCATTTTATGTAAGAAAATGATGGCAATCTGTTAACCGTGCGCAACATACAATTAACTGTAGTTAAGTGCAAGTGGGAGCTTTTATGTGTTGTTGTGGATGCAACGACAATTTATGTGGTTGTTGTGGAACCAACCACATAACCATTGAATGGTTGTTGCGGAAAAGAGGGACAAATAGAGCTATGAATACCACCTCAAGGACCTCGATAGACATGACGAAAATATAAACTTAGAACTTCATTGTTTAGCTCCTTCTCGATTGAGTGTTCTTATTGTGCTTATTTCAAGTACACATATCATATCTATCACATCACTCTATTTCTTTCTCTTAATAGGTACAAATGTGTATGAGTTTCTATAGATAAATTTTCTTGGTGTTTTGTTTAGCTGCAAAGTACTTCTTGTGCTTTCGATTGAGAGTTGATTAATAAATTTGGATGATTCCAAGAGAGAAAATAATAATCAAGAATTAAGCAGTGAAAGTACTGAAACGAATTCATGCTTGAACATTCATATATACAGAGAGACAAAAGAAAAAGCACCTTTTTGTTTTTGATATTGTGTTGATCAACAGCAAAACGAGCCAAGTTATCGGTGGTTGGAGGATCGATTGGATTCAACTTCTTTGCTACGGTTGAGGTCGTTAGGTCTTCACCGCTCTCCTCAACTTGGAAAAATCTTCCCACGGATATACTTGCGGTTGCGGCCATCACTCTTAAATTTAGGAAAATACTAGACAAAATACTCTTAAATTTTGGAAACTTCCCTGAAGGAGCATCACAGCCACGCTTGAATTCTGTTAGCAGAAACCCCTTTTGCTCATATAGCCACTTCCGAATTTCTGCTTTGTAGACGTTCAACCTCTTTCCATCCCTGGCCTTCAATGTGACATGATACAACTTTCCTGCAACAATGTACTGCTTCAAATCTACACCATCGACAAACTTCAGATTTGCGTTCTGCATTAGGTTTAAAAAAGATTAAATAATTAAATGATTTGAACAAAATTAAATATCAAGTGAGATCATGTTTTATTTTGGTTTTAACCCTCGAATTCCCAAATATAGATTTTTTTATAAGCTAAAGTTCTGGTCCGAAATAAGTAAAGTCATATCAAGATATTACAACATAGAATCAAGAGTGAAACAATGATATTACACTGACCGATTGGTCCTTAACCAAAAGGTTAGAACATTAAGATATAAACAATTCATTGCAGAAGAAAAATGTGAGAGACTGAAGAAAAAGAACCTCTTTCTTATTGTATTGATCAACAGCAAAACGAGCCAAAAAACAAGTGGGATCATATTGTATTCTCGATTTTGGAGATCCTCTCGTGAATATACTCGCCGTTATTAATCTTAAATCTTGGAAAATAGTGGCCGCCATACTAATAGCATTAGGGTTAAAATGTGCGGCTTGAGTTTTATAGTAATTAGGGTTTTTTTTTCAAGGGAAATTGAAAGAGATCATTATCCAATAATATCTTGCCACATTATTTAATGAATTAAATTCAAATTGAAATGTCTTTCTATATAATCCGGGATATAACTTTAAATAAGTGGGGCTGATTTCATATCAAACAAATGCATAATATATGCAAAGTTCAAGGTTCAAAACCGGTCACAAAAAAAAAAAAAATATACATAAAAATATGTAAACATGTAAGCAATTAAAATTGATATAAGTTATGTTTATAATTGCTCAAAAATGTTCATTGATTTTTTCAACAAAAAAAATAAAAATTGTTGATTGATTTGATTTTTTTTTCTTCATTTTTAGCATATTAAAAAAATTACAACAATAATTAATTATTTTTATAGTTCAACAATCATAGAATTTTAGGTAAGACGAAGGGTGTTTGTCTCGAGTTGGTCGACTAGTATTTGAGCTAGGATTAAAATGATTATTGGATAGAGAAGGTATATTATCAACTGAAGGAGGGTCAATCATTGTAGGCAATGCAATGGATGGTGGAGAAGATGACGTTTACTTCATAATTAGAGGTAAGAGGGCCTAGGTTGGTAGAAGTTAAAGGCAACGGAGTTGTGTTATAGATGAAAAGGGGCCAATTTGATCCAAGACTAGAGGTTTTGAGGTAATGATTGACGATGGAGTTAGTAAAAATTTTAAAGGAACATTTGCATGAATAATTAAAGTTAACCCTGTTTCTACGATGTGTCAATATTTTCGTTCGACGAGACCATTTTGTTCTGGTGTGTAAGAACACAACAATTGTTTAGCAATGTCGTTGTAAGCAAGATGGTTCATAAACTCGTTGGAGGTGATTTCACCACCACAATCACTTTGAAATATTTTGATCCTCCTGTCAGAATGTTTAAAAAAAATAGTTTGAAATTTAAGAGAGCATGTATAACAGTCAGATTTATTTCTCAAAGGATGACTTGCTTATATTCTTAAATTTGCAAAAGTTTGGAAGCGAGCACGCCATGTTTTGGAAGATGCTTTTTCTAATAGTAGATGGAGCTTCAAAATTCTCCCTCATTAGAGCATAGAGGTTTTCTTGTTTATGTCCTTCAGCTAAGATCCAATGTTTCTGATCCTTAAAGATAAAGCAATGAGAGTATTCAACATAAAACCATTACCATTTTATTTCTGATCCTTAAAAATATTGTTTTGATCAAGATTATGTTTAGGCGCAACAAACGGCTGTCCATAGTGTATCGATGTTACTGTCTTCACTTACATGGTTCAACTATTACGAAAATCATGATCTAATTTCTATTTATCAACTGCAACTTAACAAGTACATTGGATTTTAAAATTGCACCAATTGTTCCCTGTTCTTCCACGATATGATTCATTAATTTAGAAACTATCAAACTTCAACCATTGGACCTTTATTTATTTTAAAAAAACTACCATCATAGTAAATTGGATTTCTATCTAGCAATTGTTTATGGCTTTTGGCTAAATTAACAAAGGAGCTTCACCAACAAGCATGAACTTCGATAGTTCCCAATCTCGCTCCCAAATCCGTGCTTGATAGACATTCACCTTCTCTCCATCCTTGGCCTCCAGTAAAACGCCATAAAAGGATCCATAATGCTTTGAATGTATACCCTTCACAAACTTCAGATTTGCATCCTCCATCTGGTTTAAAAAAATAAAATAATTTAACTAAATGAAGTGGACAAATATAATTAACAAGTGAATTCATATTTTGTCCTCGTGAGCTTAGCTCAGTTGATATGAACAATGCATAATATATGCAAGGTCCGAGGTTCAAACCCCGACCACCACAAAAAAAGAAGTGAATTCATATTTTATTTTAGTCTTAATCCTCTACAGATTCTAGTAGTGGTAGCAATAAGCCCATTTTCATGCAAAGATTGCCCATATTGATATTGAGAGATATTGGATTGAGGAAGAACCCAATTGTATTTTTCTTTTAAGCACTATATTTTCCATCCTATGCTTTTATTGCGCAGCCTTTTTTTTATTGATATACTCTTTGCTCAAATTATCTAATTCGAAAACCTGTTTTGGATTATATAATCTGAAAAATCTAAGAGTTTAGCTAACTGAATGAAATGATTTGAACACCTGTGTATAACATCCTTTGATGACCAGATTGCGTATTGAAATCACGTTTTCACAAAAAATGAGGTGTTTTTGAAGGTGGGTAGTGTGTTTGGTGAAAAAGTAGTGAACTCTTGTCAAGTTCTAAAAAAACCTATATGTAGTGAGGTTTTAGATTATATAATGAGTTAAATGATTTGGCATATGACGTAATGGGTCATTCGGATGGCGATAAATGAGAGAGTTTTGCTAATGAGACTAAGGATTGTTAGATGAGATAAAAGTGTCTGTTGTCGAGATAGGGTTTGAGCAGAATATTAATGTTCGTGTTCCTTTTTTGTGAGTGGTCATGGGATCCAGGAGTTTGTTCGGTAAGGTAGTGGTGGTGGAATTGTCTTGGGTAGAAGGTGGCAGAATGTTTTTACGCTGTTAAGATTGGGATTTCAGTAATTGATTTGGAAGGGAGCTGTGAAATACAGTACGTGTCTGTCATTTCTGGTTGCTACTGTTTGCTTCTGTTTTCATGTGTTGTTTTGGCATTATTTCCAAGCTTTTCGCTTAGGGATCAAGTTCATTTTTCATTTGTTTCCTCGCTTTAGCTTCTGGTTGTAATTGTAACTGTCATAGGTTGATTATTATTGATTGTTTAGTGTTTGTTTCATTTATCTACCAGCTAGTTGCACGGTTTGTATTAGTATTTGAACAATGATATTTAGACATTCTTTCTTTTCTACACAATCATTCTATTTCAATCACATCACAAACATATCATTCTATTTCTTTCTCTCAATATGTACAAATGTGAATGAGTTTCTGTAAATAGTTTTTCTTAGTGTTTTGTCTAGCTGCAAAGTACTTCTTGTGCTTTCGATTGAGAGTTGATAAATAAATTTGGACGATTCCAAGAGAATAACAATAACAATAATAATCAAGAATTGAGCAGTGATATTTACTGAAACGAATTCATGCTTGATTATTCATATATAAAGAATCACATACTTAAAAAAGAAACAGAGACAAAAGAAAAAGAACCTTTTTGTTTTTGATATTGTGTAGATCAACAGCAAAACGAGCCAAGTTATTGGTGGTAGGTGGATCGATTGGATTCAACTTCTTCACTACGGTTGAGGTCGTTAGGTCTTTATGGCTTTGCTCTACTCGTGAAAATCCCGGTGCCCATATACTAGCCACCTTTGCTTTTAAATTTAGGAAATACTAGACAAAACACACTTAAATTCTGGAAACTTATCCGAGTCAACAGAAGGAGCATCACCAACAAGCTTGAAATCTGTTAGCAAGAACCCCTTTTGCTGATATAACCGCTTCTCAACTTCTGCTCTATAGACATTCACCTTCTCTCCATCCTTGGCCTCCAATGTGATATGATAAAACTCTCCCGGGTACCGCTTGAAGTGTAAACACTTGACAAACTTCAGATTTGCGTTCTGCATTAGGTTTTTTTTTTTTAAAATTAAATGATGGGGAAAAAATCAAATTACAAGTGAATTCATATCTTATATTGGTCTGAATCCTCGAATTCCCAATTATAGAGGATTTTATAAGCTAGAGTTCAGCTGGGAGATAAGTAAAGTCAGATCATGATATTACAACTAAGTATCAAGAATGGAACAATGTTTTTACACTGAACAATTGGAACTTAACCGAAATGTTAGAGCATTGATATATAAACAATTTCATACAAAAGAAAAATGTGTGAGACAAAAGAAAACGAACCTCTTTCTTATTGTATATATTAACAGCATGACGAGGCAAGCCATTAGGAGGATCAACTGCAAAAACAAGCCAAGCTAAATCTGTAAATACAGCCTTCTATTAAACGTTAACCATTAGAATATAAGATATAAAACTGTAACCTTATTCATCATATATTCAAAATATCAATGGAAATTAACAATTGGTCATTCTCAAAATGAAGGAAATTAATTTAGAAATTGCTTTTGGCAGAGTATACAGGAGCATCACCAACAAGCTTGAACTTCGCTAGCTCCGTCTTGTTCAACGAAGGTCGCGTCAAAATCTTTGCTTTATAGAAATTCACTTTCTCTCCATCCTTGGCCTTCAATGTGACGTCACACGACATTCCTTCAACCGGGTACTGCTTTTCATCTACAACCTCGACCAACTTCAGATTTGCTTTCTGCATTAGGTTTTACAAAAACAAAGACAAAATTGAATAACAACTGAATTCATATTTTATTTTGGCCTTAATCCTCAAATTCCCAAAGATAGAGGCTTTCATAAGCTAGATTATGTCAAGTCAGGCAAGTTATTGTTACAACTTACAATCAAAAATGAAAAAAATAATATTACTGAACGATGGGACGTTAACTGAATGGTTAGAATATTCATATATAAACAATTTCATACAGAAGAAAATGTGAGACGACCTCTTTCTTATTGTATGTATCAACAGCAAAATGAACCCAATAACTACTGGGAGGGCTCGTTTGGTATTTAGCCGCCACATGTAAAAAATTTAAAAAAAAAAAAAAATTTGGATTAAAAATTTCAGAAAAATAATTAATATTTTTTTACCAAAACATTAAAAAAATTAGCTTATATTATTTTTTTTCGAATATTTTTAAAATTTTAATTTAATTTAGAAAAAAAATTATTTTATATATATTTATAAACAAAACAACCCGTTTCAGCTTTTTTGGACTGGCTATTTCTTTTCAAAAATGCCCTCAATTTTCAATACAAATAACACATGTAACAAATAGATAAGAATAAATTTAAATATTAAAAAAAATCCATATTTTTTTTATCCTCAATTTTTAAATATTCTCAAATCTATAACACGTAGTAAAAAAAAAATTTGGAATAAAATTTTCAAAAAAAAATCTGAATTTTCCTAAATTTTTAAATAAATTTATATCCAAATTTTCGAAAAAAAAATCTGTTTTAATTTCGAAAAATATCTATTTCCAAATTTTCGAAAATAATTTGTACTTTTTTTTCGAAATAAAAATTTTGAAATATGTATTTCAAAAATTTATGGAAAATTAAAAAAAAATTTAAATATATATTTTTCATAAATTATAAATTTTGGAATTTTCGAAAAATGTATATTTCAAAATATTAAAAAATTTTGAAAATTATTTTTTGTAATAAAAAAAAATCCTGATTTTTTTTTTTACTTTTACAAATTTTTAAATTTTTTTTTAAAAAATGAAAAACAAAAATAATTATACAGTTAGCATGCCACATAATTAGATATGCACAGTCAGCATGCCACTTAGCTCGCCACGTCAGCAATTCTGCACAGTCACATGGTTCAGGGGCTAAAATTAAAGAATCTTATTTTACAGGGTTGGAATCTAAACTTTTTTTTTTACAGGGGGTAAACCGGAACTCGCCCAAATTACAGGGGGTAAATACATATTAACCCTTATTTATTTATCTATTTATTTTTCAAATAGCTTAATGGTTGTAGCTCACACAATTTAAATGTGGAGAAGTGGGGTGTCATGGGTTCGAACCCTACCTTTACATATATTACGCAATTTCTCTACCAACTGAGCTAAGCATACGGGAACTATATACATTATTTATACTAGCGACAAGACGAGCACCCACGTGCCTGTTTTTCCGCTCTTTTTATTGTGTTAAGGTTTGAAAATTATGAACTATGTTTTTTTATGAAATTTTAATTTTGATTAAAAGTAAAATATACATATTTTTTGCTTAGTAACCATGATTATCTATTTCAATGAAACCAACAATATGTTGGTACAAAATGTGTTTAACATTGCCACCTTGAGTTTAACGTTGTTACATGTGTAATTTATATTGAAAATTGAGGGTATTTTTGGAAAGAGAAAAAGTCAACCTAAAAGAGCTGAAAGGGTTATTTTCTTCATATATAGTATAAATTCAGATCATTTCAAACCTCGTTCATGCAACGTCCCTATCAACCGAGTTGTCCTTGCATGGACAACTATTTTATTAGTATTATTATATATCTTAAAATAAAGCATGTATGAAATGTATATCGATAAAATTAACAGAACCTTTGATATTTTATTTGATTACTAGTTGATACAATTAATATACTCATAAAATTTTATCAAAAAAAATTATTTTAAATTGCATTGAAAAATAATTTACTAACCATAGTTCAAGGCCGCCTACTACCATCCTCTATCCAAATTTCAAACCAGTTCTTACCAATGTAACCGCGACTTTTGGTGGTGTACGATCAACTCTCAAGGATGCGTTGTAACACCCAAATTTTATTTATTTAATTTAATAAAGTTAAATAAATAGTGACATGATTATTATTGTGGAGACGAGACTCTTTACTTAAAATAATAAATAAATAAATATGTCGTCGTCGACAAAAATAGAATTTTGACGGTTGTTGTAAGGCCCATGCTAAACGTATCTAGAAAGTTTAGCATGTGCATTATCTTTAGTACTGGATACATTAAAATTTACAACATAGATTTCTTCGAATGAATATATATACAACAACACGCGTTCGTACAATCAACAATACAAT